>MDTC01035009.1_pt1 | contig 42952 bp, 33 predicted proteins | sample 811181 | NCBI WGS metagenome assembly MDTC01 (sample SAMN05326644, study PRJNA326480) | marine metagenome | isolation source: seawater | place: Pacific Ocean: North | collected 2011 | reverse complement strand
GCGTAATCAAAGTAAGGGGTCCGGCGCGCCGGCTCCTTGCTGGCGATACGATTAAGAGATAATTCCTTGTTCCCGCAACTCCGCAATTTTTCCAGCTGGCATGCCAAGCTCTGTCTGCAGCACGTTATCACTGTGTTGGCCGAGTGTAGCTGCCCAGGATGCGGTTCTGTTGTTCATATGCTGAAATTTTACTGGGATACACTGAATAAGGAACTCACCCAGTCGGTCATCGATAATAGTGGAGAAAGATTGCCGCTTGACCACTTGAGGGTGAGAGAATAAATCGTCTAATTTCGTATAGGCGCTACAGGGAACGCCAGCAGCGTTGAGAGCGTTTTCAACCTCTTCCGTGCTAAGGGATCCAGACCACTTCTCTATTTCCGCCGCGAGTTCTTTAAAGTGTCGGGAGCGTGGTCCGAACACAAACCTGGGGTCTTGCATTAGTTCAGGCCGTTGCAGTAGCTGACACAGGCTTGAAAAATTCTTATTGGAGATTGGCGTTACCATGACAAAGCCATCACCGGTTTGCACAGGATGGAACCGACCGATAGGTAAGGGGTCTTCCATCTGCGCCGCCTGCAAGTGGGCTGGAATCAGGGTCATCATTGCATCCATCATGCTGACATCGAGATGCTCCCCGCGGCCGAAACGTTCGCGTCCCAGCAGCGCGGTTTGAATCACGCCAAAGGCATAGGCGCCGGTCAGAATGTCGGCCACCATGATTTCCCAATTTGGTGGCCGGTTTTCACTATTTGCCTGACCTGCGCCGAACACGGTATCGAAGCCGCTGGCGGCATGGACGATAGGCGCGAACGCAGCGCGATCTACCCAGGGACCGCTTAATCCGAATCCCGAGATCGAGCAATAAACCAGTTCGGGCTGTTCAGCCTTTACGCTTTCATAATCCAGGTTAAACTTGGCCATGATTCCAGGGCGAAAATTCTGAATCACAATATCCGCCCCGCGAATGAGCTCTCTGGCTATTTGCTGGCCCCTGGCAGATTTCAGATCGAGGGCGATACTACGCTTGCCGGCATTGAAATGCGCGAATGCCGGTGTCATGCCATCGGCTCCACGGGTCAGATCACCGATTCCCGGTGGTTCGATCTTTACCACCTCGGCACCGCAGTCAAGCAGGAAGCGCGCGCAGATCGGGCCAGCATAGACCGCAGAAAAATCGACTACTTTGTATCCGCTCAGGGGCTTGGGTTCACTCATAGCGGAGACATTAAAGGGGGAGCCGGAAAAAATACAGCAGTTTCTCGAACATACCCGATGTCTCCAAGTCGAAAAGAGGCGGCTGAATCGCGCCTTGATCCACAGGAATCTCTATCCGAACAGACCGGCTTGGCGTAATCCACTATAATTGTGCTCGCATCAATGCAATTGATTACTTTAAGCGGTGGGAAATTACATGTTTTATCGTTCACTGATGTCGTCGTTTTTGGCTGTGCTGTGCTGTATCGCCGGCCCCGTCGTGGCCCAGCAGGCCGAGATTAATTTTGAAAAATTTACTCTCGACAATGGCCTGGAAGTGATTTTCCACCTCGATACCTCGGATCCCGTGACCGCTGTGGCCTTAACTTTTCATGTCGGTTCTGCGCGTGAGGTTACCGGGCGCACTGGCTTTGCACATTTGTTCGAGCATCTGCTGTTCCTGGAATCGGAAAATCTCGGGCGCGGCGGCCTCGATCGCCTCAGTAGCCGGGTAGGTGGTTCCGGGGCCAATGGCAGCACCAGTCGCGACCGCACCAATTATTTTCAGACCGTCCCCAATGACGCGCTAGAGCGCATGCTCTGGGCTGAAGCCGACAAGCTTGGTTATTTCATCAACACGGTTACTGAACCTGTACTGCAAAAAGAAAAGCAGGTGGTGAAAAATGAGAAGCGCCAGGGTGTTGATAACCGACCCTATGGCCATACCCAGTACGTTATCGATAAAAATCTCTATCCCGCGGATCACCCCTATAGCTGGCAGGTCATCGGGTCATTGGAAGATTTGCAAAATGCTACGCTGGATGATGTGAAGAATTTTTATAACACCTGGTATGTGCCAAATAATGCCACTCTGGTGGTAGCTGGAGACTTTGACTTCGAGCAGGCACGAGAGTGGGTATACCAGTATTTTGATGAAATCCCAGCGGGCAATGCAATTGAACCCCTGACGCCGCGTCCGGCAACCCTTGATGAGACGATACTCCTGTTATGGGAGGATAATTTTGCCCGGCTCCCTGAGCTGACTAGTGTCTGGCCTGGCGTGCAGGTGTATCACCCTGATAGTTATGCGCTGGAGATCATGATGGCCTTGCTTACTGAGGGTCGCAGCGCGCCTTTGTATCAGGTACTGGTGGAAGAGCAGGAGCTAACAAACAATATTCGTTTCGGCGCCTATGATTCCGAGATCGCCGGACAACTCCAGCTTCAGGTTAGGGCATTTCCCGGCACGGATCTGTCAGTCGTGCGCAGCGCCATCATGGATGGATTCGCCCGGTTCGAGTCATCAGGTTTTACGGTGGATGATCTGGAGCGAATAAAGGCAGGTATAGAAACGGGTTTCTATGACAATCTCTCGTCAGTACTCGGCAAGGCATTTCAACTGGCCCAGTACAATATATTTGCTGATGATCCTGGCTATATCAATGAAGAATTAGAAAAATATCTTGAAGTGTTAGAAGAGGACATCTGGCGCGTCTATGAACAATACATCAAAGCTAAACCCTACATCGCGACCAGTTTCATTCCTAAAGGTGAGTCGAGCCTGGCAATAGCTGATTCGGTCACGGCTACGGTGATAGAAGAACAAATCGTGGCGGAAGGACGCGGCGAGAGTTTCGAATTGAATGGAGAATCGGCTCAGTATATTCGCACCTTATCCTCTTTTGATCGCAGCGTTGAGCCAAACGCTGGACCTGCGCCCGAGCTCAAGATTCCAGTAATTTGGACCCTGACGACAGCAAACGAAATGGGTATATACGGTATCGAGACTGCTGAGCTGCCGCTGGTAGAATTTAGCCTGGATATCAATGGCGGGTTGCTGTTGGATGATCCTGGCAAGGTTGGTGTGGCAAACCTCGTGGCCACCATGCTCAATCGTGGTACGGCGAATAGAACCCCTGCCGAGTTAGAGGCAGCCATCGAACAACTGGGCGCAGTATTGCAGGTCTCGGCGGGCCGTGAAGGTATCCGCGTCTCTGGCCGCACCCTGAGTTCTCGCTTCGATGAGACCATGGCCCTCATGACTGAGATGTTGCTGGAGCCGCGCTGGGATTCGGCGGAGTTTTCTCTGGCGAAACAGGCGGTTCTGGGTGAACTGGCTGAGCAGCAGGCTGAGCCCAATGCCATCGCGAACAACCTGTTTAATACCCTGCTGTACGGCGAGGCTAATATCCTCTCCAACAACCTGCTCGGCACGGTGGCTAGCGTTGGAGACATAAGGCTGCAGGATCTGCAAACATGGTATGCGGCCAATCTTGTTCCCAGTCTTGCTGACTTTCATATTACCGGTGACGTATCTGCCGTAGATGTAGAGTCAGCAATCGCAGATTTTGTAAATGGCTGGGATAATCGCGCCGTCACGGTGCCTGATCCCATTTTCCCTGAACCGCGAGAAGATGCGGTGGTCTACTTCTATGATGTGCCAGGGGCGCGTCAATCTGTGCTGCGCATTGGTAAGCTGGCGCTGGCTGCAACTGATGAAGACTACTGGCCGGCTAGCGTCATGAACTATATCCTTGGAGGCGGCGGTTTCGCTTCGCGGCTTACCCAGGAACTGCGCGAGGGTAAGGGCTATACCTACGGTATTCGTTCTCGTTTCGACGGCAGCGTTTATACCGGTCCGTTTCAGATATCCAGCGGCGTGCGCACCAATATCACGCTGGAGGCGCTGGAGTCGGTAATTGAAATCCTGTCAAAATATCCGGCTACTTTTTCTGAAACCGACCTGGCAACGACCAAGAGCTTTTTGTTGGCGAGCAACGCTCGCCGTTTCGAGACCTTTGCTGCGAAACTCGATATGCTGAGAGATATCAGCAATTATGGTCACGCCAACGATTACGTCCTGGCACAGGAAGCCTTTGTCGAGTCTGTAGCTATCGACGACATCAAGACCCTGGCCCAACGTTATGCGGACCCAGGCAAGCTCATCTACCTGGTGGTGGGTGACGCCGCAACCCAGCGCGAGCGCCTGGAGGCGCTTGGCCTACCCGTGATATCGCTGAACTAGGTAGTCCAGTTTGCCGGCTCGAATAGATCCAATCGAGCTGATCAGGAAAATCATGAATGCAGATTAGATGTATGAAACAGGAGCAACACAATGAGTCAGATCTACGATCTTAAGATGCGCTCAATCACCGGAGAGGAAATCAGCTTTGCAGATTTCCGAGAGCAGGCGCTATTGGTGGTGAACCTCGCCAGCCAGTGAGGCCTCACCAATCAGTACACAGGTCTGTGTGCACTACAGGAAAAATATGCTGACAAGGGATTTGCTGTGCTTGGCTTCCCCTGCAACCAATTCGGCGCGCAGGAGCCAGGCAGCGATGAGGAGATCCTCGAATTTGCGCGCTCCCGCTACCAGGTAAACTTTCCTATGTTCTCCAAGATTGAGGTCAACGGCGATAATGCCTGTGATCTTTATCGGCAGCTCAAGTCGGCGAAGGTAGGCGAGGAGGGTGACGCTGATATTGCCTGGAATTTTGCGAAGTTTCTGATTGATAAGCATGGTGAGGTTATAGACAGAATAGGTCCACGCACTCCGCCGGAGGAAATAGATCCGCTCATTGCCAAGCTGTTATAAATAAAGCGATTGGGTACTGATACAAACTTCGAATCGCCTGGGCTGGGGATAGATCCGGTGCCTCCAGCAAGCGCCTCCATCTGATGCGTCCTACGCAGCCTCAATCTTTGTCTTTCACCGCACTCTGCAACAGCGCCCCAAAGCTGCCGACCGCCTGTTTTTGTTGGGGCTTCGATTTTTGCTTGGCCTGAGAACCACTGCGCGCCTTCGCTGGTTTGTTGTTGCCAGCGTGGCCTCGATTATCGCCAGCCGATTGGGGTTCAATCTCGTCATCAAGCCTCATGCTCAGGCCGATACGTTTGCGCTGCAGTTCGACTTGCATGACTTTGACCTTGACCACATCACCTGTCTTCACAATAGTGTGAGGATCTTTAACGAAAGAATTAGATAGCGCGGAAATATGGACCAGACCGTCCTGGTGTACGCCAATATCGATAAAAGCGCCGAAGTTCGTGACATTGGTCACTACCCCTTCAAGAGTCATACCTGCTTCCAAATCTTTAAGAGAATCCACGCCTTCTTTAAAGACAGCCGATTTGAATTCGGGTCTCGGGTCCCGGCCGGGTTTTTCTAATTCGGACAGGATATATGAGACTGTGGGTACACCGAATTTTTCATCGGTGAAGTCTTCGGGTTTAAGCCTGGACAGAAAACTTCGATCACCGATGATTTCGCCAACCTTTTTCTGATTCTGCCTCAGGATTTTCTCGACGATGCTATAAGACTCCGGATGCACTGAGGATGCATCGAGAGGGTTTTCTCCATCAACAATTCGCAGAAACCCTGCCGCTTGCTCGAAGCTTTTCTCGCCGAATCTCGGCACGGCTTTCAGGTCCTTACGGGTCTTAAACTCGCCGTGCTGGTTGCGGTAATCCACAATATTGGAGGCGATGGAAGCAGTGAGACCGGAAACTTGCTTGAGCAGAGCTGCTGAGGCCATGTTGACGTTCACGCCAACGGCGTTTACGCAGTCTTCGACCACCGCATTTAGGCTCTGCCCCAATTTGAATTGGCTGACATCATGCTGGTACTGGCCGACGCCTACGGATTTTGGGTCAAGCTTGACCAGTTCGGCCAGCGGATCCTGCAAGCGTCTGGCGATGGAAATGGCGCCGCGCACGGTGACATCAAGATCTGGAAACTCCTCTCTGGCAGCGTCAGATGCTGAATACACAGACGCGCCGGCTTCGTTCACCATGGCCTTGTCGAGTTTCAGCTCCTTATGTCGCTTGATCAGATCGCTGGCCAGCTTGTCGGTTTCGCGGGAAGCTGTGCCGTTACCAATCGCGATGAGTTCGACGCCGTGCTTCTTGGCCAGTTTTGCCAACACTGCAATCGATTCATCCCACTGGTTCCTGGGAGCATGGGGATAGATAGCGGTGTCCTCAAGGAATTTACCGGTGCGATCCACTACGCAAACTTTCACGCCGGTTCTGAGCCCGGGGTCCAGGCCCAGGGTTACCCGGTTTCCAGCCGGTGGCGCCAGCAGGATAGCCTTCATGTTTTCGGTAAATACCCGGATCGCTTCGTCATCGGACTGTTCGCGCAGCTGTCCCAATAGATCTGTTTCCAGGCGGTAGTTGAGCTTCACTTTCCAGGTCCAGTTCACGACCTCCAGCAGCCATTTGTCTGCAGCACGCCCCTTGTTTACGATGCCGAAGTGGCTGGCTATCATCGTTTCGCAGGGATCAGTTGCGCCAGATTCCAAGCCCGAACTGCCAATCTCGACCAGCAAGAAACCTTCCTTTCGGCCACGGAATACCGCCAGCGCACGGTGGGATGGAATCTTGTTCAAGCGCTCGCTGAAATCGAAGTAGTCACCAAATTTAGCTGCGTCTGATTTTTTGTCCTCCACGACTTTCGACCTGAGCTCGCCTTGGTTCCAGAGGTGGGAACGGAGTTTTCCTGCCAGTGCTGCATCCTCGCTAAATTTGTCCATCAGGATATAGCGGGCACCTTCTAGGGCAGCTTTGGAACTTTCTACGCCATTGCTGCGGGCCTCACTACCAATAAAGTTGCTGGCTAGTGCTTCAGGGTCTTGAGAAGGGTCTTCGAACAAGGCGTCTGCCAGCGGTTCAAGTCCCGCTTCAATCGCGATCATTGCCTTGTTACGGCGCTTGGGTTTGAACGGCAGGTAAAGATCCTCTAGCTCAGTCTTCGTTTCTGCGCTACGAATTTGTTTCTCCAGCTGCGGCGTTAGTTTCTCCTGTTGTGCGATGCTGGCAATAATCGTTTCGACACGCTCTGCCATCTCCCGTAAGTAACGCAGCCGGAGTTCCAGATCCCGTAGCTGCAAATCATCCAGCCCTCCGGTTGCCTCTTTTCTGTAGCGAGAGATGAACGGCACCGTGGAGCCTTCATCGAGCAGAGCGATAGAAGCGCTGACCTGTTGAGGCGTGATGGAAAGTTCGTTAGCTATTTGTTGGGGGATTTTATTTGAAGGAGTCGAAGGTAAAGCCGCGGCTGTCATTAGGGTCCAGTTGGGTCGTTGTATTCATGGGTAGATATCGAGAGTGACAATCGATAAATGTGTAGATTGTTGGATATGTTGTTACAAGAATTTTCGGAGGCGCTATTTTACGCCTAATTGCTTGCAGGATGTCGAGTAAATAGGATGATAAATGTAAGGGCTAGCGGACTTGGCGGTGCAGAATAATCCTGAGGAGATTTGAAACTCGAAACCAAATGATTCTAGAGCCAGTCTGAAGCTGGAATTGAAGAGGCTCAGTGATGATTATCTTGGTTACATCATTCTTGCCGGTATCAGGGTGCTTTTAGAACAGTAAGAGGTAGTTGGAAGTTACTAACACTCTGATAGTGAACCAAACCAGCTGTGCCGGCACTGGGTGCTATTGACCCAATCGAACGCGTCAATAGTGTATTCTTTCCCCAACAAAACTTCGGCCGATTTATAGCTCCAGGTTGGCAGCTGGGGCTGAGCTGGAAAGCTGCGCCTACCGGCATCTGTTCTCACTCTAAAACATTATTGCTGCAGCTCCGCCTGTACCTCTTCCATGCGCGCACCGCGTAAAATCGCGGCCAGGGAATAGTTACCCTCGTGACACTCGAAATCATAGAGGCGTTCTTCGGGAGGGTTTCGAGTCAGGGTGCGTTCGCCACTGATAGTTTTGCCGTAAGCCTGCTGATCCATAACAGTGAAGGCATAGTGGATCGTGTCGTCGCTGGTTAGGGTATAGCGCTCGGTGACCACGAAGTTTTCAGACACACGAAAGCCCATGCGGGAAGTGGATTGCTCCGGCCTGAATCCCTGCGTCCGCACAACCAAGGTGTCTCCATCCCAGTAGCCTACTGAGTCACCCATCCAGCGCGCCACGCCGTCTTCATAATGGTCATCGCCAAGGCGAATGATGCGCGCATCATGGACCATTTCCGTCATCACCATGACGTAGTCCTGGTTCTGCACTATTTGCAGATTAGGATTCATCATCATTGGGGTCAGGTTTGGAATAGCTGCCCCAAAAGTTAAACAGCGACCGGACAGGGGTTGCCCCTCCGGGCCATCAGCAGCGCCCAATCCTATCTCGCGTCGCTTGGCATAGAAGTCTTGAAATTCTTCACGAACTGGAGGAATCCTGCCGTTTGGTGGATCAACAATCACCGAGGTTCGGTATTCGCCAGCTATTGGTGTAACCACAGGCTCGAGGTAGTGGGCGAGAAAAGAGTCATCCGCTTCTTGTCGAATTACCGCGCCTTTCTCCGGCGCATCTCGGGAAGGATCCAGCGGGGCAGCCTGGTTATCCAGCCGCATCTGCATACGCTGCTCCAGCGCGCGGACTTCTTGTTCAGTGTAAGTGGATTGCGAGGCAAGATCTTTTGGTCGCTGCAGGGGCGTACGGGAACCGAAAAACCAGGTGCCCTGAAAGTTGGGGTGGCCATGCTCGGTGCGTGGCATCAGCCAATCTGAATTCACTCCGTCTTGAGTGGGCAAGGGCTCAAACCTCTCACTCTGAGCAGTTGCGTGTAAACCTATACTGGAGAAAAGCAAAACTGGTAATAGACGAAACATGATCCTAGTCCCTATGCACATAAACTTGCGCAACTTGTTTCAGAGTAATTATAGTGATTTAAGCTGGATCGGGAACTGGACATAATGTCGCACCCGAATTCTTCGCTTGATTCAATCTTCATAAGGTCCAGAATAGGCGACCCTGGCCCAAGCCCTGTTTGTTTGGATAATTGAACCAACACTCGGGCTTTGGGCATATAGTTTGTACCCTAATTGCTTCCAGGCAGTAAAAAATCTTGTCTTATCGGCATATTTTTAACATAACGCTAAACTTGGCGGCCTGCGCCGGTCTCTTCGCTGTCCTAAGCGTGCCAAATCAGTTGGTTTGGGTCAGTCCCGCCGCCTTTGCCTACTTCCCGCTGGAATTCATGCTTATCGGTCTGCTGCTGCTTTTGCCGGGCCGCTACGGCAGAGTCGCGAAAGTCGTGTTGGCAGTGATATTGGGGATAGCAATGCTGCTGCGGGCGGCAGATCTAATGAGTCACGAAGTGCTCGGCCGTCCTTTTGATCTGATTTTTGACATTCATCTGCTTGCCGATGGTGGCAACGTTTTAAGTGGGGCGATGGGTGAATTCGCTGCGGTGGGATTTGGCCTGCTGCTGGTGACGCTGAGCGTTGTATTGTGCTGGTTGGCTTTTGTCATGCTGGGCCGCGTGCAGCAAATGCTGCTTATCAAGGCACGCGTCTCGGCTCCAGTCCTAGCCGCACTGCTCTTGGCGTGGGGCTTATTTGGCGTATTCGGCTCCACCCGCAGCGGCAGCTTCACGCTGGATCAATTGGTCTGGCATGGACGGGACACCTTGAACAGCGTTCTTGATATTCGGCAGTTCGCAGAGACTGTAGAAGATGACGCACTGGCAGACCGCGCTGATTCGACTCTGTTAAATAGATTGCAGGGCAAGGACGTGTTTGTGGTTTTCGCCGAATCCTATGGTCGGGTTCTATTGGAGCGTGAGCCATTTGCGGAGGCGATGACGGCTACGCTGACAAGCGCGCAGGACACTCTGGCTGCGGAGGGCGTGCAGATTCGCAGTGCTTACCTGACATCTCCGGTGGCAGGTGGCCTTAGCTGGCTCGCTCACGCCTCAGCCCTTTCCGGTACCTGGATCGACAGTGAGACCCGTTTTAAAACTCTGGTGATGAGTGAGCGGCTTACACTTAACCGGCTGTTCCAAAAAGCAGGTTGGCGGACGGTTGCTGCTATGCCTGGAATCACTATGCTCTGGCCTGAAGGTGAGTATTTTGGCTATGACCATATCTATAATGCGCACAACTTTGGCTACGAAGGCGAACCCTTCAATTGGGTCACCATGCCTGATCAATATGTGATGTCTGCGTTACAGGCCCGAGAGCGCAACGGTTCATCGCGTTTGCCGGTTATGGCGGAAGTGGCGCTGATCTCTTCCCATGCGCCCTGGACGCCGATTGCCAAACTGGTGCCCTGGGAGGAGGTGGGTGACGGCCGCATATTTAACAATCAGGCCCTGGCAGGACCGACGCCGGAGGTCGTATGGCGCGAAGTCGAGTCCATTCGCGACCACTACCGTCAAGCCATCGAATATATGCTGTCCAATCTGGTCTCCTATGTGCAGGAATATGGAGATGAAAATCTGGTCATCCTGCTGTTAGGGGATCATCCGCCGGCACCAATGGTGTCCGGGGACCCGGACGCACGTCAGGTGCCGATCCATTTAATCGCTCGGGATGCTGAGGTCATTGAAGCTGTCGCCCACTGGGATTGGCAGCCAGGAATGCTGCCCGGCAGCGATGCACCAGTTTGGCGCATGGACGAGTTGCGGGACCGCTTTGTGGAGGCTTTCACTGTCGAGACCTCATTCAGTACCGGTGTTGTTGCGGCCGAATAACAAGATCCACAGCAGTCGCTATCAGGCAGCAGCCAGCTGATCCGCGGGCGCGCTCTCGCCGTAGTAAGAGACACAATAACTGAGCACCGCGGCCATCACGCTAACGCGCGTCGACTCTGGAGGCGGTCCCCTTACCCTTTTCAACCAAGGCATCGGAGAAAATAATGCCCCAGCTTTCTGTTACCCGTGAAGCCAGCGCAAGCATTCCTACCGAACACGGCACGTTTCAGCTTGCCTTCTTTTCCAATTCCGCGGATCAAAAAGAGCACCTGGCTTTCACGATGGGAGATCTTGCCTCTCAGGACGCAGTGCTTGTTCGCGTTCACTCCGAGTGTTTTACCGGCGACGTCATGGGATCGCGACGCTGTGATTGCGGTGAACAGCTTGATCAGGCGCTGGCTATGGTTGCTCAAGAAGGGGTAGGCGTAGTGCTTTATCTGCGACAGGAAGGTCGAGGCATCGGTCTGCTGGAAAAGATGAAGGCGTATAACCTGCAGGACGCAGGATTCGACACCGTTGATGCCAACCTGATGTTGGGTCACGATGCTGACAGCCGAGACTACACGTTGGGCTCACTTATGCTCGAAGACCTGGGTGTGCGAGCCGTACGCCTTATTACCAATAACCCTGCTAAGATTGACGCCCTGAAAGCTGACGGCATCAATGTTGTCGAGCGCGTCCCAAGCAGGATTGCAGCAAACGCTGATAATGCCTTTTATCTGAGTACCAAGGCCCGGCGCATGGATCATATGTTGGAGTCCAGATCTGCGGTGCAACGCACGGAAGCAAGCCCTGCAAATCTGGCTGCGCTGAGCGAAGTCGGGTAAGGAAATATTCAGATGATGAGGTGGTCAGCGTGGATCAGGAGTGGCCAGCATAGCAGTTGGGTTAGCGCCGTCGCCTCAATATTTTGTCTGCTAGTCAGCCAGACAGTTGCAGCCCAATCAACAGCAGATGCCTCTCAAACATCACGCTTTTTCGATTCAGACTGGCTCGACAGTTACGCAAGGGAACTCGCCCAGCAACCTTTTCAGTCCGGTGAACTAGCGGCAGATAACCCGCTGCGGCAGCTGAATTACGATGACTATCGTCGAATTTTGTTCAGGCCTGACGCGGCAATCTGGCGAGAAACGGACTCCCCGTTCCAGATACAGCTATTCCACCCCGGCTTCCTCGCTACGTCACCGGTCAACTTGCACCTCGTGGATGCGGACCAGGCGCAGCCACTGGCCTTCACTCCGGCAGTGTTCAACTATCATGAAGACCTGGGAGACATCGATACTGATGCCGCCGGAGGTTATGCAGGGTTTCGGGTGCACCATCCGATTAACAGCGGCGAACGGTTTGAAGAATTTTTGGTGTTTCTGGGCGCCAGCTACTTTCGCGGCGTCGGCAAGAACCAGTTCTATGGATTGTCGGCCCGTGGCCTGGCAGTCAATACGGTGGGTCCCGGCGGTGAAGAGTTTCCCCGATTTAGCGAATTCTGGATTGAAACCCCGTCATCGGACGCAGCTGATTTACAGGTTCATGCTCTGTTGGACAGCCCATCTATCACCGGCGCTTACCACTTTCGCGTGCGGCCAGGATTGCCGACTGTTGTCGATATCGAAGCTAGCCTGTTCCCGCGTCGGGACCTTGCGCGCGTCGGCATCGCAGCGCTGACCTCCATGTTTCTATTTGATGCCACAAATCACGGTTCTTTTGATGATTTCCGCAGGGCCGTTCATGATTCCGACGGTCTACTTGTTCAACAGGCTAACGGCGAAACGCTTTGGCGGCCCTTGGCCAATCCCACGGAGCTGCAGGTCTCAAGCTTTGGCAAGCTCAGGCCCCTGGGTTTCGGCCTGCTCCAACGCCATCAGGCATTCGAGCAGTTTCAGGACGCCGAGGCGCGCTACGACAAGCGTCCGTCCCTGTGGATAGAACCACAGGGTGATTGGGGTGAGGGAGAAGTGGTGCTGGTGGAAATTCCCAGTGGTAAGGAGACAAACGACAATATCGTTGCCTACTGGCAGCCAACCCTCGGCCTCAGTGCGGATAAAGATCATCACTTTGCCTACCGGATGAGCTGGGGCGCGGGACCATCCAGCGCGCCGCAGCCGGGCCGCATTCTGGAAACCGCCGCTGGCACGCCAGCATTCGGCGCCGAAGATGAACGTGTGTTTGTCATCGACTTCAGCGACGGCGACAGCATTCCGAGTGTGCACTCTGATCCTGATGCCGCTCAGGTCAACACCTTTAGCAGTGCTGGTGAGGTCACTGACGTAAGCGCGACGCTGGTTGAGGCAACCGGCAACTATCGCGTTTACGTCAAACTCGACCCGGGCGCTGCCGATCTCGCAGAACTTCGCGTCGCGCTCGAAGTAGATGGCAGGCAGTGGGGTGAAACCTGGCTGTACCGGTGGACACGATGAATCAGTCGCTGTCTTTGAACTATTCTGCTACGCCACCTGCGGCAACTCTTGCCATGCCCACCCAGGTTCTATCCATGCACCCGGCGCAACGCGCAGTCGTGTCCAGCGCAAATCCCGGGTTGGCGCGTCTAATCACGTTTGGAGGCAGCCTCGCACTAACGCTGGCGGCGAGCTACCAGATGCAGCTGGTATTGCCGCTAACCGTGATTGAGGCGACTCCGTGGGGACTGAATTCTCCACTCATAATGACGCTGCTGTGGCTGCTGTTGGGTCTGTTTACCGTGACCTTCGGTTGGGTGGCGCTGACGGCCATGGCCGCAGTGGCCGGATTCGTCACTGCCAGAGATCATCGGCTGGCCCGTCCAGAAGCGCCGCTGCGGGGTAATACGGTCCTGCTGATGCCGGTCTTCAATGAGGATCCGGCTCGTGTTTGCGCCTCGCTGGCAGCCATGGCCGAAGACCTGGATCGCCTTGGTCAAGCCAGGCACTTCGAAGTCTTTGTGGTCTCGGATTCCGATAGGCCGGAGATCTGGCCGACAGAAACAGCGGTGATCCGACACTTACAGGAAGAATTATCCGATACCATGCCGGTCTGGTACCGCCGCCGCGATAAGAACAGCGCGCGTAAAGCCGGCAATATTCGAGACTTCATTAACAACTGGGGCAATCGCTACGATTACATGGTCGTGCTGGATGCTGACAGTCTGATTGCAGGAGAAACTCTGACTACGCTTGTCAGAGAGATGGATGCAGACACTAAGCTTGGCATACTGCAAACCCTGCCTCGACTGATTGGAGGTGAAACCCTCTATGCCCGCCTGCAGCAGTTCGCCAACGCAATCTACGGCCCTATCTTTGCCCGCGGTCTCAATGCCTGGCAAGGTGACGACGGCAATTACTGGGGACACAATGCCATCATTCGTGTTCGTGCCTTCGCTGAATCCGCGGGCTTGCCCACCATGGGCGGTCCACGCCCCTTTGGTGGCGAGATCCGTTCCCATGACTTCGTTGAAGCGGCGCTAATTCGTCGCGCCGGCTGGACCGTGCGAATGATCACCGGCCTGCCGGGTAGCTGGGAAGAATGCCCGCCGACTCTCCTGGACGCTGCGGTCCGCGACCGCCGCTGGGCCCAGGGCAATGTCCAACACCTGGGTGTGTTGCCGGCAAAGGGCCTGCGCTGGCCCAGCAGGGCGCATATGGTGATGGGGGTTATGAATTATGTTTCCTCGCCACTGTGGTTGGCGTCGGTGTTGGTGGGACTAGTTCTCTACTCCAGGATCACCTTGCAGCCTGCTGACGGCAGTATGGGTCTGAACATCGCGATGTTTGGCTCCGGTCAAATGTTTGATTCCTCGCGCATGATTGCCTTGATTGCGCTGACAATAAGCCTGCTGCTCTTGCCCAAGTTGCTTGGCCTGATTATCGCCGTGGGAAAACGGCGGAAGCTTTCCGGAAGTCTGAATTTGCTCGCCGGCGCCATATTGGAACAATTATTCTCCGTACTGCATGCGCCCATTGTGATGTCTCTGCACAGCCGGCACCTTTGGGAGATTGTATGTGGTCAGGATTCAGGCTGGTCCGCGCAACAGCGTCGCGGCAGATTGTTTCCGCTCGCCGTGTTGCTGCGGCGCCATGGTGGACAGACGTTGATAGGAATATTGACGACAGCCTATCTTGCCTGGCTTGCATCGCCGTTGCTCTACTGGGTGTTGCCGATGGCTGTTGGGCTCATTCTCTCTGTGCCGCTGTCGGCTCTGAGCGGCAGTCGATTGCTGGGGGCCAAACTTGCTGAATTTCGGTTGTTGCTTACCCCGGAAGAACGAGAACTTCCCGTTATCATGGCGCGGCATCAGGAACTCATAGACAATTTCACTCACGCAGGTAAAACAAACAGACCGGCATTGCCGGTACAGATGCCAATAGCACCTGCGTCGGAGAAATCTGCCGCCTGATTGCTTACTGCTTGCCTGGTAAATATCTTGCGAATACCGCTGCCAAGTCGTGCGCTAAAAAACATTCAGGGTGTGGTGGAGTCAATAGGTCTTGAAGCTCTCTTCATGATGCGTCTGCGCGAATTATATGCGCAGTAGGACAAGGCGGGCAGAACCCTGAACTCAATACATTCCCTTAAGTTACATTAAGACAAACCTTCAAGAAGGTGTATTTTATTAGGAACTACTGCTACGAATTCGAAAGTAGCTAACGAAAAGCCGACTTCTATGACACCAAAAATGAAGAGATTCAGTTTAAATGGTATGAGCAAGAGACATGGTCGCGTGTTAATGCTGTCCATGGCTGGCGTCGCCGCACTGGCTATTGGCGCCACCTCTGCATGGTTTTTCATCTGCCCCTGCGAGCGCATGCCAGGAGCTTATCTCTCCGGTGAGAGGGTAGAGGAGCCAGTCATGGACTGGCGCTTCGCCAACCAGGTGCAGCTGTGCCAAATTCAAACCCGATCCGGCATTCTGCCCCACGCCATCAATTTGAATTGTATGGCAGATAACAATGGCGAATTGTTCCTGAGCTGCTCAGAGTGCGAGGGTAAGCGCTGGTCAACGGCGGCGCTGGAAAACCCGGCAGGGTACATCAGGCTGAATGGATTGGTTTATCCCATCAGTTTGCGGCGGCTAAGGGATAGCTCGGAACTGGACAACGCCTGGCAGACCCGCGCGCGCAAACTCGCTAATCTGCGCGGACAGACCTTGGACGAGATTTCGGAGAGGCCGGACCACTGGTGGTCTTTTGCAATTACCTCACGCAGCTAGAATCAGATCAAGCTGGAATTTATTTTAGGGGCCGGGAAAGCGCCTCGCAGATGAATGACTGAATCAGGGTCGCATTCAAATAGTAATTATTAGGCCTTGAGCGCCCCGATGCCGGAATTATCTATGTCAAAGCGTGCAGTGGTGCCCTCCCTTAGCTCCTGATGATCAACTGCCGAGATGGAAGCAGCAAAATCTGGGCTTCAATTTGCTGTGACTCTGCTGTTTTGAACTGGCTGTACTCACTCTTCGTGCTCCTTTCCGTCACCGGTAATTGCATTTAAACTTTCTATTATCTTTCTGGATGACAATGGCGCACACTCCTGCCGGAAAGCCTGACAATTATAACGACACCCTGGCCAGCGTCTGCGGTGGTCGCGGAGACAGGGTATGGACTCGGATAAACGCAAGGGACTTAGATTCGGCAGCAAGGTGGTTTACTACGCGCCGGATGAGGCGACGAAATCAATCAGCGCGCCTATCATCACTTCGTCAAGTTTCCAGTATGACGCGGACATTTATCAAGAGGTCGTTGAGGGTGCCCGCAAGTCAGTAAACATTTACGGACGCTGTGGTAATCCCACTGAGTATCAGTTCGAAGAGCAGATGGCCATCATTGAGGGGGCTGATGATTGCCTCGCCACAGCCTCTGGTATGGCGGCAATTTCCACAGCCCTGTTTGGCCTGCTAAAACAAGGCGATCATATCGTCTGTGACTGGACTACCTATAGCTCCACTCACGAAATGCTGGATCACCGTCTAACCGATTACGGAATCACGACCACCTTCGTCGACAGCGCTAATCCTGACAGTGTCGAGGCTGCAATTCAGGACAACACCAAAGTCATTTACTTTGAAACCATTGCGAACCCGACCATGAAGGTAGCGGCGATCCCGCCGCTGGTGGATATCGCCCGTGCGCATGGATTGATTCTAGTTTGTGACAATACCTTTGCGAGTCCTGCCGTGATACAGCCTCTGCAATGGGGAGTAGATATCGTGGTTGAAAGTGCCAGCAAGTTTATCGGTGGTCACAACGATGTCATAGGTGGGGCTATCTGCATGAAGTCAGACAAGTTGCCCGCGGATTTTCTCGAGCAGGTTCGCTGGAACACAATGGTGAAATGGGGTGCACCGCTGTCTCCGTTCAATGCCTGGCTATTGCTGCGCGGCATTCAAACCCTGGACGTTCGCTTAGAGCGGCAGTGCCGGACAGCGGCCGCGCTTGCAAATCATCTCGTGAATCATCCAAAAGTAGAGGGGGTTTGGTACCCGGGGCTTGCCAACCATCCACAGCACGAAATTGCTACAGCACAGATTCCCGGGTTCGGCGCCATGCTGACCTTTGCCGTCGCTGACGGAGATGCTGCGCTCAAGGTTGCGGATAGTCTCGAACTGGCGGCATTCGGTGCGAGTCTGGGCGGGGTGCGAACGACTGTGCAGATACCTGCGACCATGGCTTTTCTCGATATACCCGAAGCTGAGCGGCTGGAGATGGGTATTCACAACGGCATGATTCGTATCTCCACCGGCCTTGAAGATTCGGCAGATTTGATTGCCGATCTCGATATTGCGCTGGCGTGCATCTGAAGCATCTGCTATGTCTGTTCACTTAAATCGCTCACTCAGTTTTCTGGATGTTTTTGCTATCGCCCTGGGCCAGATAATTGGCTCAGGCATCATGGTGTTGATTGGTATTGGCATTGAATTCACCGCCTACGCTATTCCTATGGCGTTCGTGCTATCGGCGACACTTTCGGTGATCAAGCAGCTGCCGATAGCATTCATGGGCTCTGCAATGCCTGCTACTGGCGGGCTCTATGTCTATTGTAAGCGTGTGCTTGGGCCAAGAGCCGGATTCTTTTATCTGGCTATTCTGCTGATCACCCATATTCTGATTGCACTGTTCGCGCTGGGGTTTGCCGAGTATGCGGCTGCCCTGATTCCGCAGGTCAATGTGCGTGCGGTCGCTGCGGGCATACTAGTCGTGTTCTATATCGTTAACCTGTTTGGCGTAAAACCGGCAGCTATCGTGCAGAAGTTCATGATCGTGTTTTTATTGATCGGACTTTCCACCCTGATTTTTTTCGGCATACTCGAGGTGGACTACGCGCAGTTTGCAGGGCGAGAGGCGCTGCTACCCAATGGCTGGTATGGATTTGGTTTGGCCTGTGTGGTGCTGTCGTTCTCAACTGGCGGCGCGCAGTATGTTTCAGAGCTTGGCGGGGAAATGAAAAACCCGGAGCGAGACCTGCCGCGCGCAATCATTTATAGCACCCTGGTGGCCGCTGTTTTCTTCGCCTTGGTTTCTGTCGTCGCCGTGGGTATCCTGCCGGTAGAGCAAACTGCTGGCAAGCCTTTGTCAGAGGTTGCTCGCGAGATTTTGCCCCCGGGGCTGTATGTGGCTTTTATCGTCGGCGCCGGGCTTTTTGCCTTAGCGACCAGCATTAACTCAACGTTTTCCTGGGCGACCAAGTCGGTACTTATTGCCTGTGACGATGGCTGGCTGCCGCGAGGTCTTGCAGTCGTGAATAGGCGCTTTAATACGCCCCACATTCTGCTGACCTGTCTGCTAGTGCTGGGGGCTGCGCCGGTGCTTGCCGGGTGGGAATTGCGTTACATCATCATGCTGGGTGGTGGGCTCGTGTTCATCTACGACCTGATTCCACTGATCGCCGCCTTCAGGCTGCCGGAAAAACTGCCAGAAGTTTTCGCCCGCGCACAAATGCGTCTCAGCGCAACCCAGCTGAAATCACTGTGCGTGATTGGTGGACTGATCCTGATGGGTCAGGGTGCATTGTCATTCTCGGACATTGATCGAACCGGCTGGATATTGGTGGCCGGCTACTTGCTGCTGGTAGGTGCCTATGTCAGGTTTAAGCGAATCGAAGAGGTTTCCCATGCAGCATAAGCCAGGCCATTAGACGAGAAAATAGTGAATGATTAGCGCGTTTGGATGGATTAGGGGTTTGGCGGGGCAACAAGCGAAGATTTATTCGCCATCGCTATAACTTTCAGTCATTGCTGTCTTCGTCAAGGTGGCGGAATTCACGCTGAGGAAATGGCGTGGTGATGCCACGTTCATGCATGGTTTCGAAAATCATTAGCTGCAAGTCGCCGCTGACCCGTTGAAATGTGCACGACCGGCAGTGAGATGACAAATTCAACCGCAGAATAATTTCTATGCCTAACCTATAATGAATCGCAACTGATGCCGGTTTTGGTTTTAAGTATTGTGACCTGGGTTGGTATTAGGGATTAGTAATTGCGTGGCAAGGTTTAAATAGCTCGAAACATTCAACAAACTTTCTCAGCCGCAGCCGTTTCACTTATACTCCTCGTTCTCTAGTCTCGTGATTGAATATGCTCGCGAGCTCAAAAAATTGATGATCAAGGTTTTCGCATGAAGTTTCTTTTTTACGGCGTCCAGATTGTGGCCGGCTGCCCAGTCGCTTTATTGCGAAAGCTGGCGATATTGCCCCTCGCGTTGATGACTATGCCGATTGCAGCCCAGGAACCACGCTTCGTCGATCCTGCCGAAGATGAGGAGCTATTGCCCTATGATGGCTATGTGCTCACCGATCGCGGCGATGCGCAGATCGTGCGATTCCGTAATTGGGATCGCTTCAATCCAGTTCGTGAGATCCGCGCGGGTGACTACACCCTAGAGTTGCCTGCCCGCCAGTTTGACTGGTCACAGTTCTCCTATGAGGTTGATGGTGAAAGCTTCTCTCTTGATAGCTATATTCTGAACAACCACACCGGCGGTGTGCTGGTTATTAAAGATGGCGAATTGTTGCTGGAGCGCTACGGCCTAGGGAATGATGAACAGACACTGTGGATTTCATTCTCAGTGTCCAAGTCCGTGACATCTATGCTGCTGGGTGCTGCCATCCAGGAAGGCTATATCGAGAGCGTGAATGATCCGGTATCCGATTACCTCCCTAGGTTACGCGACAGCTCCTATGACGCGGTACGCATTCGCGATGTGCTGCAAATGGCCTCGGGGGTGGAATGGAATGAGGACTACACCGACCTGAGTTCCGATGTGGCCACCTATCCGTCGGACCGGATCATCGATATCCAGCGTTATTTGGGCACTAAGCCCCGGGTAGCAGCTCCTGGTGAGCTGTTTAACTACAGCACCGCAGAGACTGATCTCGTCGGAGCTATTGTGCGCGCCGCCATTGGCAACAATCTGGCGACTTATCTTGAAAACAAGATGTGGAAACCATTTGGTATGGAGTTCGATGCTAATTGGGGTATCCATGGTGATGAGGGCGAGCGTGGCGGCTGCTGTATGAATATCACGCTGCGAGACTATGGCCGTATTGGCCTGTTTGCCCTTAACGAAGGTGCATTGCCCGATGGCACCAAGGTCTTACCCGACGGCTGGATGGTCGAGTCCTCCACACCTTCCAGAGGTAACGCCGGATACGGTTACTTGTGGTGGTTGAATAATGACGAAACCTACCGCGCCCAGGGAATATTCGGCCAGGGAATCTATGTGAAGCCCGAGAGTGACCTAGTGATTGTCGTGCTTAGTGCTTGGCCCGTGGCTGCAGCTGGCGGTACGGTCTATAACGCACATCGCAACGCGTTCTACGATGCGGTTGATGCCGCGTTGAAATAGACTTTTGGTGCAGCTGCTGCTCTCTGGTCCGGGCCAAAATCAGCAGGCGGTAAACAACGCGCAGGGGCGTCGCGCAACAAGTCGATATGCTCGAAGTGAAGAAAATAGAGGCGAGTGAATGTGCCGCATCTCTGACTCAATGTATGTGAGCCCACCCACAACGCGTTTTATTGCAATCCGCGAGATGCTAGCCTGCAATGCGTAAAGCAGAAATTCACACACGTCTGTGATTAAGTCTGAAGCCGCAGATTGCGGTGCTTTCAAAACGGCTCTACCTTTGCTTTCATTGCGGAATCAAATTAATGGAGCCCTATCGATGACCAGGCGAAACCTGATTACCCCTCTCTCTAATAGGCTCGCTCTTGGAGCGGCATTTGTAACGCTCATCAGTTCTGCGACTAGGGCCAGTGAGGCCCAGATGCATGAAATTGTTGCAGCAGTGTCAGCGGATCGGATTGAGGCCAGTATCGAAACCCTGGTAGGTTTTGGTACTCGCCATACACTTTCCGAGACGCAATCAGATGTGCGCGGCATTGGCGCGGCTCGCCGTTGGATAGAGGCTGAGTTCAATCGTATTGCCGATGATTGCGGAGGTTGTCTTGAGGTCTCTACGGTTGCCGAGATTGTCTCGGGTACCGACCGTATACCTGATCCCGTGGAGGTCGTGAATGTCATTGCGATCCTGCGAGGCACAGAAGATCCAAATCGCTTAACTATCATGAGCGGGGATATCGATACTCGCGTCAGTGACCCCATGAACGCTGAGTCGGACTCTCCCGGTGCCAACGACAACGGCTCCGGCATGGCTGGGGTTATTGAAGCCGCTCGCGTTCTCAGCCAGCACCGGTTTGCTGGTTCCATCGGATTCGTCGGCCTTTCAGGGGAAGAGCAGGGGCTCAATGGAGGTGCCATCCTGGCGCAGCATGCCATCGACGAGGGTTGGAATATCGATGCCGTGATTAACAATGACATGATCGGCAATGTCACCGGGGTTAACGGAGTAACCAATAACACCACAGCACGGGTTTTTTCTGAAGGTACCCGCTACGTTGAAACTGAGCAGGAGGCACGTCAACGTCGCTCTCAGGGTGGTGAGGTGGATTCAGCCTCGCGGAATATCGCGCGCTATGTTGATGAGATGGCGGATCGCTATATTCCCAATCTGGATATCATGATGGTCTATCGGCTCGATCGTTTTGGCCGCGGTGGCCACCACCGTCCATTCAACGAAGCCGGTTTCCCTGCGATTCGCATCATGGAGACCAACGAAAATTACACCCAGCAGCATCAGGATATTCGCATCGAGAACGGGATTGCCTTTGGTGATACCATCGAGCATGTGGATTTTGATTACGCCGCCAAGCTCACGGCATTGAATGCCGTAGTGCTGGCGGGCATGGCCAAGGCGCCTGCGCCTCCCGCTAACGTCGAGATTAGCGGCGCGGTGCGGCCCAGCACGACCCTGAGTTGGGATAAAAACCCCGGCGCTGCAGGCTATCGTGTGCACTGGCGCCTGACTACATCTCCGACTTGGGACTACAGCCGCGCTGTGGGGGATGTGGATAGCTTTACACTGGAGAACGTGGTCATAGACAACTACTTTTTTGGTGTGTCCAGCGTGGCCAAAGATGGCAGTCAGAGCCCCGTGGTGTTTCCGGGGCCTGCGGGATCTTTTGACTAGAGAAACAGTCTTTGCGTATTAAAATCAATGGCGACAAATCACCTGATCAATTTCGATTACCCTAATTAGCTACGTTCCAAGCCATTCTGTATTTGACAAAGCGGGCCCGTGAACTATTGCTCGAATAGCCGCAGGATGTGAGCAGCAAGGTTTGAGTCCGAAGAGACAGGGGCGACGATCGAAACTATAATGCTGAAGCTTCACCGCCTAATCAATCCATGAGGCTTGCCATGATCTCTGCGCCTTTCGAAGATTCTCCCGCACGGATTGTTCCCCCACTGCTGTGTCTGTTGGTTTTTATGGTAACGGCAACTGCTGCAGAGCAGGTTAATTCAGATCATCTGGGTGAAATATCCGCGTCGAGTCTGCTAAGCAATTACAAGGCCTTTGCCAGTGAATATGAGGCTTACTCGCCAACCCAGACAGAATTGCGTCAAATCGAGTCTCTGCGCGGCAAAGAGGTGATCGTGTTGTTCGGCACTTGGTGTCATGACAGTGAGCGAGAAGTGCCGCGTTTGCTCAAACTGATAGACCAGAGCGGAGTCGATTTACAAAGTCTGGCGCTCTTCGCTGTTGATAGAAACAAGACTGATCCAGATGGCTTTGCCGCGCGTCTTGAATTGCAGTACACGCCAACCATTATTGTTAGTGAAGATGGGCAGGTAATTGCGCGAATAATCGAGCGGCCGCTTGAAGGTTTGGCGAAAGATCTCCAAAGTCAGTTAAGCCCTTAGCACACAGCTGATAATGCCGCGACCATCGCAGAAACTGTCAGCAGGCTGATAGACAGCATTACTGCGGATTGAATTGTGTCGGTTTTAGTATGCGCAGCTTGAGTATTAACTGCTCGCGACTGAGCTTGCCGCGCATTGAGCTACATAAATTATAGAGCCTAATAGGCGAGCGAACTTTCATATGACTCTAGTTGTTTTTGATATGGACGGCACCCTGCTTAACGCCAAGTCTGAGTTGACTGCTTTCACCGGTGAAACCCTTGCCCTCATGAGGAAGTCAGGTATCCCATATACAGTTGCTACGGGAAGGACTCTGCAAGCGGCCTTAGGTCCCATCAGGGGTCACCAGTTTGCGCTACCCCATATCTTGAAGAACGGTGCAGTAATATGGTGTCCACAGCAGCAGGACTATAGTCATAGCCATCTGCTAACCCAACAAGAGGTCTGGCATGTGATGACGGCTATGACAGTCCAGGAAATTACTCCCTTTGTCTTCACGCTTGAACCAGATGGCCGTCATGCGGTATATCACGGCAGTCTAAAGTCTGAAACTGAAAATCGTTTGGCGGAGTTATTTGAAGATGAAAGACACTTGCCTTTAGAGCCACTGCGAGCAATGCCCGATACAGCGCATGTGATTAACCTGAGCGGAATGGCTCCCTCAGGTGCTGTGCAATCAGTTATCGACATGATCGCTGATGAGGAAGACTTGGTGGCGTATACCGGCCAAGCGTTTCAAGACAAGAACCTGCGCTGGATGGATGTTCATCACAGCAATGGCAGCAAGGGTGCCGGCGTCACCACACTGCGTGAAGAGCTCGGCTATGAAGAGATTATAGTTTTTGGAGATGGTGAAAACGATCTGAGTATGTTCCGAGTCGCTAGCGAGTCCTACGCCCCGGCAAATGCAGACCCTGAAATTAAAAGTGCGGCCACAGATGTTATTGGCCATCATGATGAGGATGGCGTGGCGCGCTTTTTGCGCGAGCGATTTGAGCTTGGCTAACACGCAGGTATCGTGCGGATACCTTCAGGATTTAATAACCACAAAGGTTTTCTTTGAATTCCGGTGGCTAGGCATAAGCACCGCGATCCAAGTTTATTTGAAAATAGGCACGTTTACTTCTGTTGTTCTGATGGCAATAGGCGGATATTAGCAAGGTCGATATTGTAGCGTACCAGTCCGGTAACGCTCTCACTGGCTCCTGTACGCATCAGCGCACTCTGATGGTCTTCCTTGGCACCCTCGTAATCCTCAGCTAAATAGCGAAGTGCTGCGGTTGTTGGAAGATGACCAGTGTCTGCCCACCAGACCTATACAGATATCACATTCATTCATAGCTTGGTCGTATTCCCGAATTTGTACATAAACCACGCACAGGGCATTGTGGGCTAAATAGCGGGTGACTTCGTCTAGCGCTGCTTTATCAACTTCCTCAGCATAGCCTGAGGCTAGTTAATCGGCTTTTTTTGGTATCCCGCGCCACCATCAGGCGCTTAATCTCGCAGATCTCGCCCGGCTGTTGCAGGTTGACAACCGTGATGGCATTGCCAGCTCTGGAAGAGCTAATGCAGGTTCCCGTGGGTGGGTTCTGACTGAACACAGTCGCCGGCAACAGACACAGCAGTATCAATATTGAGAAAGGTCTGGCAATCATGCCTTTTCTCCGCTGAGCGAAAGGGTATTTGCAGGCACAGAGTGCCGTCTTATGCTAGTTTACCGCAGCTGTTCTCTTTAGCGCTTGAGTCGTTGCGGACCTCAATTCTGGGTAGACGCGCAGCACAGACCAGCGCTTGCTATTGTTAAAGAAGACGCGCGACACCCAGCCGCCCCGTGAAGTCCTATTATTTCCATCAACAGAAGCACCCTGGGCTATCTGCAGTAGACGCAACTGGCCAACCTCGTCGCGCGTTGGACAACCAAGAGATTGAGCGAGGCAAGATCTCGATACCATGCGCTGCTAATCGGTCCCGACTGCGATCAGGCAGTGGGCCCAAATTAGGGAATGGAGCCTACAATTGGGCTATACTCCGCGCTCTCTTCGAGGAGTAGCAGTTATCGACCCCGCAAAACCAGAACCAGGCTCACCCAAAGCAAACGCGCTTGACGTCTTTTCGGTACCTCAGTTCCGCTGGTTATTTTTCGGAAATGTGGCGTTTTTCTTTGCCATGCAGGGCCAGATGCTGACCCGCACCTTACTGGCCTGGGAGCTTACGGGTGAAGCCACGTCATTAGCCTATATCAATCTGGTTGTGGCGGTCCCTCTGATTTTTGCCTCGGTGCTTGGTGGTGCGATTACCGATCGGGTCGAGCGGCGGCAATTGGTTATTGTGGGTCAGAGTCTGATCACGGCCAACGAGATTTTCATACTGGCACTGTTGCTGACGGGTCGCCTAGAATTCTGGCACATGCTGTGCACCGCTTTTATTGCCGGCTGTGCCTTTCCCTTCATCATGCCGGCGCGTATGGCCATTACCATGAAGGTAGTCGGCCCGCAGCGCCTGCAGCGTGCTATGGGTTTCCAAAGTGGCGCCATGAATTTGAACCGCATCTTGGGGCCAGCGGCCATGGGACTTATCGTGGCCCAGTTCTCTTATCCCGCGGCCTATGTGCTTTCGATCTTCCTGTACAGCATGGCCATCTTTTGCATGTTTGGCGTTGACCGCAGTCATTCCGACGAATCGGGTGAGGAGAAGAAGCCACTGATGGAAGATATTGCGCTAGGATTTAGCTACATCCGCAGCAATAGGCCTGTGTTAATCTGCCTGCTGTTCGGCTTGTTGCCTATGTTTCTTGCAATGCCGTTCCAGAACATTCTGGTCATGCTGGCGGAACAGGCCTGGAATACAGGAGAGGGTGGTGTCGGTACGCTCATGGCTACCGGTGGCGTTGGTGGGGTTGTGGGCGCAATCTGGGTAGTCAAGCGAGGCGATGATGCGGGCCGAATGAAATTGATGTTAGGCAGCACCATTGCTTTTGGAATTTGTCTCGCCGTGTTTGTGTTAACCCCGGTATTTGCCTTCGCATTGTTGCCGCTGCTAGCAGCTAACGTTTTTGCCAACGCCAGCCAGACGGTAAACAATGCAGCAATCCAGCTGCTGGTTGAGGACAAGATGCGTGGTCGCATGAGCAGTTTCATGATGCTGTCTTTTGGCCTGACGCCAATTGGCGTGTTTCCGATGGCAATAGCTGCGGACAACTACGGTGCGGTTAGCGCCATACTCGGTGCTTCAGTGCTGCTAATCGCAGCCACGGTCGCGTTTTACCTGGCGAGCAAAACGCTAAGAGCGCTAGACCACTCGGTCTCCGCGGCCATGGCGGCGCGAGTCGAAGGCTAATCACCGGCGAGCTTGACCCTGTTTGCAACTTCCCGGCGCGAGCCAGCGTGCTCCTCATATCCCGTATTTTTTTCCGCCATCTTGCAAGCGCGCAATGCTTCCTTATCAGGCCAGCGCTCGTTCAAGATCAATCAGATACCGTAGGTAACTATTGACTCGTTTTCGATCAAGCTGATGTGGCAGGGTGATGTAGAGGCTATCTTGCCCCGATCACGCCTTGCCTAAAGCACGCATTGCCAACTCTGCCCTCCAACGGCGAAGTCAGTGGCTATCTGAGTCAGGGTAGATACTCCATAGGAATTGGCGACTGCGGAGACTCAGCCTGTCAATAAATAGAAACAACGGACCAGCGCGAGCCATCGAACATGAGCTAAAAAGAATTGATGCCGCGGGCGAAAGCCTGCGGGTCAGATGCTTCCCGCCGTGGCGCATAGGTGGAGCAGACATGGGCGATATTGCCAAAGCGTTCGCTCCGTCGATGAATCTCAATCTCGAAGAACCCGCCGGCTTGCAGACTGGCGTCTGAACGTTCATTCTGGCTGGCAGGGGTCATATCTGTGCGGCCAAATTTGCCATCTTGTCCGCGGCCAAAAAAGCTCAGGGTTGCTCTTTCGGCAAACAGATTGCGGAAACGGTCCCAGTCTCGCTTCTCTCCTGCCGCACCTGAGATGGCAACATAGGTTGCGGTGAGAATTGCGCCGATTGATCGGGTATCAACTGCTCCAGCGGATTGAGCCAAGCTGCCGGCCCAGCCGTGCAGCAGCAAACAGATTGTTAGAATGCTTCGGTAGCAGGGTCTACGTTTCTTGTTGACCTCAGAGTTAAGTTTCCTGATTGATAGGGAGACACATGGGTTGCCAGCTGCATTCAAGTTTTTTGTGTCCGGATTCGAATTGCAGTGGATCAGCGACCACTAGAGTAGTCACGACAAGAAATGAATCATAAGAAGCTTTGACTTTATTGGCTTCGACTAATACCTTAAACCGAAACTATCTTCAAAACTAAGTTAGCAGCTAATCTTATCTCTAGGGCTAAACGATGTCTGAAGCACTAAGCCCGCAACATGCGCCCTATGCAGTAGAATGCGAACAGGGAAAAACCTATTACTGGTGTTCCTGTGGCATAAGCAAGAATCAACCTTACTGTGACGGATCTCACCGTGAAACTGATTTCACGCCGGTGGCTTTCGAGGCTGAGGAAACCAAAAAAATGTTTCTTTGTGGTTGCAAAAAAACCACCAACACACTTTTTTGCGACGGTTCACATAACAAATAGGCAGCATAAGGCCTTGCAATAAGGCTTAGCCAATCTTGGCCGACAATAAACGGGGCTGCTTGATGATGTGATTGTATATGCGCAGCTTCTTTCGCCCCAATCGTCCATGTAGGTTCCCGCTGTCCCCTTAATCCTAGCCGTAGGATTTCCATATTTACAATCCTGACATCTGATTTTGACTTAGTCTTACTCCAGTAAAGCGACATCTCTTGACACCATTTTTGACCATTTGATTTTGCGTTGCACAGAGGTGGTGCGCAGAAAGTTACTGAAAATGGAATGAAGGCGGAGTCAATAGACACGAGCATCGATTGGTTATAGTGTTAAAAACTGGAATCCTTGTTTATTGCTTTGAACTACTTACGGAGAACCTTATATGTTCAATTGGTCTCAAAAACGAAACGGAGCATTGCTACTGTGTGTTGCTGGCTTAACTGCATGCTCAGGCGAGCCTGATGCCGATCGCGCATTGGCAGAAAATCTCGAGACGGCGGAAAGCATGATTGATGCATTTTATTCGTTTGACCCAAATATTTTGCAGCCAATTCTTAGTGAGGCAGGCGACGCAGAGGGCCGCATATTGGGTTATCAGGCTTGGGCTGAAGGGGGCAATTATATTGTCATGGAAAGGGCCGCGTGTGTTAGGGAATCGGAGGCCACAATTAGTTGCTCTATCACGGTACAGGATGATCCAGTCGTGGCGCTGGAAACTGGGTTTAACGTTACAGATACTTTTCATCTCACATTTGACGGCGCCACCATCGTAGATGTGAGCACCAGTTCCAATGATCAGCCCATTTACTACCAGGCCAGAGAATGGGTTGAGGAGAACCTGCCCGAGGTGATGGAAGGCCCCTGCAAACGAACCGATGGCTTGCGCGACACCCCAGGGGACTGCGCCAGGGCGATGACCGATGGATATCGACAGTTCTTGGAGGCTAGGAGGGCAGAGGAGGCCGCCGGTGCGGCCTTTATCCCAGCAGAATTCAAGCCGCCGGTTCTGGTAGAGATGGAAGGCTTTAAGATTATGCCGCTGGGACCTGAATTGGTTGATGTAGATTACGCAGCCTATATGTCATCGATCGAGCATCTGCAGCAGACCTTTACGCGCAGCACGGGTTGGCCTCACGCCGAACTTGATGCCGAAGATGCTATGCGGGATATGCTCAACGAAGAAGGTCGATTCGAAAGACGTGAGTCGTTCGCCTATGCCGTCCTCACGCCGGACGGCGCACGCGAGCGCGGCTGTATTTATGTCAGACCAAGCAGTAAGTTGGGCTATGATGCTGAGGTCGCACTATGGGTTACTCAGGCTGAGTTTGATGCCGGTTTCGATGCAGAGCTTTATACATGGGCATTACAGTGGATTGAAGAAAGCTGGCCCTTCGAGCAAGTTGCGTATCCAGGCCGAGCGCCCGCATGGTCGGAATGGGATGCGTTATAGCCACGAGTTTTAATCAATTCCACAACAGCACGTCATAACCATCGTCTCATCTGAACATCTGGCTGACCATTGGTCGTGCTAAGGTCTCACAGACTTTTTAATCTTTCATCCGAGTAAAAGGATAGCGCGAGTTGTTCCTTGATTGACAGCGGCACCGCTTTTCCAGCACCAATCTGGCCTACTTCTTCGTCACCACAATAGGTGCCGAAGATGCGATCCCAAAGGATAATCCTGCAGCCATAGTTCGAATCAGCCTGTTTACGTTCATGGGCGTGATGGACGTGATGCTGCTGCGCCGTGGCGAAAATCCAGTCATACACCGGCATGGATTTCAGAGGTAAATTAGAGTGGTTGAGAACCCCATTCCATATATTGAAAGCGCCAGCAACTGCCATCACCTCATCACTGGCGCCGAGCAATGCCAGCGCAATGGGTGTACCCAACATCAGGGAAGCATATTCAAGGGGGTGGGTGCGATCACCGCGCATACAGCCCATTTTGGTAATGTGATGGTGAGTTGCGTGCATGCGCCACCAGAACAGCGACTCGTGCTGCACCCGATGAAGCCAGTAGTAAATAAAGCTGGAGATTAGTGACACCAGCAGGGCGCCGCCGAGAATACCAATCACGGATGTGGGGGACAGGCTGACATGCAAAGGCGCCAAGTCGCGAACCGCCTTAAATCCCGCAGAAATCGGGGTTTCATAGGAGTCACTGTATAACGGCACCCAGAGAAAACCGGCGAAAGCTAACCAGAATGCATCTTCAGCCATCTCCTTTGGTTCCAGCAACCAGTCTTCGCGCTTGGTCCAGATACGTTCGGCAAAAATACACAGAGGGATCGGCAGGACTATCATTATTGCGCTAAACAGCTCGCGATAGATCCAGTTACTAGCGACCATGTTTGCCACCAGAATCATGAATCCAACAACGAGAATAGGCTGGGGGCATGCCCAAAGGAAATCTTTCAGGGTCCATGATTTTGCGGAATCCGTTGTCTTTGTGCTACGGGTATCGCTTGTGCTCACTGCGATATCGCTCATTTTCCATCGCTCCTGTTTTCTGGCGTGAATGCTGCAAGGTCAATGCAGGTAAGACTCTCAAATAACTGCAAGATCCCAGCCACTTTTATTTTGACTTGGGCCTCACAAAAACAGTGCAACCAGCAGCGCAAGCACTGAATGGCACCTTGGCAAACGGCCCAGTTTTCAATTGCTTAGAAATTGAAGGGGGGATTCTTGCACCAGCTAAAGACAGCACTCTTCATGGTGCACCAAAATAGAACAAAAGCTGCCAATAGAAAAAGCCCTGTTTTACACCGCGCGAGCCCTAAAACTGTGCAGTATAGGGAGATAGCTATGTCTGGCCTATGTCTTGCATATTCACATTTACCAGGTCGAACCAAGGGAAATTGCTTGGCCCCGGAGTAGTCAATCGAGTTCGGTTTTTAGAATGTCAGAGCTGTCCCGACGGGAATCAACAGGAACTTACAGGATCTTATTATGCAACGCTTTAATCTAACTTCTAGAGTAACTGCCTTTGTTTTTTTGGCGCTGAGTCTCGCGTCGCCCAGTCAAGCTGCTGCTGAGACACTTTTCATCGGCTACAGCGATTGGCCAGGATGGGTAGCCTGGGAAGTGGCAGTTGAGAAAGGCTGGTTTGCCGAAGCTGGAGTTGATGTCCAGTTCGAATGGTTCGATTATGCGGCGTCCATGGAAGCTTTCGCAGCAAGTCAGCTTGATGCAGTTACTATGACTAACGGCGATGCCCTCGTCACTGGCTCAACCGGCGCCCAGAGCGTGATGGTCATCATTGGTGATTACAGTAACGGCAATGACATGGTTGTTGCTGCGCCCGGTATCAAGTCAGTCTCAGAACTCAAGGGCAAGAGAATCGGTGTCGAGATCGGATTCGTTGGCCATCTTTTGCTGTTGGATGCTTTGGAAAGTGTAGGCCTCACTGAGACAGATGTAGAGCTTGTGAACGTACCGACCAATGAGACGCCACAGGTGCTTGCTTCCGGGGATGTTGATGCTATCGTCGCCTGGCAACCCAATTCGGGTCAAAGCCTTTCACGTGTTCCTGGCTCTACTGCAGTATATACCTCGGGCGACCAACCGGGCTTGATTTACGATGTGCTGGCAGTCTCTCCCAGAAGTCTGTATGCCAATCGAGAGGAATGGTCTAAGGTTGTTGATGTTTGGTACCGGGTGGTGGATTACATTCTTGACCCTGCCACCGTAGATGATGCGCTTTCCATTATGTCAGCTCGAGTTGGCCTGTCCTCTGAAGAGTATGAACCGCTGCTGGCCGGCACCAGACTGTTGCGCCGGGGAGAGGCGGGAGCTCTCTACGAGGAAACCGAGGGTTTTGATTCCTTGCACGGTTCAACCAACATATCGAATGACTTCAACCTCAGGTATGAGGTCTATAGAGACTCGCAAGACCTGGAAGCCTACATAGACAGCAGTTTTACTGTAGGGAAGTAGCAGGTTTCTAGCGTAAGGCTAATCAGATGACTTCAGCACCCTGGCTGTCTCCGCGTATTGCTTTGTCGCAACAGCGGGAGCGATTCCTCTCGCTACTTTCATTCTTGCTGCCGCTCTTGATTTGGGCGGCTGTCAGCTACACCCCGTTTATCTGGCATCCAAACATGGAGATCACCGAACCCGGTTCGGTGAACTACTTCCAGGAAGGCATGCAGATTGAAACGGACATCTTCCAGGAGGAATACGACACCCAACTGGAGGCCGGCGGCAAGCTGCCGCAAGGCTTCAGGGCCAATCCGGTTTATCTGCCGGCGCCCCACGAGGTCGCAGTTGCTTTCTATTCTTCGTTCACTACGGAACCACGCAGACGCAGTGAGCAGTGGCTACACGAGAGCCTCTGGCACAGCATTCAGATTATTTTCTGGGGTTTTACGTTGTCGTCGATTCTCGGCGTACCACTTGGAATTCTAAGCGGCACATTCGCAGCGGTGTCCAGGCTTCATGAACCCTTCATCGAATTTTTCCGCTACCTGCCTGCGCCGGCATTTGGTGCGCTGGCTGTGGCAATACTCGGAATTTACGACGGGCCGAAGATTGCGATCATATTTATAGGCACGTTTTTTCAGCAGGTGCTGGTGATTTCGAATACAACGCGCAAGTTGGATATTGCCTTACTCGAAGCAGCATTGACCCTGGGCGCGAACCGAAGACAGTTGCTGTTCAAGGTGGTGATCCCAGGCGTTCTCCCGCAGCTTTACAAGGATCAGAGAATTTTGCTGGGTTGGGCCTGGACCTATTTAATTGTTGCAGAATTAATCGGCACTAGCTCAGGCATTACCTGGTTTATTACCCAGCAGGCACGCTACCAGAACTTTGACAATGTTTTTGCCGCCATAATGATGATTGGCATTATCGGATTATTGTCTGATCTACTCCTGGCCAGACTCGGCAAGAGACTGTTCCCCTGGGAACGGTCAAGCAACAAGAGCTAGCGCGAAAGGCAATGTTGTAGAATGACGAAACTAGACTTACCAAATTATAAGGATCAGAGCCATGAAGTTAAGGCACGCTTCGATGATTTGAAGCAGCGTGACGTGATCCTTGATGTCAAACACCTTGGCAAAATTTTCGATTCAGCCAAGGGCCCAGTGACTGCATTGGAAGATATTAACTTGCAGGTTCATCGGCGCGAGTTTGTCACAGTGATTGGCCCATCCGGCTGTGGAAAATCCACCTTGATTCGCACGCTTGCAGGCCTCGAGTCAGCGACGTCCGGTGAGGTGCTGCTGGAAGGTGCTTCTGTAAGTGGACCTGGGCCGGACCGCGGCATGGTGTTTCAGGGCTATACCCTGTTTCCCTGGCTAACGGTTAAAAAGAACGTGTTGTTCGGCTTGCGTAACCAAGGCGTGTCAGCAGCTGAAGCTGAAAGCGAGGCGCTGGAATGGATTAATCTGGTGGGTCTTGAGGAATTCGGGGAAGTTTATCCAGATCAGCTATCCGGGGGTATGAAGCAGCGCGTTGCGATTGCCAGGGCCTTGGCCGCCAAGCCCAGGATTCTGCTGATGGACGAGCCGTTTGGCGCTCTCGATGCGCAAACCCGTTCCAAAATGCAGGCCTACCTCTTGGAGATCTGGAAGCACATTGATATCACCATTTTGTTTATTACTCACGATCTGGATGAGGCGATTTATCTTGCTGATCGTATTCTGGTGCTTGATGCACATCCGGGCCGAGTCAGCGAGCTAATCGAAGTGCCAGTGTCCCGTCCAAGAACCCAAGATCAGCTATTGCAGCCAGAATTCCTAGCAGCGCGGCAACGACTTGATGAATTGATCCACCCACCAGAGCCGGGTGAAGAAGAGGCGGGCAAGCTAAACATGTTGCGATTTGCTAAGGTGGGCGAGGAAGTGCAGTCACAAAATTAAGCCTCAGCATTGTGTATTGTTTATCAGGCGGCGCGATAGAACTACAGAAACTGGAGGTGACATCTCCACAGAGAGCGAAGAACGAGTACGATAAAGCACAAAAAAGTATTACCTAGAATGGTCAACTAGGGTTCCGGCGCAGTGATTGCTATTAGTAATTTGGTGCGCGACTGGTCCGAGAGTTGACGACCTCAATTGACGCGTTCCAGTGTTGATGGGTTACACGGCGGGACAAAAGCCCGGGAGGAAATGTAGCTGAGTTTATTAGCGCTGCTATTGAGACTGTGTAATTAAGAGGAGGCCGCTATGGCTGAAATATTCCCTGATGATGAAATGATGTATGAGGATCGTATTGAAGGTGGTGCTCATTGGTCGCTCATGATGCGACGTGGCGCCGTGCTTCGACTAACCGATCTGGAGGGCGGCGCCAATGTTGGCATGCTGTTTTATAATCCGCAGGAAAAGCTGGAGCGCTACAACGCGCCAGATACTTTAAAAGGCCAGCACACCTTTAAGCTGACCCGAGGCCACTGCCTGTACTCTGATATGGGTCGTATCTTTTGTTCCATCACTGCAGATTCGCTGGGCTGGCACGACAGTGTGGGAGGTAACCTAAGTGACCGCAAGCTACATGAAAAGTACTCGGTGCAGACCTACCAGGAAGCGCGTAACGACTGGACTCTAAGCGGCGAGCATTGCTTCAGGGTCGAGCTGGCGAAGTATGGCCTCGGCCCTAGAGACCTTGCCGCTAACCTGAACCTGTTTAGCAAGGTCGCTACCGATGGGGTGGGCAATATGCGGTTTGTGTCTGACCACAGTCCAGCGGGCGCCACGGTGGATCTGCGCTTTGAGATGGATACCCTGGTGATTCTCCACACTTGTCCACATCCCATGAATCCAGCCGTTGATTATCCGCGCTGCCCGATTTCCTATCAGATTCGTAAGGCCGAGCCAGTAGCGGATGACGATCTGTGCATGAACTCACGTCCGGAAAATAAGCGCGGCTTTCAGAATAACGCCATCTATCACCTGACTGGAGGCTACCGATGATCGTTGCAAGCAATCTCAGAGCCGAGCAGGCAAGCTTCCGTAAAGTCGTTCCCGCCGGTGACTATTGGATGGAGTCTCTAAAGCTGGGCCAGACCCTGCGCATACTGGATTTGGAGGGTAATCAGGCCGCTGATACCCTGTTCTTTAGCCTGGCAGACCCGACCGAACGCTACTCTGCCATGGATACTATCCGCGAGCAGGGCAACTTGTACTTAACTGCTGGAACTACCCTGGTCTCTAATTTTGGCAATCCCCTGCTCGACATTGTGGCTGATACCTGTGGACGGCACGATACGCTGGGAGGTGCCTGTGCCGGAGAATCCAATACGATTCGCTACGCGCTTGAGAAAAAACATATGCATTCCTGTCGCGACAGCTGGATGCTCGCGGTAAGCCAGCGCGAAGAGTTTGGCATGAGCAAACGGGACATCACCCACAACATCAATTTCTTCATGAACGTGCCGGTAACGCCAGAAGGCGGCCTGACCTTTGAAGATGGCATCTCCGATGCGGGTAAATATGTTGAGTTGACGGCCAGAATGGATGTGATCGTGTTGATCAGTAATTGCCCGCAGCTGAATAACCCCTGCAACGCATATAACCCAACCCCGATTGAAGTGCTGATTTGGGACGAGTGAGTAGTCATGTCCCAGTCTTCAGAAAAAATTAGCAGTGTATTGATTGCGAATCGCGGCGCCATCGCGGTTCGTATAACGCGCACCTTGAAAAAAATGGGCATCACCGCCGTCGCGGTCTATGCCGAAGCTGATCGGGAATCGCTTCACGTTAGAGTTGCAGATCAGGCTTTTTCCCTGGGCGCAGGGACTGCCCGGGATACCTATTTGGATCAGGATAAAATCCTCGAGATTGCCAGGCAGTGCGGTGCTGATGCGATCCATCCCGGCTATGGGTTCCTCAGTGAAAACACCAGCTTTGTAGCGCGCTGCACTGAGCATGGCCTGAAATTCCTCGGGCCGCCGGCAGAGCAAATTCAGGCCTTCGGTCTCAAGCACCGCGCCCGCGAACTGGCGGAAGCCCAGCAGGTACCGCTACTGCCGGGAACCGGTGTCCTGACCGGTCAGGAACAGGCACTGGCGCAAGCCGAGCAGATTGGTTATCCGGTCATATTGAAGAGTACGGCGGGTGGCGGTGGCATCGGTATGCAGCTTTGCGCCAGCGCTGACCAACTCAGCAAAGTCTATGACTCGGTGGCGCAATTGAGCGCCAATAACTTCTCCAACGCTGATTTGTTCCTAGAAAAATTTGTTGAGAACGCCCGTCATATCGAGGTCCAGGTGTTTGGTGATGGCGAGGGCAGTGCTGTTGTGCTGGGCGAACGCGATTGTTCCGCCCAGCGGCGCAACCAAAAGGTCATTGAGGAAACCCCAGCCCCCAACCTGACTGACAGCGTGCGCAAGGAGTTGGGGGAGGTGGCTTCCAGGCTGCTCTGCGCCGTCAATTATCGCAGTGCTGGTACCGTCGAATTCATTTTTGACGCCGACTCAGAAAAATTTTATTTCCTCGAGGTGAATACCCGCCTACAGGTAGAACATGGGGTCACCGAAGAGATCTATGGTGTCGACATTGTTGAATGGATGATCCGGCTGGCCGAGGGAAAGTTAACGAAGCTGGAGAGCCTGGGTCAGTCTGTGAAATCCCAGGGACATGCCGTGCAGGCGCGGGTGTACGCTGAAGACCCCTCCAAGAATTTCCAACCCAGTGCAGGGCTGTTATCAGAAGTCATTTTTCCCGAACCAGGAAAGCGCTCGCTGCGTGTCGATCATTGGATCGAGTCTGGTATTGAGGTTAGCCCTTTTTATGACCCCATGCTGGCCAAAATGATTGTGCATGCAGACACACGGGATCAGGCGCTGACAGATTTGCAGCAGAGTCTCTCGGAAACCGGTATCTATGGCGTTGAAACTAATCTTGATTACCTGCAAACGCTGCTTGATTCCGAACCGCTGCGAACCGGAAAATATTTTACAAGTACGCTGGCGCAGTTAGAGTTTGAAAAACATGCGCTGGAAGTAGTGACACCCGGTACCATGACTACAGTGCAGGACTACCCAGGAAGAACCGGTTATTGGGACGTTGGTGTGCCGCCATCGGGGCCGTTCGATAGCAGAAGCTTTCGCATCGGCAATCAAATGCTGGGCAACCCAGAGTCGGCGGCAGGGCTGGAAATGACCTTGAATGGGCCGACTATGCGATTTCTGACTGACACCAGGATTGTGCTGACAGGGGCAGAGATGACTGCTCAGCTGGATGGCTCAGCACTGCCCTTTTGGTCCGTCATCGATGTTGAGAAGGGTCAGGAGCTTGTCATCGGGAAAATTAAGGATGCCGGGGCACGGGCTTATCTGTTGGTGCAGGACGGCATACAGTGCCCGGACTATCTGGATGCCAAAGCGACTTTCACATTGGGGCAATTCGGTGGTCACGCAGGCAGAGCTCTGCGGACTGGGGATATTCTCCACCTGAGTACCCAGGACCATGTGGCTGAAACCGGCAGCAAAGCGTTGCCTGCTGAGTTGCTGCCACAGATTGGCGGCCGATGGGAATTGCGCGTGATTACTGGTCCACAGGGAGCACCGGATTTTTTTAGTGCGGAATATATCGAGACCTTTTTCGAGCACGACTGGGAAGTGCACTACAACTCTAGTCGCACTGGCGTGCGACTGATCGGCCCCAAACCAGAGTGGGCGCGCAGAGATGGCGGTGAGGCCGGCATGCATCCTTCGAATATTCATGACAATGCCTATGCCATTGGTACAGTGGACTTCACCGGCGATATGCCGGTGATACTCGGACCAGATGGTCCTTCACTGGGCGGCTTTGTCTGTCCAGCGACAGTGATTACCGCTGACCTGTGGAAGATTGGTCAGCTCGCTGCAGGTGATTCGGTCAGGTTTGTGGCAGTAACCGGGGAGTCTGCAGTAGCGGAACTCAGGCAAAGCCATGATGAAATCAAAAATTTGCGCGCAGTGCCCCCCTCGCTTGAGCATACCGACCACTATTTGCCTCGCATAGAGCGATTCCAGTTAGATGGTCTGGAAGTCTGCATTCGTCGCAGCGGCGACAGCTGGATGCTGGTGGAATTTGGCGACATGGTGTTGGATATCGAACTGCGTTTTCTTGCACATCGGCTGATGCTGGCGCTGCAGGATGCTGATATTGCTGGACTGCAGGAGCTAACGCCCGGTATCCGCAGCCTGCAAATACACTTTGATCCCCTGGCAATAGCAGACGAAGTGCTTAGCGCCCGCCTGGCGGAGTTGATCGAAAAGTTGGTTGCCTCGGAGGACAGCACCGTACCCTCTAGAATTATTCGCTTACCGCTATCCTGGGATAATGAGCAGTGCAAACTCGCAGTTGAGAAGTATGACCAAGTGGTGCGTAAGGGTGCGCCCTGGTACCCCTCCAATATCGAGTTTATCAGGCGCATCAATGGCCTCGAGTCAACCGAAGACGTCAAGCGCATCGTATTCGATGCGCGTTACCTGGTGATGGGGCTTGGCGATGTCTACCTGGGTGCACCGGTAGCAACGCCAGTTGATCCAAGGCATCGATTGGTGACCACGAAATACAATCCGGCCCGAACCTGGACCGCTGAGAATTCGGTGGGCATTGGCGGTTCCTATCTTTGTATCTATGGCATGGAAGGCCCAGGCGGCTACCAGTTTGTGGGCCGTACCCTGCAGATGTGGAACCGCTATCGCCAGACCAGGGAGTTCACCCAGCCCTGGTTGCTGAGGTTCTTCGACCAGATTGAGTTTTTTCCGGTCGAGAGTGAGGAGTTGATCAGTATTCGCGAGCGTTTTCCCACCGGGGCCTATCCCATCGAAGTCAAGGAGACGACATTCAGCCTTGCAGAGTATAAGGCTTTCCTCAAACAAAATTTCGCCGAGATAGGTCAGTTTAAGAACCAGCAGCAGGCCGCTTTCGATGATGAGCTGGCCGCCTGGAAAAGAGACGGACAATTCCATTTCGAAGAACAGGCTGTCGAGATAGAGACTGAACTCGAAGTGGTTCCTGACGGGGTTGTTGCGGTGGATAGCCCAGTGGCGGGAAGCGTCTGGAAGCTGGAAGTGTCTGAGGGCAGCGAAGTGAGCGAAGGCGAAATTCTGATGGTGCTGGAATCCATGAAAATGGAAATAGAAGTAACCGCCCCCTGTGCGGGGCGAGTAAGCAAGGCATTGAAACCTGCTGGCGCCTCGGTGCAGGCAGGCCTGCCGCTGTTTTTTATAGAGATTGAGAGATGATTCGCGAAAATTTTATCCCACATATAGAGGCTGTTACAGAAGGCTATCGCCAGGGCAAATTCACCCCGCGTGAATTGTTCGCCTATTTTCTAGACAAGGCTGATGGCTTCGAAGATCGAAACATTTGGATTACGCGTCTTTCGATGGAGTCTCTCGAGCCTTACCTCGCCCGGCTAGACGCCAGCTCGCCGGAGGAGCTGCCGCTCTATGGAGTGCCTTTTGCGGTAAAGGACAATATCGATATCGCGGGTGTGGAAACCTCAGCAGCCTGCCCCAGGTTTGCTTATGTGGCTCAGGAAACTGCTTTCATCGTGCAGCAGCTATTGGATGCAGGGGCGATACCAATCGGCAAGACCAACATGGATCAATTCGCTACAGGGTTGGTAGGCACTCGCTCGCCTGAACCCTGGGGCCCTTGCGGTAATGCCTTTGATCCCGAAGTGATATCGGGAGGCTCCAGTGCGGGCTCGGCAGTGGCAGTAGCATTGGGCCTGGTGAGCTTTGCTCTGGGAACGGATACCGCGGGATCAGGCAGGGTGCCTGCCATGCTGAATAACATTTATGGACTTAAGCCAAGCCGGGGTGTGTTCAGCATGTCTGGCGTGTTGCCGGCCTGCCGCACACTGGATTGCCCCAGCGTCTTTGCCCTGTGTGTTGCCGATGCGGAAAAAGTTTTCTCTGTTGCCGCTGTCAAAGACCCCGGCGACGCCTACGCACGGACCAATCCTTTCAGCAACAGCTCGCGCTTTTTTGGTCAGCCGCTGGACTCGCCGATTATAGGTGTACCGAGGGCTAGCCAGCTGGAATTTTTTGGTGACAAGTCTGCAGCCGAACTCTTTCAAAAAGCCATCGAAGGCTGGAATTCCCTTGGTGCAGAGATCGTCGAAGTTGATATCGAGCCACTGCTGCTGGCTGCAAAACTTTTGTACGAAGGACCCTGGGTTGCCGAGAGATATGTGGCGATCGAATCACTTCTCACTACTCAGCCCGATGCGGTACATGAAGTCGTGCGCGGCATCGTAGAGACAGGCGCAGACAAGAGCGCAGTGGCGGCATTCAAGGCTGAGTATGCGCTGCAGGAATATCGAGCTTATTCGGAGCGGTTGTTTGGGGAAATTGATTTCCTGTTGAGTCCAACCGCCCCGCGGAGCTATCTGATCGCCGAGCTGCTTGAAGACCCGGTCCAGCTCAACTCCAACATGGGCTTTTATACCAATTACATGAACTTGCTGGACCTCTGCGGACTGGCCATACCAGCCGGCTTTATGAACAACGGCATTCCATTCGGCGTTACCCTGGTCGCGCCTCGCTTTAGGGAGGCGAGTCTGTTAAGCCAAGCGCTTGGCTGGGAGCGCAAGCAGCAGCTACCTATGGGCGCGAGTGCGGAAACCTATTCTGCCAAATCCACCCCTGTAGCCGTGTCGAATCGAGAGGATTTAGAGGTGGCGGTATGTGGTGCTCACCTCGAAGGTATGCCTCTGAACTGGCAACTATCAGAGCGTGGTGCCAAACTCATAGGTACAACCTGTACCAGTGAAAACTATCGTTTCTATGCGTTACCGGGTGGACCGGTCAAGCGCCCCGGATTGATTCGCGATGAAGAAAACGGATGCAGCATCCATGTCGAAGTTTGGTCACTGCCGGCAAGTGAATTTGGCAGTTTCGTCGCCGCCATTCCTTTTCCTTTGGGCATTGGTAAGCTCGAACTCGAAGACGGTAGCTGGGTGAGTGGCTTTGTCTGTGAGGGGATGGCAATCGAAGGTGCGGAAGATATTTCTGCGCTGGGTTCCTGGCGGAAGTATATCGCTGACTTGCAGTCCAGGAATTAACTGACCATCGAATAGTGCCGCCAGCAGCAGCCTGAAGTGAGAAGCGAAGGGTGAAGGGGTGTTAGGGAGAAAGGGTGAGCAAGGGTCAGAGTAAAAATACAGTACTGTATTTTACTCTGACCCTTTGTTTTTGGCTGATTCTTTCAGCGTGACAATTAATTAGCCTGGTTAGAGTACTCGGTGCCGTTGATCGGAATCATCAAATGAGCGCCACTTGTCCCAGGACGCATCATCCATGGAGTTCCCTTGCCTGCAAGAGCATTGTCGCGCTGACGCCCAGTAGGCATCCCGAGTTCCTCGGCGGTAGCATCTGGCACCATAATAACCCACAGGTACTGAATGCGGTCCGGCGTGTCAAAGCGGCGATAGATTATTGAACCAAAAGCCATAGGCTCAATGGCGCCAGCGTCTTCTGCAGCCTGCATTGCCGTCTGCAGTGCTTCGCCTTCTAATCCCTCTGCAGCCAGTTTCACTGACAGGTCACGCCGTTCCCTGTCCCTGATTGGGTAGCACCAGGTAAAGCCTTCGTCATCGGTAGGGGTACATTCGACGTGGTTGCTTCCTGCTCTCAGGGTAATGCGCTCGCCAGTGTCTTCGTCATAGCGATAGACCGTGGCTTCAGCGCGCAGATCTTCCGGCAGAGGAGAAACGGCTTTGGTGATAGTCTCTTCCATGGATTGAGCGCTTGCCTCGCTGGCCAGCAAGCTACCGGTAAAAAAGGCTGCAAGGATTAGTTTTATTTGGGGCATTGGAATCTCCTGTTTCTCTTCTAGGACCACCATTCTTCTGTCACTATCATATAGGCGACCAGTTTTTAGTGGTCTGGTTAATGGTTTGTTTTTTGGTCCAACTATTATTTTTGCGACTGCGCTTTTTAATGATCTTGCAACCGGCTTGCTATTAGGACGATGCGGGCTTTGGTGATGCTATCAAGACAGCAGTTGAACCAGGAAGGCTTTTGCACGGTAAGGAAAACATTGTTATTGCGCCAGCTTTTTTATGGCGTGACAATTTTGGCGAATTCCCCATCTGCAATCGCCACTGCCAATTCCCGATGCCCACCCACCGAGCGATCACCGACAAAAACCTGGGGCAGGGTAGACTGGCCAGAGCGCTGCGTGAGTTCAGCTCGCAGTGACGGGTTGTTGTCTGCCGCTATTTCTTCGAACTTAAAACCCTGTTCATTCAACAAATTGATTGCAGCCGTACAGAAGCCGCACAAGCTGCGTGTATAGACAGTGATAGATTGCATAATGATTACTACATTCCTGTTTGCGCGAACAACTTAACCCTGCGCCCTTGCCGCTTCTGAATGCAAACGAAGCGGGGTGACAGTCTTGCGGTTCCTGCTGTCGCGCTTCAAGTAAATGCTGGTGAAGTAGAGGTCTGCCCATGCTTCCCTTTAAGCGACTGCGTGAGCTCAGTGCTTCAAACTACCACTCTTCAGTCGCGTACATGAAGCTATAGCCATATTCCTGCGCTCGAGTTGCTGCGAGCACTCCGGCGGCAACGAAGTGACTATTCGGCACAGCATTATCCACCAATTCCTGATAGACATCATCGGATGACACGCTCGTGGAACGCGCGATCATTCCCGCCATGCCCAGCGTTGATAGATTGCATACGGCAAAGTGAACGCCGCGGTTGACCATGTTTTCAATGGTATTGCTGCGGTTGCCGTAAGTTCCCTCGAGCTCAAGTGGATTCACCGTGACCGGGTCACCGTTGCTGTTGCTTACCTGAGTTCGGCCCACGAAAACATCCCCGTACTTCTCCCACATGGCACTGTTGAAACCGTAAGGTGCGGAGGCGTGGCGAAAGCAGACAATCATGCCGTAGTCCTCATCACTGCCACCATATCCCATGGCGTGGCCTCGCATGATATTGGCGGCGAAATTCACCGCTGCAACACCGCCTGGGCCCGTGGAGGAGTCGACGAAGGCGCGGTGCTTCTCGCCCAGTTCCTCCATCCAGCTATCCTCAGGATGTCGTTCGGGCACGAAACCAGAGCCACCTGTGCTGGATTTACTGGCCGCGCTGGCACCCGCTGCCACGGTCGCACCGGCTGCGGCCAGGCCTACATTGGTGAGAAAGTCTCGGCGCTTGGAGGTCTGCTTGTCGCCCATTTTGGATTGCTCCTTGGTTCATGCTTTTATGCGCCTAAATATATCAAGAACCTGGTCAAAATGGGCCAGAACTCTTTGATCTGGCTTATTTAAAGTGGATTTTGTCTCACAAAACTCTTCCGCACCATGCCGCTAAGGCGAAAACCAATGCGGAGCGGCTTCCTGCCAATAGCTCAAGCCGCGCTATTTAAGGGGATGCCTGGCTCGGATGCGGCGCCCCTGTAGTCGACAGCCTTGGTGCTGCGCCGACCATCGCCTGTATTTACTTTTGCTGTGGTGGGGCAGGACAATTATGGCAACCG
>MDTC01062380.1_pt1 | contig 42959 bp, 35 predicted proteins | sample 811181 | NCBI WGS metagenome assembly MDTC01 (sample SAMN05326644, study PRJNA326480) | marine metagenome | isolation source: seawater | place: Pacific Ocean: North | collected 2011 | reverse complement strand
TGCCCGGGGTCGCTGACGGAGTCCGTGGCGCTCGCGGCATGAGGCCAGGTACCTCGTGGCTGGTGGTGCCTGCCTCCGTGCTTGGCTGATCGGTCACCCTGCGGCTGCTACGCTCGCTGCATGCTTCGCCTGCTGCTCCAGACCCTGCCGCCCGATCTGGTCCACCGCGATCCGGGCACCGGCCCTGTACGCATCGAGTACTTCGGCACCGCCGGCTTCGTGCTGCACGGACCGAGCCGGACCGTCGTGCTGGACCCCTACGTCAGCAGACCCGGCGTGTTCACGACCCTGTTCCGACCGCTGGTCCCCGACGCCGAGCGCATCGCCGCCCTGATTCCGGTCGCTGACGACGTGCTGATCGGCCACGCCCACCACGATCACGTGCTGGACGCCCCCGTGCTGTGTCAGCAGACCGGGGCCCGGTTCATCGGCTCGGTCGACGCGTGCAACGTCGCCCGCGCCGCTGCCGTGCCCGAAGCGCAGATCGTGCAGACCGAGGGTCGAGAGGACATTCCCTGCGGCCCGAGCTGCACGGTGCGGGGCCTGCCGGCGGCCCACGGTCGGGTGTACTTCAACCGGGTGACCCTTCCTGGCACCATCGACACGCCTCCGCCGTGGCCTCCCCGGTTCCGGGACCTCCGACACGGGCTGGTGCTGAACTGGTTCGTCGAGCTGGACGGGCTGCGCATCGTGCACATCGACTCCGCCGAGTTCTTCGAGGAGGAGCTGAAGGACGTGCGCTGCGACGTGCTGTGTCTGTGTGCCATCGGTCGGGCCTACCGCCCGAACTACGTCGCGGATGCGGTGCGGCTCCTGAAGCCACGCTGGGTGCTGCCCTGCCACTGGGATCTGTTCACCACCCCCATCGAAGACGAGCCGCTGCTCCTGCCCGGCGTGGACGTGCCCGGCCTGCTCGACGAGATCCGAGCCGCCGGGAGCGAGCCCATCCTGCTGCCTCTACGCGGAAGCTGGCGCTGCGGCTGAGGGTCGGGCCGACGCGAGCGCCCGCGCCCTGCGACTCGCTTCGAACACACATGTATCGGATCCGGGCTCTCCCTCCATGGCGTCGTACCAGACGGCATCCTCGGAGGTTGTATGTCTCGGTCTCAGCAGCGCGCCGCGTCCTCTTTGCCCAAGGAGCAGGCGGCGACCACCGCGGCCGCTCCAGCCCGGTCCTTCGACCTCGCCGAGGCGATGGCGCGACCGCGGCAGACCCTCGCTGCCCTGATGGACGCGGGCATGCCCGATCCCGATCTGGCCGTGCAGATCGTGCAGAACATGGGTGCTCCCGGCCGAGACTGGCTGCTCGACGACCCCGGTCGCTACGAGACCCTGTGCGATCAGCTGGGGGACTACTACGCCGGGCTCGTCACCCGCGTCCTGGCCCCAGACGCTCCGGGGCTGGTCGATCGCATCCCGGCGGAGGTGACTGGCGACAAGCTGGCCCAGGACAGCATCGTGCAGAGCTGGCTGGTCGGGCGGGCGGCGATCCTGGGGGAGGGGCTCGGCGGGCTGGTCGAGGACATGGGGGCGTCCATCGCGGCGTCGCCGGGCGGGCAGATCTCCCACGTCCCGGACGCGAAGGGCGAGACCGACCTGCTGACCTTCGACACCGAGCTGCCGGGCCCGAACCCGGTGCACCTGGAGCTGGCCGAGCCCGCGGTCATGATCGAGCGCCAGGACGCCGCACCGGCGGAAGAGGGCTCCCTCACGACCACCCGCACGGTCGAAGGCCACGTGACCGCCCAGGTGATCGCGACCTTCGAGGGCACGAACAGCCGCCTGCGGATGCTGGCCGAGGACCGCCACGTGAGCGTCAGCTACACCGGCAACGACCGCCTCGGGCTGTACCGCGCCCAGGCGGACCCGCCGGCCCTCGACCTGGACGGGTTCGACAAGGAGCGGTGATCCTGTCGGGTGGCGGGGGGCCCTGTGCAGCGCGACGTCTGTCAGACCCCGAGCCCTCGCGGCGAACTCCAGCTGGCGCCTGCGCCCGTTGATCCAGCGCCCCACGAACGTGGGGATCGCCGCTCGGTGAAGCGGACTGTACGGTGCCGGATGGGCACTCCCGACGTTGCCGTCGGGCACTGGAGGTTCGATGGGGCTGCGCGCAAGGTGGGGTCGGGGTCGGGGCACGCGGGCAAACGACCCGTCGTTCCTCCCCCGGGAGCGGCTGGGGCGGGAGGCGCGCCTGGCGCGGAACCTGGAGCGCGTCTACGACGTGGGCCAGGACCGGATCTGGAACGGGGGCGACGTCCTCCAGACGCTGCTCGACAAGCATGGCCCGGTCGACATCCCAGAGCCTGCGTGCTCCGCCGTGCGCGAGCTGCTGGGCGCGATGCTGTGGGGGGAGCTGGCGGCCTGGAAGGTCTCCGCGGAGCTCGCACACCTCCTGCCCAGCCACGAAGGGCGGCTCGCCGCGACGTCGCAGGCCCACGACGAGGCGCGCCACTTCAGGGTCATCCACGACTACCTGGAGCTGATCGGAGGGCCGACCGACGCGCCGGCGCCGTCGGCGATGCAGACCCTCGACAAGGTCCTGGCAGCGGACACGCTGGCCAAGAAGCTCGTGGGCATGCAGCTCCTGGTTGAGCCGGTGGCGCTGACCCTGTTCACGATCCTGCGTCGCTCGGAGGGCTGCCCGGTGCTCACCGAGCTCCTCCCGTACCTGGAGCAGGACGAGGCCCGTCACGTCAACGTCGGCACCAACCTGCTCCCCGAGCTGGTCCGGGACATGGGGTGGGCCGAGGCGGCCGACTACTGGGCCTACCAGGGGCGGCTGTTCCACCTCGAGGTGCGCGGACTCGCCGAGATGGAGCCCGCGCTGCGGACCCTCGGCTTCGACCCGCGCGAGGTGTACCGGCTGGGTCAGGGCAAGCAGGTCGGGGCGGCGCGCATGGTCACCGACCAGCTCGGCGGGAGTGCCGAGCGGATCACCGACTGGATGCGCGCAGGCATGGAGTTCACCGCCGTGTACCGCTTCCCGGGCCCCGAGGAGCGACGCGACGTGCTCTCCCGCCTCCGAGCGGGCCTGGCCGCGGCCCGCCAGACCGAAGCCCCCGCCGCCCACCTGCTGGTTCGCTGACCTGGAGGTCCCATGAACGTCGTTCAGGCCCTGCTTGGCACCCGGATCCGCAAGCCTCGCTCCCTGTCGAGAGAGGAGCTGCGGGCCCTGTGGGAGTTCCGCCTCGGACAGATCGATCTGCGCCCCGATGTGAGCCGCGAGGAGGACTTCGAGGCCTTCGTGCGGGACTTCGACGTCGACGGACGGGTCTGGTACCTGCTCGAGCGGGGCAAGCCGGTGGGCATGTACCTGCAGGCGGTGCGTCTGGTGGAGCACGGGGGGCAGCGCCTGGTCGTCGGCGCGCCGGACTACGTGTTCATGGCCCGGCACCTGCGCCGACACCCCGCACTGGCCCTGGGGGTCGCCTGGCTGACCGTCTGGCCCATGCTGCGCCACCCCCTGCGCCGGCCCGTCATGACCGGTGGGGTGTATCCCTCCTCCTACATCGGCTGGCGGCGCATGGTCGAGCGGTGCTTCTCCCTGGGGGACCCGTCCCTGTCCGAGGACGAGCGCGAGCTGGTCGCCCGCCTGGGTCCCCTGATCTGGGGCGAGGCCTGGGTGGGTGACGGGACCCTGCAGTTCCGCACCATCCCCGAGGCGTCGAGGCCCCGCAGCGAGCTTGGTGTCCGCCTCTTCGAGGCATACGAAGCCATGAATCCGGAGTGGAGAACGGGGCGCGCCCTCTTCTTTGCGTCGCCCATGGGACTGCGCGACGTGGGGCTCGGCCTGCAGCGGGCGCTCTTCTCCAAGCGGCGCACGGCCGGGGCCTCGCTGGCGCCGGCGGGGGCTGCCGGGCGCGCGAACGCGGAGTAGGGCGGCGAGTCGCCAGGGCGGCGCGTCGAGCGCCCGCGGTCAGCGGACTGCGAGGTACGCCCGCCGCTCGTTCTGGTCCAGGTGGAGCCGGACGGCGAACCGCAGGCCACGCGGGGCCTTCAGATAGTTGGTGCACGGCTCGACGCGCTGCGCCTCGTCCGACCAGGGCCCGCCGCCGATGACCGCGTAGCACATCGACTTCCACGGCTTCGAGGAGCGCGGCCTCTCGTGCAGCCAGCGCAGCGCGACGACGCCCTGGATGTTCTCCGGCTCGAGGATCACCTCCTCACCGGTCAGGCCGATCGCCGCCCACTCCCCGTCCTTCCAGCGCACCGCCTCGGGGCTGGGCTCGGCCTCGACGGTGACGCCGCGAAAGCTGCCTCCGACCGGACTGAACCGCGAGGGGTCCTGCAGGTTGGCCTCGAGCTCCTGCCAGGCCGCCTCCGAGTAGGCCACCGTGCCGTGCACGGACACCAGGCCGCCCTTGGTGCTGGAATACGAGACGGCGTCGACGATGGTGGCTCCCTCGTCGGGCATCCACACGAAGTCGCGGACGGTCTGCTCGGCCCCGCCGGTCGAGCGCATGGCCCAGAGCCCGACGCTGACGGCGGCGATCACGCCCACGGCGAGCACGATGGTGAAGGACACGTTCGAGGTGGAGCTCATGCGGGGAGGCTACCCGGGCGGCGCCGTCCGTCCAGATCCCACCGCCTCTGGCATTGCCGATCGCCCAGCTGGGGGGCACCGTGGGTCTGGCTCACCAGCTGGGGGTAGAACCGATGAGATGGCACGTCGTCCTTCCCGCGATCGCAGCACTCGGCTGCGCTGATGTCGGCTCCACCGACGGACCCGAAGACTGCGAAGCGACCCTGGACGTCTTCGTGGACCAGGACGGCGATGGGTTCGGCGTGCCCGACGGTGCCTCGTCGGCGTGTCCGGGCCGCGTCCCCGACGGGTTCTCGGCCGAGGTCGGAGACTGCGACGACACCGACGGGACCGTGAACCCGGACGCCCCGGAGCGATGCGACGACGTCGACAACGACTGCGACGGCGAGACCGATGAGGACGAGGCCATCGGGGCGCTGACCTTCTACCAGGACCTCGACGGCGACGGGTTTGGCGATCCGGACGTGCGGGTCCTGGCGTGCTCCCTGCGCGAGAACCTGGCGGACAACGCGCTGGACTGCGACGACGACCCACGGACGGGTGCGGCGAGCGCGCCCGGGCTCGAGGAGATCTGCAACGACGGGCTCGACAACGACTGTGACGGCACCGCGACGGGGTGCGGGTTTGCGTCCTGGGACCACGCATCGCCGGACATCGCCATCCAGGGCACTGCCGCTCGGGTCGGCGAGTCGGTCTGCGCCGCGGGAGACCTCGACGGGGATGGCGCGGACGACCTCTTCGTCGGGGCGCCCTCCGCGGACGGCGTGCACGAGGGGTCCGGTCGCGCGGTGCAGTTCTACGGAGACCCGGAGGGTTGGCGCGGGCCCATCCTGCGGATGATCGACGTCCTGCCCTCCTGGGGCGCCACCACGGGGGCGGGTCTCGGGGCCGTGGTGAGCCCGGCGGGTGACCTCGACGGCGACGGGCTGGCGGATGTCGTGGCGACGGCCCCGTTCGAGGGGCGGGTCTACCTGATCTACGGCAGCGAGACCCGCAACCGGGGGCTCGTCGACGCCGGTGCCGCGGGCCTGCCGACCTGGTCCGTCACCGCTCCTCCGACCTCCCTCGCGCCCGTCGGGGACTTCACCGGTGATGGGCTCGACGACTTCCTGGTGGGCGTCGCGGGTGACGGCCAGGGGCTGGACCAGTCCAGGGGTTCGGTGTTCCTCGTGGCCGGCAGCTCGGCGCGAGCGTCCGGGGACACCGCCCTGCACGATCTCGCCAGCTACCATGGCGCGGCCGCGTTCGACAGCCTCGGGGGCACGGCGCGCGGCGTGGGCGGCGGCGACATCAACGGCGACGGAGACGCCGATCTCGTCCTGGGGGCGCTCGGGGTGTCGAGCCGAGCTGGCGCTGCGTACCTGGTCTTCGGGTCGAGCACGGCGCCGGCGGGGGCGCAGCCCATCTCGGAGGTCGCCGACGTGACCCTCACCGGGACGGTCGCCACCCAGCGGGTCGGGTCCAGCCTGGCCACCGTCATCGGCGACCTCGACCAGGACGGCTACGAGGACCTCGCCATCGGCGACAACGAGGACAACTCCGCCGCCACCGTGTACGTCATCTTCGGGACCGCGGCTGGACCTGCCAGCGGCGAGCTGGTGGACCGCTTCGACCTCACCCTCACCGGCCCCAACAACGGCGCGTACTTCGGCTACCGGAACATCGCGGTCGGCGACTTCGACAACGACGACGTCCTCGAGGTCGCGGTCGCCGCTGCCGGCGCGTCGGTGGACGATGGAGACGGCAACGGCGCGGTCTACATCTTCGATCCGACCGAGGCGGTCTCGGTGGGCAGCTGGCGCGACGTGAGCACCCAGCGGGCCCGAGACGCCACGCACGTGGTCGCCGGACCCACCGAGTCGCCGGGCTGGCTGCTGGGCATGGACCTCGATGCGGGGGACTTCAACGGAGACGGTGTGGACGATCTCGTCGTAGGCTCGCCCATGGCCGACGGGGCCGCCGGCGAAGCGGTGGTGTTCCTCGGAGGCTCGCTCTGAGGGAACACGCAGACCGCGCCTAGATGGGCTCGATCACCCACCGGCCGTTCCAGTGCGGCGCCACGTCCAGGTACCCGGTCGTGGCCAGGCCGATCTCCCGGTTCCAGTCCCCATCGCGAATGATGAAGTAGTAGCCGTACTCCCAGGCGTAGTGCACGGACCAGCGCTGGGTGGCGGAGCCCGAGCAGCTGGTCTGCACGACGTGGTTGCCGGGCCAGTCCTGCAGACACAGACCGGAGTGCTTCATGCGCAGCGTGTACTCGTCGCCGCCCACGGTCGTCGGCACGATGCGCACCTGCTGGTTCGTACCTCCGTGGCAGGAGTACCACTTCACGAACGTCGTGGTCAGGCTGGAGCTCGGCACGTCCCAGCAGTCGTCGAGGCTGCTGATCGTGTGTGAGGTGGCGTAGTCCGCCGGGTCCAGGGTCACCCACCACCCTCCGGTGGAGGCCGGACCGGCGAGCACCTTGCCGGTGCGGTCGTTCTCGAGGCGTGCCCACTCCACCGACAGGCCGATCGCGTCCCAGCGCTGCCAGTCATCGTCGAGGCAGGTGTAGATGGTGAGCCCGGAGCTGTACGCGTCCAGGCACTTGTTGCTCTCGACGTTCCGGATCCGGTAGGTCTTGCCGTCCGGACCGTACCAGGGCTCGACCCGCCACTCCTGGTCGTCATCCCAGGAGCAGGTCCGCCACTCGGTGCTGGCACCGTTCGACGTGCTGCCGCCGACCACGGAGAGGCAGTCGGACGTGTCCTGGATGCGGATGTGCGAGGTGACCGAGTTGTACACCGCCGGGTACAGGGTGGTGAGCTCGGAGCCGTCGAGGCCGGCATCGGGGGCGGCCCCCGGGGCGAGCCCCGGCTCCTCTGCGCAGGCCGCGGTCAAGAGCAGCGCGAGGGAGAGGGGGGCGAGGATCCTGAGGTTCATGGCGAGCTCCTGGGAGGCATGGGGACGCGCTGATGCGCGCGTGACCATGGTCTCTCCCGCGGTCGTTCCACGGTGTCGCAGGGTGACGCAGGCTGTAGCAGCGGACCGGTCGGGCGTGGCCGGCCCGCACCGCTCTCCGCCACACAACGGGACCGCGATGGGGCGTCGCTGAGTCTATGACTCTGGCGAGCCTTCCGCCCCGGAGTGCCGAATGCGCCGCTTGTCCCTGCTCTCTCTGCTTGCTCTGGGCGCGTGCGACCCGACCCCGTCCGAGGTCGACGACTGCCCCGTCATCACCCTCGACCGCGCCGAGGTGGTCCTCGACGACCTGATCCTCGGTGAGCCCGGCACCGCCACGCTCACGCTGCTCCACGACTGCGTCGCCGGGCCAAATCTGGAGGTGGACGCCCCATCCGTGGACGGCGACGACGCCATCGCGGTGGAGGGATCGGCGTCGGTGCTGGCGCCTGGCGAGGAGGCGGCGGCGGAGGTGACGTCCACGGTGGGCGACTACGCGACGGTGGAGGCGACCCTCACCTGGGAGACCGCGGCGGGGCCCGTCGAGGTGCCGATCCGCGCATCCGCGCGCAAGGACCAGGATGGCGACGGAGTGGATGCGATCGAGGCCGGCGGCGCCGACTGCGACGACACGGATCCGACGGTCGCTCCGGGCAGGGAGGAGACCACCGACGGCCGGGACGAAGACTGCGACGGGGCGGTCGACGAGCACCTCCTGACTCCGGGCGACGTGCGGATCACCGAGCTCCTGCTTGCACCGGCGCGGCTCGAGGCCCTCGCGGGCCAGTGGGTCGAGATCGTCAACCAGACGGACCGATCCGTCGTCATCGCGGGCTGGACGATCGACGTGGACGGTGCCGCGGTGACCATCGCACCGGATGCCCCCGCCCTCGCCCCGGGCGCCCGTGCCTGGCTCGGGACCGGGACCGGGTCCGGCATTCCCGACGCCCGCCTGACGGCCGGCCCGCTGCCCACCCCCCGGCCGACCCGCGTGCAGCTGCTGGCCGGCGACGTCGTGCTGGACGATCTCGACGGGCTGCTGCCCGCCCTGGAGACTCGCGGCGCGAGCTGGCAGCTGGACCCCCTCGGCGAGGTCGATCCGGACCTGGCGCTCGCCTGGTGTGCCGCGACCGAGCCCATGGAGTCAGGGGACCTGGGCACGCCCGGCGCCGAGAACGGGCCCTGCGACACCATCGATCACGACGGCGACGGACTCTCGGTCCTGGACGGCGACTGTGACGACACCGATCCCGACCGCAGCCCGCGGCGCCCGGAGGTGTTCAACCTGGTCGACGACAACTGCGACGACATCATCGACGACCTCGAGACCGGGTACGACTTCACCGGCCGGCTCTCGAGCGACGCCCGGGTCGGCATCCCGGACCTGGGCGTCGGTGACCTCGACGGCGACGGCATCCCCGAGCTCGTGGTAGGTACGGAGACCGGGTACGGCCGCCTGTGGATCTTCTCCGGCGATGCGCTCGACGGCCACGTGGGCAGCTTCGAGTCCGCGGGTGCCGTGGAGGTGAACGGCGTGTCCGGCGTGACGATCGACGTCATCCCCGAGGCCTTTGGCGATCTCGACGGGCGCGGGGGCAACGACCTCGTCACCGCGGGGCGGCGCGCCTCGGGTGGGCCGATCGTGCGGCTGTGGTCGTCGTTCCCGACCACCGACGACCCCGATGACGCCTCCGCGCGGATCTGGCTCGACGGGGTGAAGTCCCCGATGGCGGCTGCGGAGGGCGATCTCGACGGTGACGGCGTCGTCGAGCTGGTGGTCAGCGACTACGACGACTTCCGGCGCGGCACGGTGTGGTGGATGTCGCTGGACGGTGCCGCGGGCGACCTGCACGACACCGACCTCGACAGCCGCACCTGGGACGGCGTGAACACCGAGCTCGTCGGGTGGAGCTCCGGGTTCGGCGACCTGGACGACGACGGCTACGACGAGATCATGCTGCGCGGGGCCGGACCCAACGGAGGCACCGAGAGCACCGTCTACCTGCTGCCCGGCGGGGCGAGGCCGCCCGACTCCGGGGCGGTCGCCGACGCGGCGTCAGGCACGGTGAGCGTGCGCCGGGTGGAGGCCCCGATGTCGCCGCCGCGGGTGGGGGACATCGACGGTGATGCCGTGCCCGACCTGATCGTCTACGATAAGGATCAGGTCTTCGTCTTCCTCTCGCCGGGGATCGAGGGGCGGCTCGGGACCCACGACCTGCGCATCGGTGGCCGCAGCCAGACCGGCCGGTCCTTCGATGTGCAGGACATCGACCACGATGGCATCGACGAGCTGATCGTCGGCGATCACGGCCTGCGCTTCTTCGACACGGACCTGACCGGCGAGGTGTGGATCCATGACCACACCGTGCTCGGGGACGGCCGCACCGCCTTCGCCCCCGAGGACGCCATCGCCCAGCTCCACGACACCAAGGTGGGCAACCTGCTCGGCGAGATGCTGCTGGTGCGCGACCTCGACGGCGACGGCAACCTCGACCTGGTCTCCTCGGGCTGGACCAACCCGGACCTGCAGACCCTGCGGCTGTGGTACCTGCCGGGGCGGTGATCCCGCCGGTCGTCCCGGCGGGATCACACGGCCACGCTCGAGGCTACGGCACCCAGGTCACGTAGTGGCCGTTGGTGATGGACCACTCGCGGCCCTCGATGATGGACGGCACGCCGGACTGGGTCATGCGGGCGATGATCAGGCGGGGGTTGCCGTCGCCGTAGGTGATCTCGGCGCCGAACCAGAAGCCGTTGTTGCACTGGCCGCGGATGCCGTAGTCACCGTACGCCGGCTCGAACAGCTCGGGGTCGGAGACGTCCTGGACGTTGCCGATCGACACGTCCTCACCCGTGTCCGGGTCCATCTCGAACAGCTGTCCGTCGCCGTTGAGCCACCAGATCATGTCGTCGTCACGGGTGCACATCGAGTGACCGTAGGAGCTCATCCTCCGGGACATGGCCGTGAACACCCCGGTGCTGGCGTCGATCTCGCCCAGGGTGTCCCCGTCCTCGGTCAGGCCGTAGAGCGAGCCGTCGGAGAGGAAGGTGATGGACGGGAAGGGTGCGGTGTCCAGCTCGGCCACCAGCGTCGCAGCGCCCGTCGCGGTGTCGAGCTCCACCAGGCAGCCGTCGCACCCGCCCGGATCGTAGTCCGACTCGCCGGTGAAGCCGCGCACCGTGCTGTAGAGCGTGCCGTCGGTGGGATCGACCGCCAGCGACACCAGCGCATGGCCGGTGTCGCCCACGAGCGTCGCCGTGCCGCTGATCAGGTCGTAGACGTACAGGGAGCTGGTGCTCCCGCCGCCGCCGCGGGTGATGACGTACAGCTCGGCCGGATCCGACGCGGTGTCGCAGACCTCCCCGATGCCGTCGAAGTCGGCGTCCGCCTGGTCCTCGTTCGCGTCCTCGGGGCAGTTGTCGAACAGGTTGTCGAAGCCGTCGTCGTCGATGTCCGGCGCGAGACACATGGTCGTCTCGGCGTCGACCTCGCCGTCCTGCAGGATGCCGTCATCCGCCGTGCCACCATCGGCGCCATCGTCGATGCCCGCGCGCCAGACGAGGTAGCCGAAGTCGCAGCCGAAGCCGCGCTCGAAGACGTTCTCGGTCTCGATGATCGCGTTGAACCCGGCATCGCCCTGGTCGCCCTGGTCACCCTGGTCTCCCTTGTCTCCCTTGTCTCCCTTCTCCCCCTGGATGCCCTGGTCGCCCTGGGGTCCCGGGTCCCCCTGAGGGCCGACCGGGCCCTCGCATGCCGTCAAGATCAGAGCCAGTACCGTCATGTTCCGGAGCAACATGCTCACCTCCGATCGGCTTCCTACCCTGAGCAAGGCGCGCTGTGTGGGAAATCCCGGGGCGGAACCCAGAACCCACGGCTTGCGCGTTCGTCGTGCCTGCGTATCCACCGCCCATGTTCAGTCTCGACAACATCGTGCAGCTCGACCAGGACCACCCGGGCTTCCGGGACGCCACCTACCGGGCTCGCCGCGACGCGATCGCACGCATCGCGCTTGCCCACGAGAGCGGCGCCCCGGTTCCGCACGCGCCGTACAGCGACGCCGAGCACGGTGTCTGGGCGCTCATCCTCGGGCAGCTCGCGCCGCTGCACCGGCGCCTCGTCTGTCGCGAGCTCAACGAGGTCAGCGAGGCGCTGGCGCTGCCGACGGACCGCATCCCCCAGCTGGCGGAGGTCAACGCCCGCCTGGTCCAGGGGGTGGGCTTTCGCATGGAGCCGGTGGCTGGACTTGTAAAGGCAAGGTTGTTCCTGGAGTATCTGGGCATGGGTGTGTTCCTGTCGACCCAGTACATCCGCCACCACAGCAAGCCCATGTACACGCCCGAGCCCGACGTCGTGCACGAGCTGGTCGGTCACGCGGCGAGCCTGCTGCATCCGGGGGTGTGCGCCCTGTCCCGCCTGTTCGGCCAGCGCGCGAAGGAGGCCCGCGACGAGGCGGAGATCGAGCGGCTGACCCGGCTGTACTGGTACACCCTGGAGTTCGGCGTGTGCCTGCAGGACGGGGAGCTCAAGGCGGTCGGCGCGGGCCTGCTCTCCAGCATCGGCGAGCTCCAGCGCAGCACGTCCGGGGAGACTCCGACGGCCCCCTGGGATCTGCAGCGCATCGAGGCCACCCCGTACGACCCGACGACGTACCAGCCGGTCGTCTTCGTCGCGCCGAGCTTCCAGGCCATGCTGGACGATCTCGGGGCGTGGCTGGGGTGAGGGGAGGGGGCGAGGGCGTCGACGAGGCCACGCTCGCCGACGCGGTCAGGCCGCCTCGCAGGTCGGTTCGACCGATCTGGTGAATGCGTTAACTACCTGGCATGTCCACGCTTCCGACATCGTCTTCGTCCAACCCCGCGGCCCTCGCGTTTCGGCTCCACCTGGTCGGACGCCAGGTGGGAGAAGGGATGGAGCGGGCGCTGGCGGACCTTCCCGTCACGGTCGGCCAGGCGAAGTTCCTGCGCCACATCGTGGCTGAACGCGACGGCGTGACCCCCGCGCGGCTCGCGGAGCTCGCGGGATGCTCCCGTCCCAACGCGACCCAGCTGCTGGCCCGTCTGCAGCGGGCGGGCCTGGTGGCGCGCGAGGAGACGCCGTCGGACGGCAGGAGTGTCCGGATCCGCGCGACGGATCGTGGTCGCCAGGTCCTCGCCGAAGCCATCGACGCACTGGGACGCTTCGAGCGGACCCTCCGCGAACGTCTGGGCGACCCGCAGGCTCGAGCCCTGTGGGAGCTCCTCGAGGACGTCCTCCCCTGAACGCCCGCGGCTCCGCAGCAGCATGAGCGGGCTGCCTGCATCAATTAGTTAAGTGCTTAATCATCTACCCAGCAGAGGTCCCATGCCATCACCATCCCGCTACGTCCTGACCGGCGCCACCTCCGGGATCGGCGCCGCCGTGGCCGACGCCCTGGCCCGCAGGCACCACGCGCTCGTCCTCGTCGGTCGTTCCCGCGAGGTGCTGGACGCGCGAGGGGCCGCGCTCCGACAGCTCGGTGCGCCTGCCGTGTCCCTGCACGAGGCAGACCTCTCGAGCGTCGCCCAGACCCTCGCGCTGGCGGGAGACCTGGCCTCCGAACCCGTGGACGGCGTCTACCTGGGGGCCGGGATCCTCCGCCTCGAACGCCAGGTCACCGCCGAGGATCTCGAGCTGAACTACGCCGTCAACCACCTGCACAAGTTCATCCTCGCAGACGCCCTGGGGCCGCACCTCGCGCCGCGGGGCGGACGCATCGTCGTGGGCGCACCCGTCGGTGCGGTACGGGGGCGCCTGGATGACGTCCACGGCACCGGGTCGTGGTCCCTCTTTCAGGGCATCTCCACCTCCCAGTACGCCAACGACGTGCTCGCGTCGGGCCTGCCCGGGCGCCATCCGGGGCTCGAGGTGGTCGGCTGGAACCCCGGCTCCACCCGCGGCACCAGGGTCACGAGAGGGCTGCCGTGGTGGGCTAGGACCCTGTTCTGGCTGGTCAACCTCCGGGGCCGCGCCTGCGCCGAGGTGGGTGAGCAGGGGGCCGATCTGATGACCGGTCCCGCCGGACGCCCGCTGACCTGGGTGTCGAAGCGCGACACGGTCTCGCTGGCCCGGGCCGACGAGCTGTCCGCAGATGTCGACGTGCTGTGGGACCTGGACGCCGCGATCATCGACCGCATTCGGCGCTGATCGGCGAAGGGCGTCGACGAGGCCACGCTCGCCGAGCCGTCAGGGGACGCGTTCGCGAACCGCGGCACCGTTCAGGAGCATGCCCAGCACCTCTGCCACCTGCTCCTTGGACTTCGGGCGGTCGCGTAGGATGGCGAAGGCCAGCCGCCGATCTTCGACCACCCAGTACTCCCGGTGCAGACCTCCGACGCTCCGGTAGGCGAAGTTCAGGCCGAACTCCGCTTCGAACGCCAGGGACTGGCGGTAGCCCTCCCCCATCGTGAAGGGGCGGATTGCGGCCGGCGCGCCTCCCTCCGGGAACACCCGGCCGGCCTCTTCGACCTGCCGTCGGAGGACCTGCTCGCGGCTGCGGAGGACGGCGGTCGCTTCCTCCGGGGTGGCGAAGCGGAACACGGCCATGGTGACCGATCGGAAGCCCTTGTGGCCGTAGATGATCTGCGCCCGCTCGGAGTGGTGTCCCGGCGTCGGCCCCGGGTTGCTGGCCACCCCGTCCTTCGCTCCCGAGAGATCGCTGCGGTTGAGGATCCGGAGCACCCGGTCGGCGTCGTCCGCCACCACCAGGTGCTCCCAGTCCTCGATGAGGAGCAGCGCTGGGGTCGTCATCGCGTCGCTCGCCCAGGTCGGGTCGCTGCGCTTCTTGGCGTACTCGACGAGCTCGTCCTGGTCGATCCCCGGCTCCTGCAGCAGGGGCCAGGCGGCCTGGGGCGATCCATCTGAACGGTCCTGCAGCCAGAGTCGCGCATAGCCGTAGGCCAGCACGCGCGCGTCCTCGGGGTTCTGGGACTCCAGGTGGCGCGTGCCCATGAACGCGAACCACAGCGAGCGGGTCGGCTCCCCGTGCAGCGCCGCGCAGACCTCGCTCGCGACCAGCTCGGCGTGGCCCTCCTGGAGCGCTCGCTGCAGGACCAGCTCGTCCAGGGTCGCAGGCAGCTCGAGGTGCGCCGACTGGATGGTGTGGGTGTACTCGTGGGCCATCAGGCAGGTCACCAGCTGGTCCGCCTCCGAGGGGAGCACGCCCGAGCGCTCGAGCGCGCGGTCCACGTTGTCCCGGAGCACGAAGATGGTGTCGCTGTGCTGTGAGTACAGCGCGGCTGCGATGCTCACCGTGCGCTCGGCTTCCTCCCGGGCCCAGGTCCTGGCCTCGGCCTTCGGCACCCCGGCGCGCGTGGCTGCGTCCTGAAGCTCGAGTCGGAGGATCTTCTCGGCCTGGTCGGTGCTGCTGACGGTGATCGACGGCAGGGACTCGGTGCACCGGCCAGCGAGCGCGCACACGGCCGGCGCGACCTCCTCCAGGCGCTGGGCGAGCTGGAACGGCGTGCCCAGGCTGGCCTGGGTGGACGCGCTGGCGGGGTACGCCAGCAACAGGCCTGCCAAGGCTCGGATCATCCAGGCGCGCACGAGTCACCCCCCAAGGCCGAGCGTACCACCACTGGCGCGCTCACTCCTCCCAGGCCGCAGGCCCCAGCGCCTGAAGCATGCGGGCGATCGCAGATTCCTCCCGACGCGGCAGCAGGACGTCGCGGGTGAGCCCACGCCACAGGTGAGGGACCAGCGAGTGCTGCAGCGCGTCGCCCATGCAGCCGACCACCAGGTGCTCGTCCTCGAAGTCCCACAGGGCGTCGGCGAGCGCGTGCAGCTGGGCGTCGGGCGCACCACCCGCGGCAAGGCACAGGCCGAGGGCCCACAGGGCGCCCAGGACGTCCGGCCCGTCGAAGTACGTCTCCGTGCTGGCGTCCCACGCCGCGAGGCCCGCCGCCAGCCCGGTGACCGGCTCGCCCAGCGTGATGGCGCTCTGGGCCAGGGGGCCCCACATGTCGAGGTGCAGGTCGGGGTCGCCGAGCACCAGCACCGTGCAGGCGAAGGCGCGGGCGACGTGGTCGACCGGCTCGCGCTCCCGCCATCGGGTCAGCTGCAGGACCTCCAGCGGGCGGATGCCCAGGTTCGGCGAGACCGTGCCTGACGACACGATGTGCTGGAGCTGGGCCAGGTGGGCGTCGTGCGCGTGGCCATGGTCGGCGCGGGAGATGGCCTGGAGCTGCTCGGCGGTGATCCGCGCCCGCAGGTGGTCGAGCAGGCCGCTCGGGTCCGCCCGCAGGCCAGCGAGCTGTCGGAACGTCGGCCGGATCGCGTCCGGGTGCCGGGGTGGGGGCGGCCAGGCATCGGGGGCCCCAGCCCCGCCGTCGTCGTCGGCAGTCATGACGTTGCCCCTCGACTCTCAGGTTCTCTCAGCGGACACTACAGGCCGGACCCCTAGGTGGCCGGTGCCGCCCTGCTGGCGGCTCTGTTTCCCGAGGGGTCTGTATGTCTGTCATCCGTTCCATCACCTGCGCGGGTGCGATCGTCACCGCGCTCGCCCTGTCCACCACCGCCCACGCCCAGCAGGACTACCGCGACTGGGCCGAGGGGTACGGCAGCCTCTACCATCACCAGGACAGCGGCATCGTCGAGCTGGTCCGGCTGGGCACGTCGTCGAGGCCCGGCCTGCCGCAGCACGCGGTCGTCGTCAGCCTCGACCTGGACGAGGTCGACTCCGGCAGGAAGAACGCGATCCTGTTCGAGTGCGGCATGCACGCGCGGGAGTGGATCGCGGCGGAGAGCTGCTTCCGGCTGGTCGACTACCTGGTGGAGAACCGGGACACCGACGAGGTCCAGGACCTGCTCGACCGGGTGGACGTGTGGGTGATCCCGCAGACGAACCCGGCGGGAAGGCTGATCGACGATCGCAGCTGGGGCGACCCGACCAACTTCCACTACACCTGCCGCGGCGGCAGCGACGAGGGCGAGGCCTGCGACAACGACTCCGACTGTGGGGGCGTGGGCGCCACCTGCGACACGAACGGCTGGCGCACGAACGCCAACACCGACAGCTGCGACCACGGCGTCGATCTGGCGCGGAACTGGTCCACGGACTGGGACAATGCGCCCACCTGCTCGACGGGCGACTTCATGAAGTACCGGGGGGACGATCCGTTCAGCGAGCCGGAGACCCGCAACCTGCGCCGCTTCGTGCACAACCACATGATCACCTCGGTGGCCATCGTGCACGCCAACACCCAGGGGGTCGACGGGACCTGGAACGCGCCGGGTCCTGGTGGCGATCACAGCGCCATCGAGGCCATCGAGGCGGCGGTCGTGGCGGAGACCACGGGCTCGGGCCTCTCGCCCGACCCGAAGCTGGGCCGGCCGACCTCGATCGGCAACTCGGTGGGGCAGTTCTCGGCCTGGCTCCGCTGGCCGAGCGACACCGTCGGCGAGCCCGATGAGGGCACGGTTCGCGGTATTCCAACCATGTTCTTCGAGCTTCCGTTCCCGGGGTCGGCCTACTACGGCAGCGACTTCCAGCACGCGAGCGGCGACGGCTCCAGCTCGCTGCACATGTCGGGGGAGGACGTGGACTCTCTGATCGATCGGTCCGTGGTGCCCGCGTTCCTCGAGCTCATCCGCCAGGCCAGGACCCCCGGGTGCCCCAAGGCCTCGAACGGCTCCGACATCAGCAGCGCGTGCGTGTCCACCGATGTGGCCCTGGTCGGAGCCCGGATCGGCGGCGGCTCGACGGGGCCCGGTCGCCTGTCCATCAACCCGACCGCTCGGACCGAGTACGTGCGCTCCGGCAGGCACTGGGCGACCATCGCCGTCCAGAACCACGGCACCAGCAACCGGACCGTCGACCTGAAGGTGACTGCGGAGATGAAGAAGCCTGCGGGCTGGGACCCGGTCTTCACCTCGACGCACACCTTCGTGAACCTGCTGCCCGATGACCGCGGGGTCCTGCGGACCGCCGTGCCGCTGCTGGCCGTAGACGGCCACGCCGAGGAGTACCGGCTCACCATCAGCCTGGACAGCGACGGAGACGCGACCCGGGACCTCGACAACACGAAGATCTACCGCTTTACCGTCGAGCCGCCGCTGAAGCTGGACCTCACCCTGATCCCCCACGAGGGCTTCGGCGGGTTCACGACCACCGGGACCGCCCCCGTCTTCACCGTGGACGTGCCGCGCGCGACGTTGTCCGGCATCGACCTCAGCAAGCTGCGCCCGGATCTCACCCTGTACGCCCACCGCCCGGATCTGGGGGTGCGGCCGTTGACCTGGACCGCGCCGCTCCCGGTGAGCACCTGGAAGGTCGGCAGCGACGGGAGCCGCACCCTGACGCCGACGTCGGGACCGGTGGCCTCGATCCGCCTCCAGGAGCTCAAGACCTCCGCCGGCTCACAGATGCGCGTGTCCCTCGTGCTCGCGGACGCGCGCTTCGCCGCCCACCTGAAGCGGTCCACCGCAGCCGTGCTGGAGATCCGCTCGGACGCGGTCGGTCTGGCCTGGGACGCCGTCGCCGAGCACACCGCCGGCTACCGGCCTCCGTCCACCGCCGGGCGCAAGCTCCCCGACGTCAAGGACGATCCGCACGACGAGTAGGGGGCGCGCCGCGCGGACACGCTTGGACTGAAGGACCGGAGCGCTCGCGAAACAGGAGTTTCGGGGGTGCTCATGCTCGTTCTCCTGCTCGCACGGATCGCCTTCGCCCAGGCGGACGTCGACAAGGCCGATCTCAGCGTGGACCCCTCGGTGGCGTGGCCTGCCATCGGCTGTGCAGCCCTGGGCGAGCTGGAGGGTCCGGGCGAGGTGGAGCGCCGGGTCTGCGGAGGCGTTCGAGGCAGCCTGGCGTCGGCGCCGGTGCGCGAGGAGGACGATCTCTACGTCGGGGTGCGGGTCGAGCTGGTCCCGCACGTGGCGTGGAGTCAGGACCAGCTCGAGCTGGTGGTCGCTGTTCCGGTCCTCGCCCAGTGGGGCTCCACCGCAGGCCGCTCCGACGGACTCGGGCTGGGCGACCCGATCTTCGGCCTGCGTCTGCGCGCGCTGGATGACGGAACGACCCGCCTGGCCCTGGGCCTGGACGTGCGGCCCCCACTCGGCCGCCAGCAGGCCTGGATGGGGGAGGCCGGGGTCCGGATCCGACCGCTGCTGCTGCTCGAGTCCGGGTCCGAGGCCCACACGGGGGTGGTGCAGGCCGCGCTGATCCGTCGGTCTCGCCCGCTGGACGAGCCATTCAGCGGGGCTCCCTGGGCGACCGTCGCCGTGGGGTGGAGGGCGCGCTGGACCCACTCGCTGTACAGCCAGCTGGCGCTGCACGGTCGCGTGGTGCTCGGCGCGGCCGAGGGCGTCCGCGGCTCGACCATCGAGGCTCGCGCCACCGCGGCGATCCCGTTCGCGCGCTCCTGGATCGAGCTCGGAGCCGGAACCGCGATCGTGCAGGGGGTGGGAAGCACCGACGGGCGGCTGCTGATCGCCTACCGGGTCCGGGACGGGCACCCCCACGTCCGTCGCAAGCGGCGCGTGCATGTCGCCGAGCCCGTGCAGCCCGAGCCTCCGTCCACCCCGCCGTGCGGCCTCGACGATCCGCTGGAAGACTGCCTGCCCGAGGACGGCGCGCTGGTCACGGACCCTCCCCCGGCGAGCCCCCAGGATGGAGCCGACGGCGAGGAACGCCCGGCGGACGCCCAGTTCTCCACGCCGTCCATCGTGCTCGACACCCTGTACTTCGAGCTGGACAGCGAGCGGCTGCTTCCGGAGTCCGAGCCCGTGCTGGAGCGGCTCATCGCCGATCTCCTGGCCCACCCGACCGTGGGTCCGATCCTGCTCGAGGGGCACGCGTCGCAAGAGGGCGGGTTCGCGAGCAACTACCAGCTGTCGTTGCGACGGGCCGACGCCATCTATCGCCGACTCCTGGACGGGGGCGTCTCCCCGAGCCGCCTGGTGCAGCGACCGCTCGGCGAGGTCGACGACGACGGGGTGCCCGAGGGGGCGCCTCGCCGCCGGGTGGAGGTCCGGCTGATCCTCGATCCGCTCTTCGCCGACGGCGACGTCATCCACCCGTTCACCGGCCAGGAGATCGCCCGATGATCCCGCTCTTGATCCTCCTGTCCGGCGCTCCGGCCACCGCGGCGGACGCCTGTCGCCGCGAGCTCGACCAGCCGGATCTCAACTGCAACGACGTCGTCCGCCCCGACGAGGCACCCATCGACGCCGCCGAGCCCGACTGCGCCGATCCACCCTTCGGTCTGGGCTCCCGCGACGACTTCTGGCACTACGAGCTGCACGGCTGTGTCTTTCCAGTCGGACAGGCCGACGTCGACGGGGACGGACTCGTCAGCGTGCGGTTCTACCTCGATCAGGGGGCGGAGGACGTACCCCGGGATCTGGTCGCGCTGTCCTGCGACAACTGCCCGGAGGACGCCAATCCCGATCAGGCGGACGCCGACTGTGATCTGGTCGGTGACCCGTGCGACAACTGCCCGGACGTCGAGAACTCCGACCAGGCGGACTTCGATGGGGACGGGGTCGGGGATGCCTGCGACAACTGCCCCGTGCAGCCGAACGCCGACCAGCTGGACTCGGACGGCGATGGGCTCGGCGACGCCTGTGCCGTGGTCCGGGGCGACTGCTTCGAGCCGCCGCCGGATCCCGCGGGGTGCGGCGCGGGAGGTCTGACCGGCAGCGGCGGCTGCGCGACGACTGGCGCTCGTGGCTGGCTCCTGCCCCTGGTCGGGCTCGTGCTCCTGCGTCGGCGGACGGCCCAGGCCGGCCGGAGGGCGTAGTTCGAGGTCTGACCCCCACAAGGCGGTGCCTCAGCCTGCCCCTCCCACGATCACCCGTACCCCCACATCCAGCGCCTCCAACCTGCGCAGGTGCCCGTGGCGCGCGTCCCAGGTGCCGTCCTGCAGGTCGCGGCGCACGGCGGTGACCACGCGGTCGACCACCTCGGGAGGCTGGCGGGAGAAGCCCGAGGTCGCGGCGCGGGCGGCCGGGTCGAGGACCCGCTCCGGGTGGGCCCAGAAGGACATGAGCGTGTGGTCGGGGGGGTCGGCCGGGGTCGGCACCACGTGGACCTGCGCGGGACGGTCGAGCCAGGCGACGATGTCCTCGGGGAGCGGGAAGTTGACGTCGTCGAGCGCGCGCACCTCGGGGAAGTAGTCGGCCATGAGCCACATGCGTCCGCAGACCCGCGGGTCGACGGTGACGATGACCACGCGATCCCGCGCCACCCGGCACATCTCGCGGATGCCGGCCTCCTGGTCGGGGTGCCAGTGGTGCACCGAGAGCACGGTCATGGCGGCGTCGACGCTGGCGTCGTGGAGCGGCAGCGCCTGGGCGGTGGCGCGGATGGCGGGGCTGTCGGCGGGACGCTGGGCGGCCATCACCGCGCTGGGCTCGACGGCGAGCACCACCCGGTCGACAGGCTCGTATGAGCCGGCCCCCGCACCCACGTTGACCACGGTGCGGGCGTCGCCGAGCGCGTCCGTGATCAGCGCCTCCAGCCGGGGGTCCGGTCGGCGACGTGTGGCGTACTTCCTGCCGATCCGGTCGTATCGTGGCTCCATCGCGGCCTCCGGTCATTCCCAGGGTGATGGAGCATACGGCGAGCGTGGTCCAGGAGTTTGCTCGTCACGCTCCTCCCGGGCAACGTGTGACGTGGGAGGAAGGATGCGCCTTCTGATCATGCCGGTGCTCGTCGGGTGCGCGACGGGGTGGGAGGACCTCCCCGCGGCGCCTCCACAGACTGACCCGTCCCACCCGTGCGTGGTCGCGGAGGTGTCCGACCTGCAGCTCCGGAGCGTGCCCATCGACCTGCTGGGCGGGTCGATGAGCGTGCCGGTTCGCCTGCAGAACACCTGCGAGCACGCGGTGGACGGAACTCTCTCCGCCGAGCTCGTCGACGCGAGGCGCTCGGCGACGCTGAGCCCCGGTAGCCTCCGCCTCCCGGCGAGAGCCGAGCACACGGTGATCCTGGTGCCGTCCACGGAACTGGCCGTCGGATTGCATCAGTTCGACGTGAACTTCACCGGCCAGTCGGAGCCGCTGTTCTCGGTCGAGCTGGAGGTCTCCAGCTGGCCGTTCACCACGCACGCCTCCCCGGCAGAGCTTCGTGTTCCGGACGACTGTGCCGTGAACATCGACCTTGTGATGCGTGGTGGCATCGTGCCGTTCGAGATCTCCGACCTGGACGTGGATGCGCCTCCGGAGTGGACCGTGGATGCCGACCCGGTCCCGGTCCTGCTCGACCACCTTGCCGAGCTCGAGGTCTCCCTGCAGCGCGCCCCCGGCCACTCCCGATCCGGCGAGACCGACGAGGTGCGGCTGGTCGCGGTGATGACCGAGCCCGAGCGGCACCTGCATTGGCTCGATCTGGAGGTGGAGCAAGGGCCCGGCCTCTCGCCGCGGGTGGTGTTCGAGTGGCCTGCTGCGGCCTGGGCACACCCGGTCCGGCTCCCGATGGCCATCGAGGAGGGATCCGCGTACGTCCTGGGTGATCGGGATGCGTTCGTGGCCTGGGACGACACGCTGGGCGCGCTGACGCTCAGCCGTGTGGCTCTCGACGGCTCCGCCTGGATCCGGATCGCCGCGACCCCGAAGTGCCTGGAGCCATGACCGCGTGGTCGCTGGCTCGAACGCGGCGTCCCGCTACTCCCCCATCGCCAGCTGCCGCTCGGCCCGCAGCACCGACCTGCGCCGGGCGTCGAGATCGTCAGCGAGCCGGCGGGTGGCCCGGCTCTCGTGCTCCTCGACCGCTGCGGTGGCGTGGTCGTCGGCGCGGGCCTGGTCATCATGGATCTCGTAGCCGATGGCCATGTTGTAGAGCGCCCGGCTGCGGCGCCGGCCGCTGGACTCCTTGGCGACCACGCTCCAGGCCTTCATCGCGGACTTCCAGTCGCCCTTCCTGGCGCGCCTGACTCCGTAGCGCAGCCCGATGGAGCTGCTGAACAGGCGATGCCGCTCCAGCTCCCAGGTCGGCACGATGCGCTGGAGGTAGGCCACGGCGGAGGCCTCGGCGTGGCTGCGGGGCGCCTCGCCCTCGAACACGGCGTCGTAGACGTTGACCACCCGCTCGCTGCCGAAGCCCAGGGTCCAGGTGTCCTCCTGATCCAGGATCTCGCCGTCCGAGGCGCGGTACATGCGCCAGACCGCGTCCCCGGAGGAGGTGGGCACGCCGAGCAGGGGCTCGTCGTCCTCCACGTCGAACTTCTCCAGCGAGACGATGGCGTCGCAGCGATCCTCGCAGATGGCCTGGACCACCTCTGCGTCCAGCCGCCTCGCGCCGAGTCCGCCGAGGTGCTCGCTCAGGTCTGCGTCGACCTCCACGAACTCGAAGCGAGGGGAGTCGTCGAGTGCGGCGATGAGGAGCGCCACGGCGTCCTCGCTCTGGGCCCGATCCGAGCCCGGTGCCTCGCCGGTGACGAGGTCGGTCAGGGTGACCAGGACCTCCTCGCCCAGGTTGCGGGTCCCGGTGCGGTTGATGACGGCGATCCGCTGCACGGAGCTCGGGACGGTGATCTCGGCGGGGCGCAGGACCTCCACCTTCACTCCCCCAGCGTGTGACGCGGTCGTCAACGCGATCATCGTCATGATCAGCGCAGTGCGGCCCATGCTCCCTCCCACGAGAAATGGTGCCTTGGACGCGTCGCGGATCCGAGTATTCGAGGAGATTCAAAAAAGGTTGGCGTTCACCCGGGCAGCGCCGGCGGATGCCTCAGGTGGCCCTGCCTCGCCAGCACCCGGCCCCGGCCGACCAGGGTGACCGGCTCCCGCACCCGGCGGATCCAGGTGCCCGCGGGAGCGTCGGCGAAGCTCCCGTCGAGGACGAAGAGCTCGAGGCCGCCGCTCGCGTCGAAGGTGTGCTCGCCGTCGAGGTCGACCATCCACACGCGCTCGTACGCGTCCTCGTGCAGCAGCAGCCGGGCGTCGTCCCACAGCGATCGATCGCGCGTATCCACTGTTCGAACGCCGGTCTCGACCGGGTGCATCCACCACAGGCGGACCAGGATGGTGCAGCCGCCGTCGGTGAAGGGAGCATGCGCGGTGCCGACCCCGTTGCGCACGTACGTGCCGGCGGGGTGGTCGCCGGATGCGTCGGAGAAGACCCCGTCGAGCACGAGGTACTCCTCGCCGCCGCCGTGCACGTGGGTCGGGAAGCGCGAGCCCGGCGCGTAGCGCACGATGCTGGTCAGGCGGGCCACCTCGTCGCCGTTGCGCTCGATGCGGCGGCGCTCGACCCCCGGAGCGGGGGAGGGGGTCCAGGGCAGGTCGTCGGTGTGGACCACGGCGGGCACGGTCAGATCGGCATGCATCGTCAGCTCCGTACGCAAGTGTGCGCACGGGTCTGCGGCCGGCCAGTCGGCTGGTTCGGGCGTGCTACACCCTGCACTCTCGGAGGTCCCGTGATCCTGCCGCTCGTCCTCTCGCTCTCCGCGTTCGCCGGCGAGCTGGCCTACCAGCAGCCCCCCGACGACATCCAGGCGATCCTCGACGCCGACAGCCCGCCCGCGGTCTCGGTGTCGGTGGACCGCAGGTGGATGCTCGAGCTCGAGCGCCCCAGCCTGCGCCCCCTCGCCGATCTGGCCGAGCCCGAGGTCAAGGTCGCGGGCCTCAAGATCAACCCGGACACCAACGGTCCCGCCCGCGAGTACGCCTACCGCGGGATCGTGCTGCGGGATGTGGCCCCGGCGCGCAAGGCGAAGCGCGTGGAGATCGCCCTCCCCGAGGGCGCCAACGTCCGCAACGTGCAGTGGAGCTTCGACAGCACCCGGTTCAGCTTCACCCTGACCAAGCCCGACGGCATCGAGCTGTGGGTCGCCGCCGTGCCGTCGGGGGAGCTGACGCGCCTCACCGGTCCCGTGCTCAACGCCGCCTACGGCAACCCCTGCGACTGGCTGCCCGGCGACCGGGGCCTCGTCTGCAAGCAGGTGCCCGAAGGCCGCGGCGCCGCTCCCCAGGAGAGTCCCGTGCCCACCGGGCCCATCGTGGACGAGAACCTGGGTCGCAAGGCCCCCGCGCGCACCTACAGCAACCTGCTCGAGGACCCCCACGACGAGGCGCTGTTCGAGCACTACCTGCAGAGCGAGCTGGTGCACGTCGCCCTCGACGGCACCATCCGCCCCCTGCGCAAGGCGGACATCGTCTCGTCCGCCACCCCCTCTCCCGACGGCGAGTGGCTCCTCGTCCGCACGCTGCACCGGCCGTGGAGCTACCACGTCTCCGCGGGCCGCTTCCCGACGAAGGTGGAGGTGTTCCCCCTCGCCGATCCCGGCAAGGTCGTGGCGATCGAGGACCTGCCGCTCGCCGACGACATCCCCATTGCCGTGGGCTCGGTGCGGACGGGCAAGCGCACGATCTCCTGGCGCGCCGATCAGCCGGCGACGCTGTACGCCATCGAGGCGCTCGACGGCGGAGATGCGGCGGCAGAAGCCGACAAGCGCGATCGCCTGAGCCTGCTGTCCGCCCCCTTCGACGGGGACTTCACCCCCCTGTGGGAGTCCGAGCTGCGCATGAACGGCGTCATGTGGGGCGACGAGGACCTGGCCATGGGCTGGACCTGGCGCTGGAACGACCGCCTGCTGCGCACCTGGCGCCTCGATCCCAGCGGCAAGGCCGAGCCCAGGCTGCTCGCCGAGCGCTCCTACCAGGACAACTACGCCGATCCGGGCAGCCCGCTGTCCTGGCCCGGACCGTACGGCTGGGGCGTGATCCACCAGGTCGAAGGCGACATCCTGCTGTCCGGTCGCGGCATCCGACCCGAAGGCGTGCACCCCTTCGTCGACCGCATGGACCTGGACACGGGCAAGACCACGACCCTGTGGAAGGCGGGCGACACCCACCACGAGACGCTCACCGCCGTGGTCGACGCCGGCGCCACCCGCTTCATCACCCGGCGCCAGAGCGAGACCGATGTGCCCAACTACCAGCTGCGCCGGGTGGGCAAGCCACGGGCCGTCGCCCTGACCGACTTCGCCGACTGGGCGCCCCAGTTTGCCGCCGTGCAGAAGGAGCTCGTCACCTACACCCGCGCCGACGGGGTCGAGCTGCAGGCTCGCATCTACACGCCGCCGGGTTGGAAGCCGTCGGACGGCCCCCTGCCCACGGTCTTCTGGGCCTACCCCAACGAGTTCAAGTCCAAGAAGGACGCTGGCCAGAAGACCAAGTCGGAGCACACCTTCAGCCGGCCCAGCTCCCACAGCCCGCTGTGGTTCTGCCTGCAGGGCTACGCCGTGGTCGACGACCCGACCCTGCCCATCGTCGGCGAGGGCGAGACCGAGCCCAACGACAACTTCGTGGAGCAGCTGGTCTCGGGCGCCGAGGCCGCGGTGAAGATGGCCGTCGACAAGGGCGTCGCCGACCCCGATCGCCTGCTCATCGGCGGGCACAGCTACGGCGCCTTCATGACCGCCAACCTGCTCGCCCACACCGATCTCTTCCAGGCGGGTATCGCGCGATCCGGCGCCTACAACCGCAGCTTGACGCCGTTTGGCTTCCAGTCGGAGCAGCGCACCTACTGGGAAGCGCTGGGCACCTACGTGGAGATGTCGCCGTTCACCCACGCCGACAAGATCGACGAGCCCATCCTGCTCATCCACGGCGAGGTCGACCCCAACCCGGGCACCTACCCGATGCAGTCGGAGCGCTTGTTCGAGGCGATCAAGGGCAATGGCGGCACGGTGCGCTGGGTCGTGCTGCCGCTGGAGGAGCACGGCTACCGGGCGCGGGAGTCCATCGGCCACATGCTGTGGGAGCAGTTCCGCTGGGCGGACCAGTACGTGAAGAACGCGAAGAAGGGGGAGGCGGCCGAGCCGTGAGGCGTCAGTACAGCGTCCTGCCCCGCAGCTCCGTCGGGTCGGCGCGCGCCCGCACGTTCACGCCGTGGTCGGTGACGATCAGCACGTACTCGCCGGTGTCGAAGGCCCGCGTGAACCCCACCTCTCCGAGAGGTGTCCGCTCCAGGGCGTGCAGCTCGTCGCCGTCGACCCGAAGCAGCATGAACTCCCGCTGGCCGTCCCACTTCGTCAGGAGCGCCGCGTGGTGGCCCTCGCCGATCGGCGTGAGGTCCTGCTTCATGAAGCCGGCGTAGATCCCCCCCAGGGCGATCTGCTCCAGCCGCGCGGGTCGCTCGGGGTCGGCGAGGTCGTAGAGTTCCAGCACCGGCTGGCGGCCCTCGTCGCCCCCCAGTCGGGCACCGCCGATGGCCAGCATGCGGTCGGCGCCCAGGGGGGACAGCCAGGACTTGGTGTACACGTCGTCGCCGACCTCTCGCGGCACGGTCACCACGCCATCTCGGGTCGGTCGGGTCGGGGTGGTGAGGTCCACGCGCCACAGGCGCTCCTGCTGGTCCTCGACCGCGGTCAGCCAGGCGGTGTCCGTCGAGAAGTGCGCCGCGTAGAGGGACTGGCCGGGCCCGTCGAGGGAGACCTCGCCGATGACGCGCACCTCGCGCGGGCCTGGCTGCAGCACGGCGACCTGGTTGACCCCGTCGCTGCCCGCACTCGTCGCGACCCGCAGGGTGTCGCCCATGGCACTCGCGGAGAAGTGGTTCAGGACCGCGCCGGAGAGCCGCACCGTCACGCCCGGACCGAGCGCGCCGTCCTCGTCGCGCACGAGGCTCTGGACCCGGGTCGAGACCGGATCGCGCCAGGGACGCAGGGCGTTGGGGTGCGACGCCTCGACCAGCCAGGCGTGGTCCGGGCTTGCGCGGTGGAGCGAGGCTCCGGCCAGGAACGCCGACGGCACCGGGGTGAGCGCGGGGTCGGTGAGGTCGATCTCGGTGAGCACGGTCCAGGACCCCTGGCGCTCGACCTCGGGGGGGTGGAAGAGCCGCGTGCACGGCACGTCCAGGGGCTCGCCATCGACCAGGAGCTGGGGGCGCCAGGTACCGGCGGGGGCGACGTGCACCAGGTGCCGGGCGTAGGGGCCGAACAGCTCGGCGATGCCGTCACGGTCGGTGAGATCGGTGCGATCGAGGGACTCGATCAGGTCGTCCCAGCCGGGGACGGTCGCCGACCAGGTGGTCACGAAGGAAAGGTGGCCATCGGTGAGCTGCACGTCCGAGAACTGCCTCGGAAGCACGATCTCCCGCACCACCTCCGGCGCGTCGGGGTCGGACAGGTCGACCAGGGTCAGGCCGCCGGTCCAGTACGGTCGGGTGCTGGTGTCCTGGTGGGCGATCACCAGCGTGGTGTCGTGCAAGAGCACGCCCCAGATCCGGGTGGGTGAGGCCACCGAGCTGCGCAGGCGCGGCGCCCAGGGGTCGGACACGTCGACCACCCGGACCTGCTCCCACCCGTCGGCGACCACGAGCAGCCCGCCGTCCTGCTGGGCCACGTCGAGCACCTGATCCGCGGTGCGGTTGAGCGGCAGCTCCAGCTCGGGGGTCGGGGCCTCGGTGTCGATGTCGGTGTCGGCGTCGTAGTCCTGCCAGGGCCAGCCGGCGGCGTCGGCCTCGTCCTTGAACCGGGCGTACATCACCTGCCGGTCGACCAGCGCAGGCAGGGTGGCGTGGGTGACGTAGTCCTCGACCCCCTCACAGTCGGTCGGCCGCACAAAGGCCGTGCCACCCGGTGGCTCCCAGTCGACAAGGGGCATCGAAGGCGGAGAATCGACCCCGTCATCGGTGTGGTCGGACCCGTCGGTCGAAGCGCCCACGCCGCAGCCGGCGAGCACCAGGGACACCCAGATCATCGGCGAGCAGCGCATTCCCCCTCCAGTGGGAGCAGCCTAGCCGCGCGATCCGCCGATGTCCGACCGGCCGCGCAGCTTCCGCATCGCGCTCAGGGCGTCCGCGTCCAGCTCCTTCAGCTGCGGCTGGCGGGCGAGGATCTGGCTCGCCACCGCCCAGGCAGTCGCGCCGTCGACCCGGTCGATGAGGACGTGATTCTCGCCGTCGTGGGAGAGCGTGACCCGGCCTGATCCGGGTGTGCGCTGCAGGGTCTCGACCGAATCCCAGGGGATGAGCCTGCCGCGGATGTGCACGCCCCGGGCGTCGATGCGCAGCTGACCCCGCACCCGCTGCGCCGGGGGTGCGGCCACGACCTTCCGAGGGGAGCCGAGCACGACCATGACGCAGCCGACCAGCAGCGCGGCGAGCCCGACCACCACCAGGCCGAGCATGAGCGGCGTGAGCGGCACGACCAGGGTCTCGCTGGCGACGGTCACCCCCGCTGGCGCCCCGTAGACGGAGAGCGGGGAGGTCAGGGCGAGCAGGCCCCCGACGATGAACGCGGCGCCGGCGGTGAGGACCCGTGGCCGGGCAGGCAGCCGACGCTGCAGTGAGGTTGCACCCTGCACCGGCTCGACCGACCAGCGCACGGTCACCCCGTCGATGTCCTCGTCGATGCTCACGCCGTCCGCCACATCGCCCCCTGGGCGCACTCTAACGCCGCGAACCCGCGAACCCGCGCGGCCGCTATCCGCGGGCTACGAGCGGAGCGCGGATAGAGGCCTGAGTGCCGCTGCGGGCTCCACGGAAGAGTTGACGGTTTTGGCGATTTTGCTTATCCTCTGAACATCGGCAACCGATGCAACGAGTGGAGGCTGCCATGACCGTCCTTCCCAAGCCCCTCTATGACGAGGTTCGCGCCGCCCTGCAAGATGCCGGCCGCCAGGACCTCGCCAGGCAGCTCGTGCCCTTCCGCCCGCGCAAGGCCTTGACCAGCGGCCAGGCTGCCGAGCTGCTCGGCGTGTCGTCGCCCAACACCGTCAAGAACTGGCTCGAGGCCGGCCAGTTCCGCGGTGCCTACCAGACCGCCGGCGGCCACTGGCGCTTCCCCGTCGAGGAGGTCGAGGCGGTCAAGGCGCGCCTGGACGCGCTGGCGGAGCGGAACCGGCGCGGCGATCTCGCACCGCCCGACCAGGACGACGAGGAAGACGGGCCGCCGCTGCTGTAGGCGGCCGTCACCTGTCGAACAGCAGGCGCATCGTCAGGTGGCGGGGGCCCTCGTCCCTCGCCACCGGGCCCGCCGGGTCCGCGACGAAGCCGCAGCGCTCGTAATAGGCGATGGCCCGCGCGTTGTCCTCTCGGACCCACAGTGACAGGCCCACGCAGTCGGCGCGGTCGCGGGCCAGCCCCTCCAGGGAGTCCATGATCGTCGCTGCGTAGCGCTGACCTGGGGCGGCCGAGTTCTCGACGCCCTGGAAGTGGCGATGGATGCCGAGGGCGTAGATCACCAGGTAGCGGGCGCGCTCGGTGTGTACGTCGGTCGGGTGGCTCTGGTTGCGGAAGGCTGCCGCGGCGTAGCCGACGATGGCGCCGCCGGCGCGGGTACGGAACTGGTAGGTAGCGGGCGAAGCCTTGCCCTTGCGGTCGTCGAACCAGACGCGGCTCTGGAAGTAGTGGTCGACCTCGGCGACGCCGCTGTCGAGAGCGTCGATGTCGGGGTCGTTCGGTAGCGCGTGCTCAACGTGGATCGCGACGGTCAACGGTAGGCCCCCAGACTGGCAAGCTATGGCAGGCAGCGGTTCCCATCCAACGGTCCCGCCTACCCACGCCCGAATCAGGTTGCCTACCGTCGGCCGACGAACAGGTGCTTCCCCTCGGTCACCGCCGGGTCCCCGTGCCGGGCGTTCGCAGGAGGCCACAGCTGGCTTTGGTTCATGCAGCCTGGCCGCGCGAACCCGCGCGCCTCACCACCTCGCCCCCAGCGGCCCGCCGTGCGCCCCGATGTCCGACACGCTGCCGTCGGCGTCCAGGACCGAGGGATGGCCCGCGTCGATGAGCGGGCTGCCAGTGTCCAGGCGCAGGTCCCAGTCGAAGGGGTCTGTGGCGGAGCGGTCGACGAAGCGGGGGGCGACCCAGAAGGAGAGGTCGCCGACGAGGGTGCTGCCGCTGTCGTCCTCGAGCGCGACGTCGAAGTCCCGCCCCTCGAAGGTCAGGTTCTGAAGGACCGCGTCTCCCCGGTCTTCGTAGTCCACCAGCGGGAGGCCGGTCGCGCTCCAGGCGGGCCCGAAGTGGGTGTTGCGCACGATCATGCTGGTGTTGGGTCCCGCAATGAGCAGGGCGTCCAGCTCCGGATCGATGATCTCGTCGAGGTAGACCGCGTTCTCGACCTCGAACGTGGACAGGCCCCCGCCCTCGGCCGAGAGTCCGCCCCGCACCCAGTAGCGGGAGCGCGGGCGCACGTCGCCGGGCCACACCTGCAGGTCGTTGCCGGCGGAGATCAGGTTGCGGATGGTGATCTTGCCGCGGTGGGAGATGGCGTACAGCTCGTTGGCGCACATCGTGTTGCCGATGTTGCGCACCCGGTCGGCGTCCACGGTCACCGCACCCTGGATGTGCCAGAGCACGTCCCAGGTGTCGAGCACCCCACAGCCCTGCCCCCCGTACAGCTGGTCCCACTGCGACAGCTGCGCGTCGCCGTCGTAGGCGTACAGCACCATGCCCTCGACCCGCTCCCAGGTCACCTCCGAGGCCTCGAGCGAGCCCCAGCTCAGGGCGAACCCGCTGCCGTGCACGTCCTCGACCCGGACGCGCTCCAGCATGGTGTGCCCCCATCGCTGGCGGAACATCGGCGTTCGACGCGCAGGATCCCAGATGTTCGACAGGGTGGCGTCCCGGATCTCCACGTCCGAGCGGTCCAGGTGCATCACGCCGAGGCCACCCGGGGTCCGCGGGCCGACCCGGAAGGACACGTCCTGGATGTCCAGCCCCGCGAGGGTGCCGGCGACGCCGTCCAGGTCGATGAGGCCCGAGCCCAGGACGGAGTAGCCGCCGGTGGGCCCGGTCGCGTCGTGGATGCTGAACCCGTCGGTCTGCAGGGTGCCGCCGAGCAGCTGCAGCACGGCCCCGTCGACGATGTGCGCCTCGTCCATGCGCAGACCCTCCACGTGCACGTCCTCGAGCAGGATGTCCGCCTGCTCGCCGTGCACGAGCAGGCCGCTCACCGAGCCCGATCCGACGAGCACGTCCACGTCGACCCGGTAGAGCCCGAGCGAGCCGCCGACGACCCTGGCCACCGCCCCCTGCTCCGCCTCGGCGGGATCGAGCCGCACGTCGTGGAACGCGAGGTGTCCGCCGGTGAGGTCCAGCATGCGTTCGTCGCCCACGAGCACGGTCTTGTCGCGGCCCTCGCCGTACACCGAGACAAAGGTGTCGCTGAACGTCGACGACAGCTCCCAGGTGCCCGCGAGCACGCACACCCGCCCTCCCTCGGGGGCCGCGCGGATGGCCGCGTCGACCGTGTCTCCCGGCAGGCCGACCATCTCGTCGAAGCCGAGCTTGCGGTCGCAGTCCTGGTCGATGAGGTCGCACAGCTCGACCGCGCCGGGGTGCACCGCAGGGTCTTCGTCGTCGCAGTCGTCGCGGGTGCGGGAGGCGCCCGCGGCCAGCTCGCACGCGGGGTCGAGGGGGGTGCCGGCGTGACCGTCTCCGTCGGCGTCGATGAAGGAGACGAAGGCATCGCTGGCGCCGGCGAAGGGGTCCCCGTCGCAGTCGCGGTCCAGCGGCTCGCAGGTCTCGGGCGCCTCGGGGTGGGTGCCGGGGTCGTCGTCGTCACAGTCCCCGGAGACGTCGGTCAGCCCGGAGGTCCGGGTGCACACCTCCACCTCCTCACCGCCGAAGCCGTCCCGGTCCGCGTCGACCCACAGGGTGAGGGGGTCGGCGCAGTCCGGGGAGTCGCTGTCACTGTCGCTGTCGACGCCGCCATCGGGCCCGGTGCAGGCAGCCAGCACGAGCACGAGCAGCAGACGCGACATCGGAACCTCCCTGTGCGCGAGCCTCGACGGGGGCGGAGGCTCCGCGGGTCGACGCCTACGCGGGATCGTCGGCGCTGTGACTGCGGGGGGGCGCTTGTCACTGCGGTGACAAGCGGTGGAGGGGTCTCGCAGTTCCGAGGTTCAGTCTGTCCCAGGCCGGGAGTAGTGCTGCCAACCTCGTGTCGTGCACGAAGGCGGCTTTGCGTGCGAGACGGTGACGATGATCCGCCCGTCACGGCCCACCGCGTAGGTGACACAAGCTCCCTGGCTGAACGCGCAGCCGGTCGTCTCCGCGCAATCCGCTGGGGGAGGCGGCACGAGCTCCACGAGCATCTCCTGGGTGACTTCGACCTGGAGAGTGCTGCTCTGCACGCCGCGGTTCTCCATGATCCCCAGCGTCGGACGACCTGCTCGGGGGGCGCAGCCCGCCAGGGACAGCAGAAGCAGGAGCAGGAGGTTCCATCGGAGCATCATGCAACCATCGTGCAGGCAATGGGAAGTCGTGTGGACCGAGGAGTATCCTGCGCCTACGCGCTCCGGCCAGAGCCTTCAGCTGTTGGTATTCGTCCGCCCCCGTCAGGGCTGCCGTCAGTTGCTTGGCCAGCGCGGGGTCGGCCCGTGTCGATCAACCGGGTTCAGTCCGGCTCACCGAACCTCATATCCCAAGCGTCCCCTTGGCGTCGGCGGCAGTCTTCCCCGGAATATTCAGTGCTTCATCACAGCGGCGTTCGTCCCACGTCGTTTGGTCATCCATGAACGCCGCGCACTTGCATAGCCCCAGGAGTGAACCTCCGGTCGTCTCGACCCCGTCCATGGTGGACAGTATCTTCGGGCACGCCTCCGCCATCAGGGCCCGACCTTCGGCAAGCGCCTCGTCGGAGAGCGGTGGCAGCGGCAACTCAATGTGGTCCGGCTGCGCGCCGCCGGTGGATGGCTCCGGGGCGACCGCATCCGGTTCCGCCGGATTGCAGGCGCCCACGAGGAGGCAGACGATCGCTACCCCAAGAGATCTCCACAGTTGTCTTCCAGCCATTCGTCTATCCTCTTGAGTAGATCTTTCTGGTCTTCCACGGCCTTCTGGGCTTCTTGACACTTGCTATCGGACTCGCCACCGTCGTCGTCCTTGTCGATTTCTGGACCTCCACCACCACTTTCCGGCCCCGGGGGTTTCACGTCCGGGACACCCGAGCAAGCGAGTATTGCGGCGACCTCCAAGAGCTCCAGCATCTGCTGCCCCACGTCCCGCAATGTTCGGAAAGTCGGACAGCTGTCCCGAGGGTCGAAAGAGCCTGAACTGCCACCCCCCACACCAGACCCGGACGGGCCTCCCTTGTCCTTCGGGTCCTGGGACGGGTCTACGTCCCGCAATCCACGAAATCCGCCCCGTCGTGAATAAACGCGGATCGTCCGAGGATCACCGATGCTGCTTCCTCGGGCCATCACTTCACCTGCACGTTGACGACAATCTGATCCGCCGACACGGCCCCACCGCTGGTCGAGATCCGAGCCATGATCCGCGCCCACGCAGGAGTGCTACTGGCGGTGCCTGGCGTCAGCACCGACGAGATGCTGAGGTCCCCGGTGTTGCCGGGGTTGTAGTTGCCAGCGCCGAGCCCCGATACCGTCGAGGCCCCGCTGATCGCTGCGGGCTGGCCCGGACGGTTGGTGTCGTCTGCAGTTTGGATGTACCACTCGATGTTGAAGTTGGCATCTGCGTCCAGCAGGTAGCCGATGCGGACAGTCGATGTGTCCACGGACGCGAACCAGTCGCTGACCGGAATCTCTCGGGTGGCGTCTGCTTCTACGCCCGCCACGTTGACATCACCAACCACCTTGCCGCACGGCTTGACTTGGAACATGGCCGAGATGTCAGCCTGGCCGAAGCTGGAACCTGCACCCTTCTTCGCGGCAATGCCAAATCGAATCCACTGCTTGTCCGTGGGCAATCCACTGATATCCCCGAACGCATGGATGGCTTCGGTCGTGATGGCGGTGCCGGAGATCGCAGCCCAGTCTCCACGGCCTCCGTTGGTGGACTTCTGATCCGTCACCACCGTAGCAGTTTGATACGCCGGAATCGCTTCTACGCCGTCGCTGCTCTCATCGAGCATGTTCAGCCACGCGCGGACTTCCAACCCGGTAAGGGGCATCCAGTCGGTCGTGGGGAAAAACTGATACGTCGAGGTACTCAGCACAGTGACTCGCTTGAATGCGCTAAGTGTTCCGAGAGTCTTTCCGCAGGCCATCGCGATCCCCCTAGTCTGTTGGTGTGCCGTCCGCGCTTCGGGACCGAGGGATAGTGCTCCAGATCCAGCACACCCGCAATTACAGGCCGACACGGTACTCGTGTAATATACGACTGGCGCGTTCTTAGCTCGACCACAGCCCGCGCTCGATTCAATCACGGTACCGCGCGGACCCGTCGGGCGTTGAAGATCGCAGGAAGGAACCCGCGCAGGTGCCTTCCGTTCGTGGTTGGAGGATGCTAGTGTCCAAACGGAGGTACCATGGCCAGTCACACGCGCCTCATTGCGGCGGTCGCGGCGTTGCTCGCTGCCTGCTCGGCCCATGACCAGTCAATCACGATCCAGCCTCAGGAACCGCTGACGACCGATGATCTGTCCGTCGAGTTCGGCTCCGAAGGCGTGACCGTCACCGACGATCCCGGCACAGCCTGGTCGTATGACTGGTACCTCGATGGCGAGGAGCAGCCAGACCTGCGCGACCGCACCATGGTGGCAGCCACGCGGACGGCCAAGGGACAGCGCTGGGAGGTCATCGTCAGCGATGTGCGCAAGCAAGGCGAGCTGTTGGAAGGCCCGACGGACGCAGTGCTCGTCCAGAACTCCCTTCCGACGGCCACCCTCACCCTGCACCCACAGCTGCCCGACACGCGCAGCACGCTCGAGGTCGACGTCACGGGCCTCGACGCCGATCGCGACGACGTCACGTTCAGCTACCGCTGGTTCGCAGACGGCACCGCAATGGACATCGATGGCGCCTCCGTGCCGGCGGAGCTGACGCACAAGAACGAGGTGTGGACCGTCGAGGTCATCCCGGACGACGGGGAGCAGGCAGGAGAGCCCGTCACGGCATCCGTGACGATCGGGAACTCGAAGCCGTCGGCGACGTCCGCGACCATCGCACCCGATCCTGCGACCGTGGAAGACACGCTCGCCTGCGTGGCTGCAGGCTGGAGCGATGACGACGACGATGCCGAGCAGTACAGGGTCCGCTGGCTGGTCGGACCCGACGAGATCGCGACGGGACCGGAGCTGGACGCATCCACGCTGACCCGAGGGATGTCCGTCCGGTGCGAGGCAACTCCGGATGATGGCGACGACCTCGGCACGCCCGTCACCAGCGAGTCGCTCGTGCTCTCCAACGCGCCCCCCCGCCTGGACAGCGTGACCATCGCGCCAGAGGACCCCGTCGTCGCGGACGCCATCTTCGCAGCCCCGGGTACGAGCTACGACGCGGACGGCGACGAAGTCACGTTGACCTATCGGTGGTTCCGGAACGGGGTCGCGGTGACCACCCTGGAGACGCTCCCGCCCGGGAGAGCGGTCAAGGGCGAGGAGATCTCCCTCGAGGTGACCCCGCACGATGGATTCGTAGCGGGGGCGGTCGTCCTGTCCAACACGCTCACCGTGGGCAACACCGCCCCGACCGTGGACGGCGTGGTCGTCGACCCGACCGACGTGTTCACGGACACGGTGCTCACGGCGTCCGCGCTGGTGACCGAGCCAGACCCCGATGCCGTCACCGTCACGTACGACTGGCAGGTCAATGGCAGCTCCACCGGCGAGACGTCCGACACCCTCGATGGCGCGGCTGCGTTCGACAAGGGCGACGAGATCGTCGTGTACGCGACCGCCGACGATGGCGAGGCGTCGAGTTCGCCCGTAGCGTCGGCGAAGCTGCTGGTCCTGAACTCCCCACCCACCGCTCCCGAGCTGGAGCCTGATCCGGCCGAGTACAGCGCGGGTGACGAGGTGCACTGCAAGGTCGCCACCGCGTCCACCGACGCGGACGGGGACAGCCTGACCTACACGTTCAGCTGGACCCTCAACGGCGCGGCGACGTCTGACGTGGCCAAGACCGTCTACACCGGCGACACTTTTGTCGGAGACTGGGGTGAGGACGACGTGCTGGTGTGCACGGCCAACGTGAGCGACGGGGCCGACAGCGCCACGCAGACGATGAAGGTGATCCTGGGGGCCAAGGTGCTGCTGGTCTACGACGCCCTCAGCGGGAGCGGCGTGGGAGTCAAAGCAGCCCTCGAGGCCGCCGGCCACACCGTCACCTGGTCAGACGACCCCGAGTTCCTATACGACGGCAGCAATCCGGCGCCTGACACCTTTGACGTCGTATTCTTCATCAATGGATCGGCAGGTTCCTCCGACATGCCCAGCGCAGGCCAGAAGGCCATCGTCGACTTCGTCAAAGCTGGCGGTGGCTTTGTGTACAACGAACCAGCAATGTCGGAAGTCAGCAAAGGGCACTATGGGGTGCTCAGCACGCTGTTCGTTGGAACCAGCACCAGCTCTACGACAGGCGGCACGCTGGCGTGGACCACGGTGGGAGTTCACCCGGTACTTGATGGAATCTCGTCCAGCTTCTCCACACCCAAGTGTCACGTACAGAAGGCTACGACCAAGACCGGCGCAACGTTGGTCCTGAAGGCGGGCTCGTGGGAGGGCGCTGCCGTCATGACGTTCGGCTCCGGCCGCTCGGTCGGCTTCTACCATTTCGGTGGCAACAGCAGCGACTGCGACTCCACCAGCGAGATCACTGACCTCTACAGCAACGCCGTGTTCTGGGCAGCCGGCCGGGGGTAGCTCACGCCGCGAACTCCAGCAGAGTCAGGCCGCCGCCGACGTTGAGGGTCGGCCGCAGATGACAGCCGACGTCAGCTGGGTCGGCGTACGTGGGGTGCGCTCCAGGCTCGGCGATCTCCAGATCTGCGGCATAGGCTGTCGGTCTCGCGGAGGATGCCGTGGCTCGAATGCTCATCGTGGTGCTGGCCCTGGCCGTGGCCTGCAACCCCGACGTCGACACCGATGTGGACGAGGTCGCCGACCAGGACGGCGATGGCTTCGACGCGGACGTGGACTGCGACGACAGCGATCCCGGCGCCTACCCCGGTGCCACCGAGATCCCCTACGACGGCGTCGATCAGGACTGCGACGGCGGGGATCTCGTCGACGTGGACGGTGACGGCGCGCCCGGCGGGGAAGGCGGCACGGACTGCGACGACGCCAACGCGGAGCGCTACCCCGGCGCCGCCGAGGTGCCGTACGACGGCATCGATCAGGACTGCGACGGATCCGACCTGCGCGACGTCGACCGGGATGGCTTCGAGGCCGAGGAGGTCGGTGGGCCCGACTGCGACGACACCCGCCGTGCGGTGAACCCCGAAGCGAGGGAGATCCCCTACAACGACCGCGACGACGACTGCGACGGCGGTGACCTCGTGGACGTGGACGGGGACGGCTTCTCCGGCCACCCCCGCACCGGTGACGACTGCAACGACGACGACGCCGCCATCCACCCCGAAGCGGTGGAGATCTGCGGCGACGGGGTCGACAACGACTGCGACGGCGCCCCCATCTGCGGCTTCTTCGGGGAGCGCTCGGTGCTCGACGCCGACGTCACCATCCGCGGCCTCGGCGGCAGGCTCGGCACCAGCTTCGACAGCGGCGATCTCGACGGCGACGGCGTGCTGGACGTGGTCGTGGGCACACCCGAGCGCAACGGCGAGAACGTGTTCGTCTTCTACGGACCCGTGACCTCGGACCAGGACTACGGCACCGCGGACCTGCGCATCCAGCCCGAGAACACCCGCAAGGGCACCGGCTTCGACCTCGCCGTCATCCCCGACCAGGACGGCGACGGCCTGCCCGACCTCGCCATCGGTCACCCCGAGCTGGATGGCCCCGAGTTCGGCGGCCCACAGCTCGCCGGCGCGCTCTACATCATCGACGGTGCCGCCACCGGGAGCCGCCGCCTGCGCGACGAGGGCGAGCTCGCGAAGTGGTGGGGGGACAGCGAGGACGACGCGCTCGGCACCTTCGTCAGCGTGGCCGACGACCACGACGGCGATGGGGAGCCCGACCTGGTGGTCGGCGCGCCCGATCTGCGCGGCAGCCAGAACGGCTTCGGCTACGTGTTCCGCGGCCCGTTCTCTGGCCGCAGCCCCGCCGACGAGGTCGCTTGGCTCGAGATCGAGGGCAGCACCGACGTGGAGCTGGGTCGCCACGCGGTGAGCCTCGGCGACACCGACGGGGACGGCCTGTCCGACGTCGCCTTCTCCGCCGAGGCCGCCCTGCGCTACCACGGCGCCGTCTACACCGTGCTCGGCGGCGGGGGCGGCGGCATCCTCGCCACCCGGGATGCCGACATCCTGATCCAGGGCGACCCGATCCGCGAGTTCAACGACGGGCTCGGGCGCGGGCTCGACGCCGCCGGAGACTTCAACGACGACGGCTACGACGACATGATCGCTGGCGGAGTGGGCCAGCAGGGCAAGGGCTACCTCTTCTTCGGCCCGCTCACCGCCGGCGTCTCGGTCGACATTGCCGATGTCATCGTCGAGCTGGACATCGACGGGGAGCAGAACATGCTCGGCGACTCGGTGGCCGGGGTAGGGGACCTCGACGCCGACGGCAAGGCCGACGTCGCCCTCGCCGACCCCTTCTTCGACGACAGCCGGGGCGCGGTCTACCTGCTCTTCGGCGGCACCACCGGCGTCGTGGACGCGCTGGACCTGCCGCGGGTCACGGGCGCCACCGCCGGCGACTCCCTCGGCGCGGACTACACCGTCGACGACGCCCGCTCCCTCCGCAGGGTCGGCGACCTGAACGCCGACGGCTTCGACGACCTGATGCTCGGCTCGCCCCACGACAGCGCGGACGGGACCGGCGCGCAGAGCGGTAGGATCTACCTGTTGTTTGGCGGGCCGGGGTTCTAGTGGGGGCGCTCCCACCCGACCCCCGCCCCCTGCGAGACCGGGTGCCAGGCCGCGCTGGTCTCACCCTCGACGCCCTCTTCGTCGCCGAGCACGTCCTCGGCGGCCCCCTGGCAGGCCGGCTGTGGGGCGGCTGTCGCGAGCGGGCGCGACGCCGGGTGGTCGAAGCATTGCGGGCGAGCGGGCCGGGCCGCACCGTGCCGGTCCAACAGGTCGCGGATCTCTCGCCCGAGGCCTTCGCCGAGTGCCACCTGCGTCCGGGCGTGCCGGTCGTCTTCCGCGGTCGCGCCGCCGCCTGGCCGGCCCTCGCTCGCTGGAGTCGCGCCTTCTTCCAGCGTGAATACGGCAGCGACCCGGCGGTGATCTTCGACCCGTCGCAGGCGGGATCGCCGGGATGTGGGCTCTCGACGACCACGCTCGGCGACGTGCTCGCCCGCATCGACGACCCGGATCCGCCCTACGCGCGCTTCCACCCGCTGCTGGACCGTCACCCCGAGCTGCTCCACGACCTCGACCGGGCCTGGCTCGACTCCATGCGGGTCCGCGCCTCGTTCGGCGGCTTCCCCTTCCACACGCTCTTCCTGGGACCGAAGGGGAGCAGCACGCCCATCCACTGCGCCGGCAACGAGAACCTCTTCGTCCAGGTGCAGGGGCGCAAGCGCTGGCGGTTCTGGCGTCCAGACGCAAGGTTCGTCCTCGATCCTCGGGCCAACCGCGCGCCCGCGAAGGCCTGCCCGGTGGACCCGGACGCGCCGGACGAGGCGGTGTGGCCGGGCTTCGAGGAGCTCGACCACTGGCAGGTCGTGCTCGAGCCCGGCGACGTGCTCTACGTGCCGGCCTACGCGTGGCACCACGTGGTCAACCTGGACCAGACCCTCGGGGCCGCCACCCGCTGGACGTCGGTGCCCAACAGCGTGCGCCAGGCCCCGCTGTACTTCGCCCTCGAGTTCCTCAACACCCGCCCGACCCTGTTCCGCACGATGTTCCCCAAGGGCGAGCTCGACGTGACGACCCTGCTCGCCGAGGCCCACGGGGACGGGGCGGGAGGGCGCCGGCCTACTCCGTCGACTCGGACATCTGGCTGAGCAGCAGGTACTCGCGGGTCATGGCGATGTCGCCGTCCGGGTAGACGTCGGCGTCGTCGTAGGCGTACCAGGACAGGGTGGCCGCCCACGCCGACGCGCCGCCGGACAAGACCAGCTCGGAGCCCGAGTGGTCGAAGTCCTCGGCCGAGAACGTGGACGGCTCGGGGATGTCCTCGTCGAATCCAGACCGGTCCTCGGTCGCGGCCCAGGCGTTGTCGTACCGGTAGATCACCTCGATGGTGTCGCTGAAGTCGGGGAGATCCTCGGCGGTCAGCTCGAACTCGAGGTCGAAGGTGTAGCTGGGCTCGCACAGGGGTGCTGCGTCGGTCTGGTCCGGTGCGGTGCCGTCGGGCAGGACCGCCTCGAACGTGGAGTAGGTGACGTCCCCACTCGGGTCGGTGACCACCAGGCCGGCGCTCTTGCCGATGGACGTCTCCTCCTCGTCGAGCTGGTCGCCGTCGAACGTGCCGACGAGGCTGGCGATGGCGTCCGCCGGGCTCTCGGCCATGCCGTCCTGCACGACGGTCCTGTCCGTGACGACCGTCGACGAGACCAGGGTGCAGGTGAACTCCTCCTCGACGCCGATCTGCGAGCCACAGGCGGCCAGCAGGGTCAGCAGCGCCAGGGTGGCGGGGGTGCGGGGCGAGATCATGGCTCCTCCATCGTCCGTGGCTTCAGTGTGCCCCGGCGCTCCCGTCGTCACCACCTCGACATCGAACATTTCATGAGTCAGAATTGATGCATGATGCTCGAAAATGAAGAAGTCTGGGAGATCGCGAGCCGCCAGCTCATCCGGGCGGTCCGTGGAAAACGGAGTCAGGTCGCCTTCTCTCGGAGGCTCGGCTACCGCGGCAACGTGGCGGCCAGCTGGGAGGGTGGGCACCGCGCACCCACGGCGGAAGCGCTGGTCGACGCCATGCGCGCGCTCTCCCTGGACGTCGATGGGGGGTTCGCGCGCTTCCACGCGGACAGTGCGCCGGCCGTGCGCGAGGGGCTCCCGGCCTGGCTGCGCGCCCTGCGCGGACGGGCGTCCCAGGCGGCGATCGCCGAGCGGGCCGGTCGCTCGCGGCACCAGGTGCGGCGCTGGCTCACCGGGGAGGCCAGGCCGCGGGTGCCCGACTTCCTGCGGCTGGTCCACGCGCTCACCGGTCGCGCGCCCGACTGGGTCGCCTGCTTCGTCGACATCGAGCGGGTGCCCGCCCTGGCCGGACAGTACGCCGCCGCGCGGACCGCAGCCCGGCTGGCCTTCGACCACCCCTGGTCGGCCGCGGTGCGCATGGTCATCGACTCGGACGCCTACCGCAGCGACCCCACCGACGGGGCGCTCGCCCGGATCCTCGGGATCCCGCCCGACGTCGTCGGGGAGGCGGTCGACGCGCTGCTGGCGGGGGGCCTCGCCCGTCGGCAGGGAGAGGCGCTGGTCGCCGAGTCCACCTTCACCGCGGACGCCCAGGCCTCGGAGGCCGATCGCCGTCGGCTCAAGGCGCACTGGGCCCGGGTCGCGACCGCGCGGCTGCAGCACGAGCACCCGGAGGATCTCGTCAGCTTGAACCTGGCGATCCTGTCGAAGGCGGACCTCGACCGGGTGCGTCAGCTGCAGCGCGAGTACTTCCGCGCCCTGCGCGGGCTGGTCGCGTCGTCGGAGCCGTCCGAGACCGCGGTGCTGATCCTGATGCACACGGTGTCGCTGACCGGGGAGTGAGGCGGCCGCGGGGAGGCCCGCCTACAGATCGACCTCCTCGCCCGCCGCGAGGCCCCGCTCGTACGCGTCGAGGTCCACCCGGATGCCCCGGCCCCGCTTCAGGTGCAGCTCGCGCTCGGCGTAGTCCTGCACGGCATCGCGGCGGACCTGCAGCGCAGGCTCGACCACGGCGAGGGCGGTGGCGTCCACGCTCGCCCGGTCCTGCTTGGAGGCGGCAGCGAGGCGCTCGACCAGGGTCGCGGCGGCGCCCACGCGGAAGTCGTCGTGCCAGCGCTTGTCCTGCTTGCCCCCGTGGTCCGCCGAGAGCCACTGCAGTCGGGGCACGAGCCCGTCGTAGAGCGCCTGCAGGGTGTCGAGCTCGCTGGCCGGGCCGACGACGACGACCTCGACGTGCTTGCCGTCCTCCCGGGTGTAGGCGAGGCAGCCGTTGACCTCGGCGAGCCCCGCCGCGAGCACCGACTTCCAGCGGCGCAGGCGGCGGGCGCGCTCCAGCACCCGCTCGACCACCTCGACCTGCGCGGCGGCGTCCTCGGCATCGAGGAGCGCCTGCAGGCGGTGGGCATCGATGAGGGCCTGGGCCTTGGCCGCGGCTGCGGTGGCCTCGTGCACGTTGGGCGAGCCGGCCAGCGCGAGCAGCTTGCGGACCCGGTCGAGGAGATCGGACATGGGCCGCGGATACTCCCTGCGATCGCCTCCGTCGACCGGGAGACCTCAGTCCGCGGCGCCCGCCTCCGGTCCGGCGTTCAGCTCCTTGAACTGGCAGAAGATCCGGTACGAGCGGAACTCCACGCCGATCTTGTCCCCGGTCGTGCGCACCGAGACCGGGGTCTGGCGGTGCTTGCTGCACACCGGCACGTCGATGTGGGTGCCGCCCAGGGTGGTGACCCCGGCGGCGCTCGCGAGGTTGGCCGCGTCGCTGACTGCGGTCAGGCCGACCGTGCCCGTGGCGGGCTCTCCGCACCGGGCGCAGCCGTCGGGCCAGGTGAGGGGCAGGGCGGCCTTGGCCTCGAAGATCGGGTCGTTGTGGACGTAGTCGATGTCCAGTGGCT
>MDTC01195471.1_pt1 | contig 42994 bp, 44 predicted proteins | sample 811181 | NCBI WGS metagenome assembly MDTC01 (sample SAMN05326644, study PRJNA326480) | marine metagenome | isolation source: seawater | place: Pacific Ocean: North | collected 2011 | reverse complement strand
TTGAGTAGGCAAACGATAATAACCGGCTGTTGGAGGTTTCATCGTAAATGACCTAATCTATTTTGATGGAAGCTGGACTTTCCGCGGTCCCGACACTTTGTTCATCAAACTCTTCGCCCTCGTGGGTGACGGTATACAGCTGTTGATGTTCTGCTAGGTGGTCTGTGTATAAAATGCCATTGAGATGATCTATCTCATGTTCAAGAGCTTGTGACAGTAGATTTTCTGCTTCAAACTTAACTATTTGATCCGTGTGGTCCAAACCCTGAAATTTTATCCACATGGAACGATTGACAATGCCTCTATAACCAGGAAGACTCAGGCATCCTTCTTCAACTTCCCTTGAACCGTATGTTTTTATTATCTGTGGATTGAAATATATTCTTGATTCTTCTTCATCAGGCATCTGCAATACTATGATTCTCCAGAGTTCTCCAATCTGATTTGCCGCAAGCCCTACACCGCCAGCTTCCCTCATGGTGTCAACCATGCTATAGGCAAGGGTAAGTTCTTTTTTTGATATAGACCTTACCTTCTTTGCTTTCTTTCTTAGTATCGGGTGGGGAATCTCTAAAATCGGTAATATTGGCAAGAATTCTCCTCCAACCTTCTGACTCAATTCATAGGTCGTGTTTGATCAGTTAGAACCCATATAATAAATCAAAACTTATTTCCTGTCCCAATATCCTTCCTCATATTCATCCGGTCTTAAATGATCGTCAGAATCATTGGTGTTAACTTTATATCTCAACCATCCTATTCCTGAAAACAAAAGACCTATTAAAAAGGCCACTGATAATATTAATGAAGTTCCAAAACTACCGATGTCAACATTCAATTTATTTTCAAACCGGTTAGAAATACTATCTAACCAATCAGATTGAGTTTTTTGTAAATTCACATTATAGGTGGTGAAAAACGCATCTTCTATTGGTATCCCTGAATCTAAATTCTTGATTAGGTGCTTTATTTTGTTTTCGCCATACTCAGAAAACAAATAGGCTACAAAAGATTCAGAAATTAAATAAAAAAGTCTAACTTCAGAAGGTCTTCCTGGGACGGTATCCATGTAACGAATATCGAAGAGTTGGCCAGATGAATATGCTTGCAGTACCTCCCCAGTTGGCTGATGGTTACTTTCAAAATACATAGCAATACCTTCATTGAGCCAAGCCGGTAATCTTGTTGTTGGAGACTTCAATGATTGATCTAGCAATAGATGGGTGCTTTCATGAACTATCCCATCTTCTGACAAACCAGTGACGATGAAAGTGTCGTAATTTGAGAATGCAAACCCTCCGTAAAGGTCTTCTCGACTTGCTGCTGCACTTATTTTAGGAAATGCTTCATCGGCTTCCTTTCTGTTATTCAAAATAACACCGGTGACTGGACGTGGATTAGGTATATCTAATAGTTTAGTGAAACGTAAATTCGATTTATTCACATCTTCAATCACAGAGTTGATATCACTTTCGTTTCTGTCATGCCAAATTAAAGTCAAATGATTCAGTTCAGTGGATTTCCATTTAATTGATGGATCTAGATAGTGAAATTTGATTTGAGGAGATTGGTACTTTTTGCCTTTAACTGAAGTCAAGTCAAAAAAATATGTAATTTGCGTTCCCGCAGGGATGTAATTAGGTCCACTGGTATTCAAAGTAACTTCTGACCGGATTTCCCCTTTTGAAGGAGGGTCAATATATTTATAAGATATTATTTTTGAATTACCGTAAGAATACTTCAATCGAACTTCTAAAAGGTCCTCATTAGAAAAACCAGTTAGGTTAAATTGAACGTTATCAGGATATTCTATTTGGTGGTATATGCTGGGTTCGATAAACCAGTCATCAGGTGTTGAGGCAAGTAATACGGTTAGGTTGAACCAAAAGAAGCAGCACAAACCCGTTAGCATTACACAAGTAATTAATCTCAAAAAATTCCTAGTGAGGTTAACGAAGTTTTTTATTCCTATATACCAACAATTTTTATCGAGGAATGGGCTTTATAAATTTTATTTATATTAATTAATAATGCGGTAAGTTGTTCGACGTATTTAGCATTTTGCAAGTTGCCGCCATCTATACTTCTGACACCTGGAATGCGTTCTCCAAGAAGCATGACTTGTTCTTTTGCAGACTGATCGTTTGAACATACGATAACGTCACATTCCATATCTTGAGAAGGCATTAGAAGATCTTCAGCACTCGCGTTTTGGAAAGCTCCAACAACTAAGGAGTCGGGTAATAGCGACTGAGCTTGTTCTGCCGCTGATCCTTCTTCTACAGTTATTGCTGAAGCAGATCCTTTTTCAAATGACAACGGGGCCACTACGTCCACTACAATTTTTCCATTCAGGACATGTTTCAAGTTTTCCAATGTAGCTTTGTGGCCAGCATATGGAGTACATATAACTGCTATATCTGAAGCAATTGCAGCTTCTTCATTGGTGCCACCTGCCACCATGTCACTGCCTATTTCCGTGAATTGTGAACGAATTTCCTGTGCAGCCTCAATACCTCTTTGTTTTTCTCTTGATCCTATGAAAACACTGAGCCCACTAATGGCGAAACGTAATGCTAGACCTTTTCCTTCCGGTCCCGTTCCTCCTATAAATCCTAGCATCTAGTCACCTGTCTCTATGAAATTTATCAAAATGACCAACATATTTGAGGTTTATCTTTATCCGGGTTTGGACCATATTGTTTTGTACGATGGGCCATTTACTGCGTCTGCAAGTTCGCTGTGTTCCAGATTTCGGAGTTTTTTTAAGATCTCATCAGCTGAAGCTTTTGGATCAATGAAGCTTGCCTCTTCTAATTTCTTAATAACTATGCTCCAGATTCCACTATCGATCAGTGTTTCTAGGTATCTTACCCATGGAATTAAAACCATTTTTTCAGGATCGTTAAATCCTGGTCTTAGCTGTCCCATGCTTCGAATCCTTTCCCTTGGGTTTCTGACCATTTCCGTCAAAATTAGGGCTGGTCCGTCGGTTTCATTTGAACGGATATCGATAAGGACAGTTTTCCCGAAGTAAGGAAAAAATAGCGACACTACATCAGCCTCAAGGAGGGTGTTTTTTATTTCTTCGATATCGTCTTGAAAATTATTTCCATTCACAAGTTTTTGCCAAGTTTAAGATTCAAATAGACTCAACTGCCCATTGTTGCTAAGACTCAAGTAGTTCTCTTGCCGTTGCAGTAAAAGCTGGTAATACTTTTTCCCAATCTCCCACCACTCCAAAGCTTGCTTCTTTAAAAATATTTGCATCACCGTCTTTATTTATTGCAACTATATTTTTGGACGAGGAGCAACCGGCCATATGCTGACTAGCTCCAGATATGCCAACTGTTATGTAGACGTCGGGGGTAACCGTTTTTCCTGTTAGTCCGATTTGGAAGGAGTGGTCTAACCAACCCGCATCGCATACTGCCCTAGACGCTCCCACGGCTCCGTTGAAAACTTTCGCTAGTTCTTCAAGTTGCGAGAACGGTTCTGGACCACCTAGCCCACGTCCCATTCCTATTATCACTGATGCATCTTCAAGGCGAACCCCTTCAGATTCTTCCTTCACAGTTTCGACCAGTTTAGATTTAATATCAGATTCATCAAGCGAAACTTCAAATTCGATCACCTCTCCGGTCCTCGAAGAGTCGGGCGCAGCGGCTTCAAACGCCTTTAGTCTCATAATGACCACTTGGGGATCATTGTCTGCAAAAGTAAACTTAGCCATGGCATTTCCACCATAGACCGGTCTAGTGGCAGTAACTCTTCTTGAATCACTGTCTGCCGAAACATCCGTACAGTCTTGGGCGATTCCGGATCCAAGCCTATATGCCAATCTTGGCCCGACTGCCCGTCCAATTGGGGTTTTTGAGGTGAGAACCACTGTAGGTTCGGTAGCAATGCATATTTTGTGTAGAACTGCCAGGTAGGCATCTGCCACACCTTCCTGAATAGCATCATCGTTGGCCAAGTATACTTTATCAGCACCCAATGAAATCGCCTGAGAAGCTAAACCTTGATTGCCTCCAATTAAAGCTGCGGAGACAAGACTTCCTGTATCAGCCGCTATTTTCTTTCCCGCTGATATCAGTTCGCCAGCCGTTGAGTGAAGGTCGTCCCCGTCTATTTCGGCAAATATGATTACTTCTGACATTATAGAAACTCCATGTTAATAGTGAAAAATGCTGATGGTTATATTATTTTCTCTTCTCGTAGTTTAAGTGCTAGCAACCTTCCTGAGTCGGCTTCATCTTCGCCTTCTATGATTTCACATTGCCGATCGCTAGCAGGTACGAATAGTTCAGATAGGGTCAGAGCAGGTGATACATCTGACTCCGATAGATCCAGATCACTCAAAGTCCATGTTTCGGGAGTCTTTCTGCTTGCTTGCATGATCCCCCGTAAGGTCGGGTATCTCGGTTCCCCTATTTCATTATTGACGGTGATAAGACAGGGCAAAGGGGCCTCAAACACTTCATATCCGTCGGAACGTGAACTCGCAACCGTGACTGTTCCGTCTCCCAATTCTATGCTTCTGGCTTCTGATAGGCACGCTACTCCTAGCATTTCTGATACCCCTAGAGGTACGTGAGCATTGTCCCAATCTGATGCTTGTTGTCCACAAATAACAATATCTGCCTCTCCTATCTTCTCAATAGCTTTTGAAAGTACAGTTGCGGTACCTAATGCATCCAGATTTTCAGCAACAGGATCTTGAATTAGAATCATCTGGTCAGCCCCCATAGATAGGGGTTTTTTCATAACATCCATCACGAAATCGGTTCCTACGGATATTACTGTAATAGTGGCATCCCCAGCGGCCTCTTTTATTTTCAAAGCGGCCTCTACTGCGTTTTCACAGAACCCGTTAACGACAGGTGGAATGCCTTGGGCTGGGACGACTCTTTTAGCTGCCTCATCAACATTAAAGGCAGACAGTGGAGTTTCTGGATCCATTACCTGTTTGGCACAGACAATGATATTTAAAGACATGGCTTACTCCTAATTATTAAAGTCAAATTACTTAGCTAGTTTAATTATACGTAGCCTTTATTAAAAGAGCCAAGCTTGCCCAATATAGCAACGCTTGATAATAGGCGTCAATTCTAGTGGTATATCGAATTTCACCCTCTTTCAAAAATTTCTTGTTTGTAGAAATAATGAGGAAGAATAAAGAATTAAATTAAAGAAGTTTTTCTAATATGATGCCAAGAATGACCAAATTAATACAAAGTTAAACAAAAATTTAGATACAAACACTTGACTTTTTTTATACAAGTATAAGAAAATGCCTAGCATTAATTTAGAAAAATGTTGAAATAGATGAATCCCTCTGCATGTTTTAACAAAAATCTGAAGACTTAATTAAATAGTGGCCTGTATTAATTTTTAGGAATACATGGTGACGAGAGGTATTAAATATGGTGATACAAACAACTAACCCTTTTGCTCCTGCAAAACCAAGAGTCCCTCTTATACCGAGGAGATTGCAGCCAGTACCAGATCCTATTGAAATAGCAAAACACAATAAGACCCACTGTCCTAAATGTTCCTCGTTATTGCGTGTAAATTATCAGGATGCAGAATGCCTTAGCTGCGGGTTTGTAGACTACGATTATGTTGCTCCTGAACAAGAGAAAAAAGGGAATACTTTAATTGGTACCGGTACTCGGTACGTGATCCGCTATATGGGTGAGTTTGATGCTCTCAGTGACGTTGTTACCCATGTTAAGGTTTACCGGGTTAGGAACAGAGTCATGTACGGTGTCAGTTGCCCGTTTTGTGGTTCTGGCATGGCTCAATCTTCACTTTCAGGTAAACGTAGGGAAGTTAGGGAAGAGAGATATAAATGTAATTCGGGCCACAGGGTTTCTTTATGCCCTAATGGGAAAGGCGATATCGCATGGAAATAAGATAGCCATTTTCGATAATTAAAAAAGCCCTCCATTTCAACGGGGGGCTTTTTTTATTGGTATAGTTGCGAAAGAATTCTTCAATAATTTAATGTTCCACCCTTGGTTATGAAATCTGTTTTAGAAGCTATTAATAAAAGAAGGCAGAAACCTTTTTATCTATGTGATTTTTCTCCTCCCAAGGGAGGAAATGCCGATTTGTTACTCGAATCCTACGACCTTAATCCTGATATGTTTTTGGTGGCCTATGCTCCTGGTAAATCTGTTAGACTAAATCCTATATTTGCGGCAGATTGGATTCACTCCAGAACGAATATCCCATCTGTTTTTACCGTCTCCACCCGTGATATGAATAAAAGTGCGATGCAGAGTCTTTTATTAGGAGCAGAATTGATGGGGCTCCCTAACGTTTTAATAGTCAAAGGGGATAAATTTTCTGCTGAGGATCTGAATTTACAAACTGAAGTGAACGACTTCACCCCCACGGAATTGATATCCGGTGTAAAAACAATGAATGAGCGCCGTGATTTTCGAGGAAATGAATTAACTTACCCAACACGATTCTGTATCGGCGGGGCTTTGGATCTTTCGAGAGATTGGGGAAAGGAATCCTGGTTGACTAAGGCAAAAATTACTAGCGGCTGCAACTTCATTGTTTCACAACCGACTTTCGATCCTGAACTGCCTTCTAAATTCCTTTCATTTTATGAAAAGACAATTGGGGAGCAATTGAAAATTCCGGTTATGTGGGGTATTCAAATGATAGAAAAAGATACTATTTCATTTGCGAATGTTCCTAGCTGGGTGTACCAAGAACTAGAAGAGGGAGGGTCATCATATGAAATCACAATCAATCTGGTTAAAAGATACTTAGAACTTGGGATTGATACCTTTTATCTTGTTCCAACAATCTATAAAGGTGGGAGAAGAGATTATCTGTCAGCCCAAGCGGTGATGGAAGATATTGAATAATCTGTTCCTTTACGTGTGATGGTATTTAATTTAGGAATGTTCTTAGGCGAAACGTCGTTGACCTTCAACCTGTCCCATTTTATAATTCGGGCTCGTTATCGATACTATGAAAGAGGTGAACATTTTGGCTAACGAGACAGGTAAGCGTTATTCTTGTGGTAAATGCGGATCGGAATTTGTTGTCACAAGAGGTGCAGATGGCACGGTGTCTTGTTGTGGCGAACCGATGTCTCAAAAATAAAATAGTGAATTGTCTGATTATAAATATGGGTTTGAGGGGTTTTACGAATGTCTAATCAACTTGGGAGGCGATACCAATGCGACGGGTGCGGAACCACTGTTTTATGTACTAAAGCAGGGGATGGGGTCATTCAATGTTGCGATCTAGGTATGGAGCTTCAACAGCCCAGAAAATTGCCTTCATCAGACTGATTAATTTTATGCCCTAGCAGGCGGTTCTTAATTCACCAGCTATGCAACCGTTAATGTTTTTGAGTAGGCAGCACTGTGTTGTTCGTCCGCATGATATGAACTTCTCACAAGTGGTCCAGACGCTATATGCTTAAATCCCATTTCCATACCGATTTTTTCCAAATCTGCAAATTCTTCCGGCGTATACCATTTCGAGATGGGAGCATGCTTTTGGGAAGGTCTTAGGTATTGCCCGATTGTTAGTAAGTCGCATCTGTGTTGGAGCAGGTCTTCCATAGTCTCTATAATCTCTGTCTTTGTTTCTCCAAGGCCTACCATCATTCCTGATTTGGTAACTCCGTCTGGCATGAAGTCCTTAACTCTGTCCAACAATCTCAAAGAAAGCTGGTAGTCGCCTTTGGCCCGTACTCTGGGGAATATTCTTTTTACGGTTTCTATATTGTGATTGAAGGTTTCCGGATTTGCGTCGGTCACAATTTTGAGTGCTTTCCAATCACCCTGGAAGTCAGGTGTTAAAACCTCAACCTTACATGTGGGAACTCTTTTTTTGATTTGCCGAATGCATTGAGCAAATATGAAGGCTCCCCCATCTGGTAAATCATCTCGGTTCACTGAGGTAATAACCGCGTACTTCAAGCCGAGAATTTTTACAGTGTTGGCTAATCTCTTTGGTTCCTCAAGATCGAGATTGGTTGGCCGTCCCGTGGTTACGGCACAATATGTGCATGCTCTGGTACAAATGTCCCCCAATATCATGAAGGTAGCTGTTTCTTTTTCCCAGCATTCCCCTATATTGGGACACCTGGCTTCTTCGCAAACTGTGTGGAGACCTTGGGTTTTAATTAAAGTTTGCAATTTAGAATAGTTTGGTCCACTAGGCATCTTGACTTTAAGCCATGTGGGTAACCGTCTTTCGGTATTCATCGATGGGAGACTCCACTATTTTATTAACCGGCCTACGTACCATCATGATAGCAGAGGTAATAGAAAATCACGTAATACACTTTACAGTTTCGGCGTTTCGGGAGACTATCAAATCACAAATATAAATGGTTGAGGGTTGAATGGTTGATTCAGGCAGAGCAGTAACCTATAGCGGAGATCCTTTGAGAAATCTGGACCCACAAAAGGAATTTGCAGAATTGCGACTTCTTTCAATGGGAGCTTTTGGGGACACCGTGGCCAATTTTGAAGACGGATTCATTCAAGTTTTTGGAGGCATCGTTGGGGAAGTTGTGAAAGCTCGCATTTATAGATTCAAGAGACGTGGTAAAAACAAGATAAATGGTATGGTCTCTGAGGTTATAAAAGCCTCGCCGCATCGAGTCGATAGTCCCTGCCCCTATTTTGGTCCATGCAGTGGATGCCAGTGGCAGCATGTGTCCTATGAATATCAGCTAGAACTAAAAAGAGGTGCGGTCAGGCATGTTTTTGCAGACTATGCCTCTCTTTCAAATGTGCATGTGTCCAAAACCAATCCAGCTCCGGAAATTTTTAATTATCGCAATCATGCCAGATTTACTGTTCGGTTTGGGGGTCAGCTTGGATTTTCTAACCGGATAACCAGAAGATTCGTCAGAGTTGATGAATGTATGTTGATGGATTCGAAAATCAATAGCTTTCTATCCCAACTACAAGACAATTCCTCAGAGACAACCAATCTATCTATAAGAGTGGGAGCGAATACTGATGATTATCTAATTCAACCTGAGTTATCTGGGCCAGATATAGATTTTGAAACGGGACAGAAGTGGTATGTAGAAAATATGCTAAACAGAGAGTTTAGAGTTGCGTCTCCATCCTTTTTCCAAGTAAACACCAGGCAAGCGGAATTTATGATAAATCTTGTCGGTGATAAATTAGGGTTAAACGGGGATGAAATTCTTGTCGATGCATACGCAGGGGTTGGTGTTTTTGCCTCATTACTTTCGGACAGAGTAAGAAAAGTGATTGCAGTGGAAGAGTCCCAAGCTGCTGTAAAAGACGCACTATTTGGATTAAACGACTTGCAGAATGTTCACTATATTCAGGGAAAAACTGAAGACATATTGGAAGAATTAGAAGAGAAAATAGATGTAATTATCCTCGACCCACCAAGAACCGGATGTCATCCCCAAGCGATAGCTTCGGTTCTGTCCGCGGAGCCAAATCAAATTGCTTATGTATCCTGTGATCCACCTTCTCTAGCCAGAGATTTGGATATGCTGGTACAGGGAGGATATCAAATCGACAGTGTAGATCCTATAGATATGTTTCCGCAGACATACCATACTGAATGCGTAGCTACTTTGTCTCGGAAAAACTAACTCATAATAAATTTTTGTAATCTGACTTCCGATAGGTCGATACCCTATGGATAGTTTTCACATGGATGAGAAAAATAAACAGAAAAAAATAACTGTTTTCGCAACTTCGTCACCGAGAAGAAAACAGATGTTGCACCAATTCGGGTTGGATTTCAGATTTGTAGACCCTATTGGAAATGAAAGAATTAAACATGAGAATGAATCTCCTCTTGAATATGTCCAGTCATTAGCAACACAAAAGGCTAGAAGCGTATTCGAGGTGGTTCCCAATAATGCGATAATTTTTGCAGCCGATACAGTCGTGGTGTTAGGGGATCAGGTGATTGGTAAGCCAATAAATAGAACTGAGGCAGAAGAAACCTTAAAAAATTTATCTGGCAGTCATCATCAGGTGATAACCGCAATCTGCGTGTTCGATACGGCCAAAGACGTGTATCTTGAAGAAGCCGTCGCAACAAAAGTTCACATGAGGGATTATTGCTACGGTGAAATAAGGTCATACGTAGAAACAGGGGACCCCATGGATAAGGCCGGGTCTTATGCAATTCAAAATGACTTTTTTAACCCGGTTGAGGCCATAGAAGGATGTTATTTTTCAGTTGTGGGCCTCCCTATATGCACATTATTAAAAATTTTGACTCAATTGAAATTAAAAACAATAATTGATGTGGAAAAACACAAGAGAGATTTCTCGAAATGTACGGGATGTTTGATGTTGTCACCCTTAAATAGATCTCAAATAATTACGGAGTTATAACCTCATGCTGGGAATGGGAAGCATGGAAATTTTGGTTATATTGTTAATATCTTTTCTTTTGCTTGGGCCACAAAAAATGATTTCTGGAGCACGGATACTGGGAGATTTAATCTCGGAGGCTAAGAGATTCGCAGAAAAAATTCCCCATATTGATGTAGATAATTCTGCCACTACTAGAAATAACAATATCAACGAGGTGGAATCTGACGGTAATAAGTCACAACTTGATTTGGGCCAAGATACTGCAACTCCTGTGGCTTTTCAATCGCGGAAGAAAAAAACCCCTGCACCTGAACCGCCCGGACTTTTGGGTGAAGAAGAGATAAATGACAAAAAAACAGGCACTGAGGATGAATCTGATAAGAGCTCAGGGGGTGATGTCCATTGAGGGATGATTCACAGTCTCTAGGGACTCACCTTGATGAACTGCGAAGGCGTCTAACGTGGTCTGCAATTGTTGTTGTGATCTTCACGGTTGTCGCTTTCATTTTTCATCAGCAAATACTTCGTTTGTTGATGGAGCCTGCTAGTGGGTTTCCTGGTGTTCCAAACCAAAAGCCTATATACACTGATTTGACCGAATTTATTGGCATAGCTATGAAAGCATCACTGCTTGCCGGAATTTTTACCTCATTGCCTTTTCTTTTATGGCAGCTAGTAATGTTCGTTTCACCCGGGCTAAATCCCACTGAAAAAAAATATTTATACATATTGATGCCTGTTAGCGTCATCATTTTTTTACTTGGTGCTGCGTTTGGGTACTTTGTATTGTTTCCACCGGCGGTCAAATTTCTTATTACTTTCGGTAGTGATGTTGCTACACCAATGATTAGGATTGGTAACTACGTGGGCCTGATGCTTTCTCTTCTATTCTGGATGGGAGTGATATTCGAATTACCCATCGTATTGTTTTTCCTATCTAGGATCGGGGTAGTACGACCAGCGTTTTTATCAAGGAACCGGAAATGGGCAATTGTGCTCTCATTCGTGTTAGGAGCTCTAATCACACCTACATTGGACCCTATAAATCAGACCTTGGTAGCTATTCCAGTTTTAGTTTTGTATGAGGTAGGGATTATTTTGTCCAAATTAGGGGTGAAAATAAGATATAGAGAATCTCCAGATGATTTTGAATAAAACTGGAAACAAGGGTAATTCGTGATTCGAGTACATTTGAGTTTACATCCTCTGAATGTATTAAACTTTTGCACCATGGAGTAAACCCCAGGCTATTCTTTTTTAGTCGTTGAATCCTCTTCGGTGATATCTTTTTGGGTGGACCTGAATTCCTTGAGGGCTTTTCCCATAGCGCCTCCAATTTCCGGTAACCTGCCTACACCAAATATTATTAGTACAACCACCAAAACGATTATTAGTTCCATGGGGCCAAATCTGAAAGGCATTATCTCCTCCCCACTTTGTGAATGAATTGCGTCAGTATCGACAGCTTCAATTCTATCAAATACTGTGAATCTGTTCCCAAATTATTTTTTTAGGATGAATACAAGCCAAATGCGTATCGAACCTATTGCCTTTGTAGCAAATATCACAGTACAATTTTAGCCTTGTAATTCGCCTCTGAACTATTTTATTCTCAGGTTAACGAACTTAAAAAATATGTTGGGACACGTAAAATGGATGCTCATAATCTGATACCAGTAGAAAAAAATCCAAACATTGAAGACTTTGGCCCTGGAGATACTGTTATTGTTAACGTGCGTGTGGTTGAAGGGGAAAGGGTTAGGACTCAGGCCTTTGAAGGAGTCGTTCTGAGAGTCAGAGGAAATGGAAGAGGAGAGACATTCACAGTTCGTAGGATTACCAATCAAGTAGGTGTGGAACGAACTTTTCTTAAGTGTTCTCCAAACGTAGAATCTGTCAAAGTTACAAGGAAGGGAAAAGTCAGAAGGGCTAGACTGTATTATTTGAGAGGTCTGTCAGGTAGGGCCGCCAGAATTAAAGAAGACAGAAGGTCTTGATTTCCTAAACCGAAGTCTCAGTTTCTCCCCTTCTATAATTGTATACTTCAGGACAAATGACCTTAGTTAGGTAACGAGGTTGAGTCTTTTGAAATTTGTCGAAGTAGCAGTAGATTCGCCGGGTTCTGGCAATAGGACCTTTACTTACTCGATCCCGTCAGGGCTTTCCTTGGAACTAGGTCACTCTGTGGTTGTACCCTTTGGTAATCAGACCAAACAAGGAATAGTTTTTGGGGTTTCAAGTACATCCGACTTGGATTCGGTACGGGAAGCATTGGAACTCACAGACAGGGACCCTTTAATTGACCCGATTCGCTTGGAGTTAGCCCGTTGGGTCAGCCAACAGTATTTTTGTACGCTATTTCAGGCCTGTTCCCTAATGTTTCCCCCAGGAGCCAGGAAACGTAAATCTGTCTGGTTGTCTATGGCCAGTGGGGTTGAGATATCAGAACTGAAATTTGGAGACTTCCAGACTTCCGTTCTGAAATATTTGTCTTCTAGGAAAGCTGCACAACTGGAGAAAGTGGTCGCCCACTTCGGAGAAAGAGCTCGAGGGTCGGTTACCCGGCTTGTTGAAAAGCAGGTAGTTGTCCGGACTGTGAAAGAATCCTCAGTCAAAGTTCGGGTGAAGTATGAAAAGTTAGGTAAAATAACCAAATCAGGTAAATTAGCTTTAAAGGCGGGGAAATTACTTAAAGCTCCAAAACAATTGGCCGCCCTCACTTTTCTAACTAATGAAGAAGATACAGTACATCGACTGGCTACCCTAAGGGGCAAATTCGGGTCTTCTTCCATTAATTCACTAATATCCAGGGGTTATTTGGACCAGGAACAACTCGAAGTTGAAAGGGACCCTCTCAACGGTAAATCGTATACACCCGCTCAGCCGGTTAATCTTTCAGATTCACAAACTTACGCTTTAGAACAAATATCTGAGTTGATAGAGAATCCTTCTATTAAGACCAGAGCTGTCCTTCTCCATGGAGTTACCGGTAGTGGTAAGACTGAAGTGTATTTGGATGCTGTGTCCTTGTGCATTTCCCGGGGGAAAAATTCCTTGGTGCTTGTTCCAGAAATCGCACTGACCCCCCAAACTATAGAAAGGTTTTCTTCCAGGTTTCCAGGAAAAATAGCGGTTCTGCATAGCGGATTGACAGTAGGGGAACGATTTGATCAGTGGAGGAAGATCAGAGCTAATGAATATCAAGTTGTGATTGGGTCAAGAAGTTCCATATTTGCCCCCTTAAATAACTTAGGGTTAATCATAATTGACGAGGAACATGAATGGACTTATAAACAGAATGATGGGGTGCCTAGGTATCATGCACGAGATGTTGCGATGCAATTAGCAGGATTAACATCAGCCGCTGTTATTTTAGGTTCAGCCTCCCCTGATATTGAATCCTACCGGCGAGCCAAGCGGGGAAGATATCGCCTTGTAGAGTTACACCATAGATATAGACCGGATGCTGTCAATGGCAGTTCAAATAGAGACGACAGATTGCTTGCCGAGGTCAATATTGTGGATATGAGGGCTGAGTTAAAGTCTGGTAATAATGACATTTTCAGCAGGCAATTAGTAGCCGAATTAGAAAGAACTATCAGTAATGGAAATCAGGCCATTCTTTTTCTAAACAGAAGAGGTTTCTCTTCTTTGGTCCAATGCAATAGCTGTGGGTATGTAGCCAAATGTAGAAATTGTGACGTGTCACTCACATTTCATGCTGAGTCCAAACTATTAATATGCCACTACTGTGCTCAAAGGAGAAGGGATATTGAAAAATGTCTGGAGTGTGGTAGCGATTCTGTTGGTAAGTATGGTGTCGGGACACAACTTGTGACTGAAAAACTTAATAAATTGTACCCTCACGTGGTAATAGATAGGTGGGATAGTGATGCTATAGCTAAGAATTCCCACTACGGGGAACTTTTGGACAGGTTCAGATCAGGACGATCTCAAATTGTTGTTGGTACTCAGTTAATATCAAAAGGACATCATCTGCCTAACGTTACATTAGTAGGTGTTGTATCAGCTGATGTCGGTCTTGGGCTGCCAGATTTCAGAGCATCTGAGCGAGTATTTCAAACTTTGTGCCAGGTAGCTGGTAGAGCAGGGAGAGGAACGGAGGACGGTAAAGTTATTATTCAAACCTACCAACCAGACCATTACGCTATAAAAACTGCTGCTACGCAGAATTACCAATCTTTTTTTGATATAGAATCGATGAATAGGCGTAACCACGTTCAGCCGCCTTATAGCAAAATAATTAGATTACTTAGACAAGATGTGGATGACATTTCTGGACAGAGAGAGGCCAAGCAGCTAGCGAAGCTATTGGAAGAACAAAGACAGATATGGGGGTTATCGGATACCGAAATTCTTGGCCCGACTCAAGCCTTTCCAAGTCGAGTTAGAGGTAGATATAGATGGCAACTAATATTAAGAGGCCCAAACCCCCGAACTTTGCTGGAAACAATAAGTTTGCCTGGTGTTTCTGATGAACGTAGGTCTATGAAAAGAGGATGGGTATTAGATGTGGATTCTTACCTGTCGATCTGATCGTTTTGGATGGCATTGCTGGTGTTTAAATTAAATAGCCATACCGATCCCCTTGGTATAATTGTTTTTAGCGTTCAGATGTGCTTTTTATAAGAACTGTTTGGAGAGGAACCCCTGATGCAAGAGTTGAAAACTGCTTTATTCGACCTAAGAGAAAAGGTTTCTAACCTATTGGTGCGTCTTTGACCTTCCTTCAAAGGAACGAAAAATAAAAGAATTGGAAAAAGAATCTATAGCTCCAAATTTTTGGGAAGATTCTGCTGATGCCCAGTCCAAAATGAAAACCTTGGCAGCATTAAATAATCAGGTTGTTTTATGGAAAGGATTCGAAGAACAGATAATGACGAATCTGGAATTACTTGAACTGGCTAATTCAGAGAATGATCCAAGCTTTCTGGATGAGATTCGCTTGGAAACGGGCCGAATAGAAAAAAGGGTTGGAGATGAGGAATTTACCCTTACCTTATCTGGTGAACACGATCAAAGAGATGCCATACTAGCCTTACATGCAGGGGCAGGAGGTGTTGATTCTCAAGATTGGGCTTCTATGTTGGTCCGTATGTATACCAGATGGTGTGATCGGAAAGGGTTTGGCTGTGAAGTTCTAGATCTTTCTCACGGGGAAGAATCTGGTATAAAAAGTGTGGTGATGCAAATAACTGGCCATTATGCATATGGCCATCTCAAAGCGGAAAAAGGAGTTCATAGGCTCGTTCGGATTTCACCATTCGATAACGACCATGCTAGGCATACCTCATTTGCTCTTGCAGAAGTTATACCAAAGATGGATGAAGGTACCGACGTTGAAATTAATACAGATGAGTTGAGGGTGGATGTATTCAGAGCCGGTGGACATGGCGGACAGAATGTCCAGAAAAATTCAACAGCTATACGAATAACTCATGAACCTACTGGCATAGTTGTCACATGTCAAAATGAAAGATCCCAACGCCAAAACAGAGAAATAGCTATGAGAATATTGGCCTCTCGTTTGGCAGAGTTAGAAAGAGAGAGAAAAGATAAAGAAATGTCGGATTTGAAAGGCGATCATGTTTCTGCCGAGTGGGGTAATCAAATTCGTAGCTATGTATTGCATCCGTATCAGATGGTTAAGGATCATCGCACCAATGTGGAGACATCGGCTACAGATGAAGTTTTAGATGGCAACTTGGACGTCTTTATAAAAGCATATTTGGCCTTCCAAATGGGTTCTGAGTGACGCTTTAATTACTCAAGATTTCCGCTAAGGTGATAATACCTAAGTGAAATTGCCGTTGTTAATATTCAAGAAAGATCACTATTATTAAAGAGACCTGTTTTTTGTTTAAGATTAAATTGATTTTGAGGTATATATGATTAACCGTTTTGCACTCGTTTTTTCAATGCTCATACTTTTAATAGGATCAATAGCGTGTGGTCAGAATGCCATAGGAAAGGCTGTTGGTGATTCAGGAAACTCAGACTCAGCCATTGGAACCTCTAACGTGGCTGAGTCGATACAAGAATCCACAAAAGAAAAAAGGGCGGATCTGCAAACTGAAGTAAAAACCTTAGCTGATGTTTCCGAAGCACCAGTTGGCGTATTTAACCGGCTTTGGTCTGACCCTCCAACACTAGATCCTCATCTCACTTCAGATACCACTTCTGCAGGTGTTGTTGTGGAAATATTTGGCGGGTTGGTAGGATTTGATACCAGCTTGCGATTGATTCCTGATCTCGCTGATAGTTGGGATATTTCAAATGACGGCCTTACTTATACCTTTAAAATCCGGAATAATGCTGTATTTCATGATGGGACTAAAGTCACAGCAGAGGATTTTAAGTGGTCTTTGGAACGAGCCGTAAACCCGGATACTGCTTCGCCTACGGCCAAAACATATTTAGGCGACATAGTGGGAGTAGCCGCTGTGCTGGAAGGTAAAAGTTCTGAGATAAGTGGTGTCAAAGCTGTCGACGATAGCACTTTACAAATAGTGATTGATTCTCCGAAGGCATATTTTTTAGCCAAACTTACTTATCCTACGGCATACGTTGTTGACAGAAATAATGTATCTGTAGGAGGTCTTAACTGGACCGATAGCCCCAATGGGACTGGGCCATTTAAATTATCAGATTATAAAATTGGAGAAAGGATAATATTGGAGCGAAACGACCTGTATCACCTCGATAAAGCGAAGCTAGCAAAGATCCAGATGAATTTGGCCGGAGGTTCCTCCATGGCCATGTATGAAAATGATGAGATTGATATTACGGGAGTGGGGCTTTTTGATCTGGAACGAATCAAAGATCCAGTTGACCCACTTAATGGAGATCTGGTCGTTGCTGACCCAGGATATTCAGTTAACTACATAGGTTTTAACGTACAAGAACCTCCTTTTGATGATTCTAAATTTCGTCGCGCATTAAACCATGCGATAGACAAGGAATTAATTGCAAAGGAAGTGTATTCCGATTTGGTGGTTCCTGCGTACGGGATATTGCCACCAGGCTTTCCTGGGTTCAATGAGCAGCTCGAGGGTCTTCGGCATGATCCCGTTCTAGCCAAAAAACTTTTGTCCGAATCAAAATATGCTGATCCGGGGACTAGGCCAAGAATCGTAATAACCATCCCAGGCACGGGGGGTACTCCTGGATTAGACCTGGAGGTAATAATAAACATGTGGCTGGAAACCTTGGGTGTTGAGGTGGAGATACAGCAAGTCGAATGGGCTACATATCTCAAAGATTTGGACGAGGAAAAATTCCAGGCTTTTGGCGGTTTAGGTTGGGAGGCCGACTATCCTGACCCTCAAGATTTCTTGGACATATTATTTCATTCGGAAAGTGAAAATAACCACGGCTTATATTCTAGTCAGAAGGCTGATATTTTACTCCAGGATGCTAGGATTGAGACAGACTTGGTGAAGCGAATAGATCTTTACCAAGAAGCAGAGAAAATCATTGTTAATGATGCTGCTTGGGTTCCTTTATGGTTTGCAGGAGAACGGCACGTTTTAATAAAGCCATATGTGAAAGGGTATGAGTTGACCCCAATGACGATATCAAAGATGCGATATGTTTATATAGAAGATTAAACTTGCGATTAATCGTACCTAAATTATTCACAGTCCTCTGATGTCGTTTATGCTATAACGAATTCAGAGTAAGTTTAGAGGCATATGTGGATATATATAACTAGAAGATTACTATGGTTGCCGGCATTATTGTTAATGGTGTCGGCAGTTACCTTCGTTCTCGGAACATATGGGCCTGGTGATCCTGTGAGGGTGATGCTAGGAACTAAATACGACGAGGAGACTGCAGACAGACTTAGATCTTCATTGGGGCTGGATAGGCCTGTTATAGTTCAATACGCTGACTACATATCTGGGGCAATCAGGGGAGACTTCGGAGAAAGCCTTAGATATCGGGGCCGATCAGTAGGCTCTTTGTTGGCTTCCAAGATGTGGGTTTCTTTTCAAGTTAACCTAGCTGCAATGGTTGTCAGTTTGTCCATTGGGTTACCTTTAGGATTTTTTATAGCCCATAAACAAGGCACTTGGGTAGATCCTGCAGCTGTTGCATTCACTTTGATTCTAATGTCCATACCTATTATGGTGAGCATTCCTATAGTTTTGTGGGGTTTGTGCTTGAAATTGAGTCTGGTGCCATGCTCGGGGTGGGGAGGATTTTTTGACTTGAGGATTATAGTTCCTGCTATCACAATGGGGATTCCTGGGGTTGCTGGACTTGCTCGTTTGATGCGGGCTAGTACCCTAGATGTATTTGGTCAAGATTTCATCAGAACTGCAAGAGCAAAAGGTTTAGGTGAAAGATATATTGATGTAAGGCATGTTCTGAGAAATGCAATCATTCCTGTGGTAACCATTTTGTCTTTTTCCCTAGCTGGTATGCTAACCACCGGGTTCATAACTGAGAGATTACTTGGTATACCAGGTGTAGGAGATTTTGCTATACAGGCTATTTTTAACAGGGATTATCCAGTAATAATGGCATTCACTCTCATACTATCAAGTGCCTTTGTAGTTGCTAACTTGTTGGCTGATATCGCCTACTCACTAATTGATCCACGCATAAGGCTTTCCTAGTGGAGACAGCCATCAGTAACAAAGGTCATTTGTCTCGGGCTTTCACTAGGCTGTGGCATAAAAAAATAGCAGTCGTGTGTTTGTTTGCCATCTTGCTCATTTATTTTATGGGTATATTTGCACCTTTGATAGCACCTTATGGCTATAACGAACAGGATTACCAATCGATCAGAGAGGGTCCGACAATGGAACATATAGCTGGGACTGATCTGAAAGGTAGGGATGTTTTTTCGAGGGTCCTGTGGGGGATACAAAACACAGTGATAATAACCTTGGTAACGATTCTAACCGGGGGATTGTTGATAGGTGTATCGCTTGGATTGATTTCTGGTTACTATGGAGGCAGGGTTGATTCAGTAATAATGAGGATAGGCGAGCTTTTCGCCTCTTTTCCGGACATATTGTTAGTTATTTTATTGGCTGCCACCTTAAGGCCAAGAATTTTAAATGTTGTTCGTTGGATTGAAGATAATACCTTGTTAGATGGGCTAGTCAAATCTGGAGTCGCTGACTATTTAGTGATCTCCTTGGCCTTGGTTTCATTTAGTTGGGTTGGGATGGCTCGTTTAGTACGGGGCCAAGTCTTATCTTTAAAAAGCTCACAATATGTCGAATCCGCCCAGGCAACGGGGGCTTCTACTTCACGGATTTTATTTATTCATCTTCTACCTAACGCGATAGGTCCTATCGTAGTTATGGTCTCGATGGGCATGGGTACCTTGATTGGAACCGAGATTATATTGAGTTGGCTTGGGTTGGGTATACAGCCACCGCGACCTAGTTTAGGAACTATGTTATTGGAAGCGGGTAGTATTAGCGCGCTTCGGGTTGTTCCTTGGATGTTGATCGCTCCAGGCGTTGTAGCTTGGTCATTAGTGCTTTGCTGGAATTTGTTTGGTGATGCTATGAGTGATGTATTAAACCCCAGCACTAGGTGAATCTGGTAAATCTTTAAATAAAGTGAGATATGAAAGTCCATTTAGTCGACGGAACATATGAATTATTTCGAGCCCATTTTGGGCAACCTGAAAGATTAGCACCTGACGGAATGCATGTTTCAGCTGTCAGGGGTTTGATAATGACCTTGATAGCATTACTAAATCAACCAGAAGTTACTCACATAGCAGTGGCCTTTGATAGTTCAATCAAATCTTTTAGAAATGAGTTGCTACCAACATACAAGGATGGATCCGACACCCCTTTAGAGTTGAAAATGCAATTTCCATTAGCTGAAAGAGTAGTAAATGCGCTTGGTATAGTGTCATGGCCTATGCATGATTATGAAGCTGATGATGCATTGGCCACAGCAGCATTGCTCTATTCAAAACAGGATACTGTGCAGCAGGTAATCATTTGTTCACCCGACAAGGATTTATGTCAAATGGTTGATGGGGATCAAATCGTATGCCTAGACAGGAAAAATAATTTAATCCTGAACGAATTAGGCGTCCTTGAAAAATTCGGCATTTTACCGATATCAATACCCGATTATTTAGGATTAGTCGGTGACACAGCCGATAATATTCCAGGCATTCCGAAATGGGGTGCGAAATCTAGCTCTACTCTTCTTAATCGGTATATTCACATAGAGGACATACCAAATACTTACGAACTCTGGGATGTCTCTGTAAGAGGGGCAGCAGCTCTAAGTTTGAGCCTTGAAGACAGTAGAGAGGAAGCCTGCCTTTATCGGGAAATCGCTACAGTGCGTACCGATTTAGAGATTACGGAAACCCTTAAAGAGCTGGAATGGCTGGGGGCTTCGAAGAATCTTTTTCCATCTTTGTGCCGTGAATTAGGTTTGGGGAATTTGTCGAACCGGCCCCAAAAATGGCAATAGGATCAAAGTGAATTTACTGACTAATTTTTAGACAAATATTTTCTGTATAACTGGTAGACAATTAAGACTGCTGCAATTGCTAAATAACCATATGTAAAAAGTAATCTTTGATCCGTCTCAGTAAACGGCAGATGTGCTAGGAATAGTACTAGTAATATCATTCCCGATTTCCACCCGATTATTCGAGGCAAAACCAATATAATTGCTAGCACTGATACAGCTGCAGTTAACAAGAATTCCACTGATTGCATGTTGTTGAGCGGGAAACTTAGAATTTCTCCTACAGAAAGGCTGAAAATCCCTACCATGCTTCCAACTAAAAGAGTGAGTTGGTTGACTTCTGCAGAAATAAGAGTTGTTAGTCCTGCTACAGGGTTTGCTCGAAGGCTGAATAGAACAGCAATTATTATTTCCGGTGATTCTGAGGCCAATGGAGCGATCCATTGGATTAATAAAAAGTCACTAATTCCGAAATCTCGTCCAGTTTCTACAAGAGCATGAACAAATGGTTCTGCAGCCACTAAAATCACAAAAGCAGAATAGGCAAATAGCGCTAAAACAATCAGCCTTCTGGTCAATTTAGACTGCTCTCCTATGGCCAATGAGGGGCCCATTAGTTCTGGTTCCTCAGATTCCTTCGTTGAGCTCAACCACAAATAAACTAGATAAAGAGATATTAGGGCGACAGCCACTATAACGTGTACTTGCTGCATGAAAAATATCAAAAATGTAACTGCAGTTGCCACCGACAACATCAGTATCTCAAGGCCCATAGCGCCCTTCATATTTAGTGAGGTTCTTCTTTTCAGCCAAAAAATTAAGATTACGGCTGACCATCCCAAACCAACGAGTAATCTATTTGCTCCGGTTACATTGGCGGCTACTCTTTCCATTTCAACAGTTATTGTTCCACTCGCAGCATCATAGGATTGGCCTGCGTCCCATGCTAGAACAGCTTCCACTGCGTATTCCGGGAGAATTGCAATTAGAGCTAGGATGGCTATTGCAAAAGAAGCTGAAACATCTAGCTGGGCGGCCTCGGCGGCCCATGAAATGAGGAAAGCTCCCCCCACAATGCCCATTCCGAAAATGAAGGCGTCTAAGATCGGATGAAAATGGATTCCTCCGAATACCATTATGAAAGAAGGCATCCCTAGGCAGGCGAGTCCAGCCAATAGAATCCAAGAGGCTGAATGACTATTTTTATTATCCAGAGTCACTTTATCATCACCATATATTCTAAATCAGATCTTTCCAAATTATGCCCCCGATAAACCACAGTAGGGTGCAATAGTGCGAAATTCTAGCATAGTATATTTTCAACTGTTGATTATTCATAGTTATTCAACTAAAATTCTAGGGTTGGGCGGGGAGTGACTACGAGTCGGTTTATGACCCCTTGTTTGGATGGTTGTTTCAGAGTGGTGAATTAGGCACGGGAATAGCTTGACATACCTAAGGGTGGTGCATATCATGAAACCGTTCATTCGCCGTTGCCGGGGCTTGTTGCTGTTTTGCTGCTTGCTCCTTCAACAAACAAGTTTGGACTAAAATTCGTTCCTTTATAGAAAGAAGGGGGTCAAATGGGAAAGCTATTTAGCCTTCAGGCGTTGTTAACAGCCCTGGTTTTCTCAGTAATGTTATTTGTATTATCAGCATGTGCAGCACCTGCTGCTGGACAGCCCGGTCTTCCAGGTAATCCTGGTAGTCCCGGAATTTCCGGTGCTCAGGGACCGCAAGGAGAGCCTGGCCTTCCAGGTTTGCCTGGCAATCCTGGCCCAGCCGGCGCTCCTGGTCTTCAAGGACCAGCAGGTCCAGATGGTTCTGACGCTGTGGCACCAGAAGGTAATATAGCTGTTAGTAAGTCTAGGGTAACCATGTCTGAGGCATTCAGTGTTTCTGGTTCGGGCTTTCAGCCAAACGAGCCGGTCGTGATACAACTTAGAATCGACTCAAGTTTGTCACCAATTATTGGTGGCGGAAGAGGTTCTCAAGTAACTGCCAATGGTGCAGGAGCCTTTGAAGTTTCCTTTGATTTCGTGTCTGAAAAGGCCGCTATCATAGGTAGGGCAGGTGGTCCTTCTACTGTGTTCGCGCAAGGCGGAAGTGGTAGTAAAGCAAGTGCACCTATAACAATAGTGTCATCGTCTTCTCCAACGGGGAACGCATCGGCTAGCTTGGCAGCGACACCTGCAGAGGCTGGTGGTACTTCCATTGTTTACGGCGCAGGATTTGCACCTGGTGGGATGGTTAGCATCATCGCCGTTGGTGCAGCTGATGGAGTTGATAAAATATTGGCAGGTGGAGAAGTAAATGCTTCCGGTGCCTTCCAAATCGACGTTAAAGTGGCTCTTGATGCGGGCCTCTATACGCTTACCGCCAAAGGTTCCTCTAACTCAGAAGCCACAGCTCCATTACTAGTAGCTGATAAATAAGCAAACGAGGTTCCTAACTGAATCAATTTAGTTAGATAACATAGAACCTGGCTGAACTAAGGCCCTCAAACTTAACTGTTTGGGGGTCTTATTAGTTTTTCGAAAAATGAATTTTTGCACAATCAGTGGGTAACTAATTCTTTGAATTTGAATGTTAGAAACGTTTGCTGAAGGCAAAACTAGGGATAATTAGTGGTGACATTCATTTCGTCAAAGCTTTTTGTACCTACGAGATGTTGGATATTTGTGGTTATTGCACAAGTCGCATAGGCTTTGGGCAGTAACAATCAATTTATAGGATACCTACGAGTAAAAGGGACAATGGGGAGAATAGACACTGTAAAAGGTGCCTAGTTTTACTTCTGTTAGGATTTAAGTATTTTTATTTCCCTGAGTCTACGGCCAACTGTAGAAATCACTTCGATAGAAAGGTTGTTGTAGGAAAAGTTATCTCCTGGGCTAGGTATTTTCCCAAGTTCGTGTAATACGAATCCCCCAATAGTGTCAAACCCTTCACCTTCAAAAGAAACCCCTATAGAAAGAGCTATGTCATCAATGGCTATACTAGCGTCCATGTAGAACTCATTTGTTTCCACTTCCCTTATTCCTAACTCACGTTGATCAAACTCGTCATGAAGCTCTCCGACGATTTCTTCCACGAGATCTTCTACTGTGACGAGGCCTGATACCCCTCCGTATTCGTCTATTACTATAGCCATCTGCATACGTTTGTCTTGAAAGTCAGTTAACAAAAACTCCAGTGTTTTTGATTCAGGTATAAACAGCACCGGGCGAAGGAATTCTTTCAATTCACTACCATTATTTGATTCGGCAGATCTTATTTGCCCTAGTATATCCATTGAATGGGCGATGCCTTCAATTTGGTCCGTTTCATTTTTGTAGATTGGTATTTTACTATGGCCTTCTCTGATCATTATGTCCACCACATCATTTATAGGCGTTGATATATCGGCAGTGATCATATCTACTCGAGGAACCATAATTTCCCGTACTATTGTTTTATCTAATTGGAAGACGCCTCGTATCATTCGTACTTCATGTTCCTCCAGAGGTTCGCCTTCGTCGTCCATTTGCATTGCAATATTGCTGTTTTCACTGATACCTGATGAATTTTCCTCAACAGTGCTTATCTCGATTAGACGTTCTTGAGAACGTGTGATTGGTCTTAAAGTTGTGCCGATGAAAATAGCTATCCTATATATCCGCACCGCGAACCTAGGTCCACTGTGTCGTCCGGCAACCTTTGCTACTGTTTCTAATATCCCTAGCACTATAAGAGTCGATATAGCTATGAGGCTTATTTGTCCAAAATCATAGGATGTAGGTTGATTATTTGAAGGTTGATAAAATATGAAATAACAATTTATCACTGTGGATGCCAGGGATATTGTTTTTATGATTGAAAATGCAGAATTTGACTGGTCAGCTTTACGGAAAAGGTCCTCTAATTTTTCTAAACCGGACCTTTCTTCACTCCGCCATATGAATATAGATTCTCTGGTAACGGTACCAATTACGTGTTGAACAAAGCTTATTAATGTGAAAAGTGCGATCGAAACTATAAGGGTTAAACTTGATAAATCACTTATATCAGTATCCAATTTGGCTTGGGCCTATGAAGACCTATCCTCCTTTACAATACGAGCTGGGGAACCGACTCCTTTTGCAAAATCAGGTATATCCTTTGTGACTATTGATCCGGCTCCTGTAACAGATTGTTTCCCTATGGTCACTGGTGCGACCAGCTTTGTGTCAGATCCAATGAAGGCATCGTCCCTTATGGTGGTTCTATGTTTTTGCTCACCATCGTAGTTGCAGGTTATAGTACCTGCTCCTATATTAACATTGGAACCTATATCTGAGTCTCCGAGATAGCAATGGTGACCTGATTTTGTACCTCGACCTAACGTACTGTTTTTTATTTCCACATAATTACCTATGCTAACATCCTCGTTTAGAATAGACCCCTCTCTAATGTGGCTATATGGCCCAATGGATACGTTATCACGGATCATGGCGAATTCGATGGTAGATGATTTGATTATACAAGAGGACCCAAGGGAACTATTTGTAATTTCGCAATTTGGGCCTATTTCGCAATTTGAAGAGATATTAGTATTTCCACTGATATAGGTGTTAGGAAAAATTACGGTGTCAGGACTAATCAATACTCCTAGGTCAATGTATGTCGTATCAGGATCTATAATTCTTACTCCTGTTTCCATCAGGTTTTCACAAGTTATGATTCGCAATATCTTTTCGGCTTTAGCCAAATCTGATTTATTGTTTACTCCCATTATTTCCTGATTGTCAGCACTAATGGATTCTATAGATAAATTTATGCTTTCAGCAAAAGAGATAAGGTCAGTGAGGAAAAACTCCCCAGACTTGGATGGTTTTAGGGATTCCAAGGCTGCCCATAGCCATGCAGTTTTGAAACAATAGGCCCCTGCATTAATCTCATTGATAAGTAATTGATTTTCATTAGCCTCGGATTCTTCGACTACCTTGGTAACTTCCCCTTCATTATTTCTAACTATGCGTCCGAAATCTTTAGGGTCGGTGACCTTTCCAGTAAGTAAAGTAAGGTCGGCCTTAGACGATTTGTGCTGGGCCATAAGGTCGGAAAGAGTTTTTGCTTTAATCAAAGGCATATCACCATTTATGACAAGGATATTCTCGATGTTGGATGCCTTCTGTCTACATTGTAATAGAGCGTGTCCGCTTCCTTTTTGGTGTTTTTGGACCGTAATCTCTATCTTTTCCTCTAAAGCTTCTTTAAATGGTTCATTGCAGGATGGTACGACAGCAGTGATGTCCTGTACCCCAGCATTGACTATGGAATCCATAACCAAGGTTATCATTGGTTTTCCGGACAGCTTATGCAACACCTTGGGTAGACTAGATTTCATCCTAGTTCCCGCCCCGGCTGCTAATATAATCGCTTTGAAGTCATGCATTATGTTCATTAAAGGCAATTTGATTAATCAGTATTTCACCAACAGTACAAATACATAATTATTACAAGTTTACTGAGCTGTAATTCCTCCGTCTATGACTAATTCTGATCCTGTCATATATGAAGATTCATCAGAGGCGAGGAATAGGACGCCCATCGCGACGTCTTCTATAGTTCCTATTCGTCCCATAGGTATCCTAGATATGGAGTTTTCTCTACCCTCAGGAGTGGATATATTATCTGCGATCATGTCCGTATCTATTGGACCCGGATGAACCGAATTAGCTCTTATGTTATCGGAAGCATGTTGTATTGCCGTAAATTTGGTAAAAAGTCTAACCCCGCCTTTTGATGCACCATAGGCTCCCCCTCCTTGATTTCCCACTAATCCAGCGGTAGAGGATATGTTGATAATTGAACCACCTCCGGATTGACGCATTTCAGGAATAGAATATTTAGTACCCAGAAAAACCCCTTTGAGGTTCACTGCTATTATCAAATCAAATTCCTCACTAGATGCCTCTTCAATTGGTACCCTACTATATATGCCGGCATTATTTACCAGTACCGTTAAACTCCGATATTTCTTGATTGTACTTTTGATACAATCCTCCCAGCTGGCAGGAGAGGTCACATCTAGGTATATTCCGACCGCTTCACCTCCTGATTCCACTATATGCCGGGCATTTGATTCACATGAGTCTATGTCTATATCTGCCAATACGACTTTGGCACCTTCTTTTGCAAAAAGAGCTGCCTCAAAGGCTCCTTGCCCTTTCGCTGCTCCGGAAATTAATGCCACCTTGTTTTCCAGTCTCCCCATGATGCTATACCTCTATGGCAGGATTATTATTAGGTATTCTATCTCAGAAGGAGTCTTTATATCATCTGAATCTTGTTATTTGGATATATTCACCGACTTCAATTGACAGAACAAGTGTTCTGTTCTAAAATGTTCTAAATCGGATTATTCTTCAAGGTGTCCCTATGAATCAATCAATTCAGCTTACTTTATCTCTGACCAGTGAAGCTGGCCGATATGCTACTTTTCAAAATGGCCTAAATATAGACCGTGGCCAAGAGGTTCTGTATTTAGGGAATGTTAGTGGGGGACCAATTACTGGTAGCAAGGGCATCGTAAAAAAGCTTTATGCTAATAAAGCTGTTGTAGATATGGGAAATGTCGGGACGTGGAATGTGCCATATTATTTTTTAGCTGATACAGTCAAGGTTGCTTAGTTAAAAAAGCCTTCTTTTAAATGACTAGATATCGTGGATGCGACCAAGATGGGTCTTTGAAGCGGCACATCATGGATGCTATGTTCTAACCAAACTGTTTTGAATTTATCTATGTCTTTTTCTGCCTGAACTATTAAGTTTTTTCTAAGTGTTTGTCTGGAAGTTTCATCATCATTCAATCTCGCTGGCATGTTTAATACAGGGCATTTTATTGAGGAAAATAAAGAGGAAGGGTGGTGATTCCAGAAAGCTTCCACCACTTTCAAGTGATTACTTCTCTCGAAACGAGGTGTTATGGTCCCGTCCTGAGTTTCCTGAAAGTTTGCCATTACAATATTAGCTAGATCGTTCTGGAGGGAGAGACTATCACGCTCCCCCCAGTCTCTTTGTGCAATTCTTTGTCTAAGAAATTCTTCTCTTAGGCTGTCAAATAAAGGAGGGGCCATATCTACAAGGGCTTTTTCTAAAGAATTACCTGGTATGGACGAAATTTCGATTAACCCCCCATCAACAAGGCCGAGACCACTTACCATTTCAGGGTGATTCGCCGCAAAGTTCAATGCAACACTGCCTCCCCATGAATGACCGACTAACAAAGGCTTATCAATTTGATTGGCTTCTAGGAATAAATATAAATCGTTTGTGACCGTATCGAAGTCGTATCCTTGATTTGGTTTAGAAGACAATCCATGGCCTCTTTGATCTATTGCTTTTACTGAATTGGTTTCTGCTAAAAGCGGGCCAACTAGATCCCAAATGCGGTAATTTGAGGCCAACCCATGAACTAAAATGATATCCCTACCTTGCCCTCCCCAGTCATGGCAATTCATCGATATTGGTCCGATATTTATTAAATTGTGCTTTGGGCTGTGTTGATCGTTTATTACCGGGCTCCAGGTATTGAACTATCCCATTGAGCGTGGGTCAAAAACTCTTTGGATGTTTTGTATATGAATTCAGATTCTTTTTCAATTCTAACAATGAACCCTTGTCGGAGAAGGTTAATCCTTATTTGAACATGGTCGACAGAAAAGAGATTTCTGTCTTTTATTCCTTCATGGATCTCGTTTTCTGAATATTCCTCACCGTCAGCAAAAGCCAGCATTATGAAATGAAGGGCGACTAATTTTTCTTTTAGGTCGGTTGGAAAATCAGGGAGCATTGCAATGTCATTTGTCCAACGATCGAAAAGTGTCCGGTAATAGTCTGGGTCTATTGATAAATGCGGCATTTATTGGATATCCGCCATTAGGAATCTTCTTATTCTTGTTCCTGGCCACTGGACTGACTTTTTAGGAAACTTTCAATCTCCTTCACCATATCAGTTCCAGTTGGCATCTCATTTTGAGAACTTTTTGCTTCATCATATTGATGTTCAAGACGAGATACATATGAGCTCACATCAGGTTGTTTTGCAATCGCATTGGAGATTTCCTCCCTGAAAGCTTGCCCAGCTAATTCTAGTTCACTCATATCTAAATCGATGTCCACAAGGCTTTTAAGACGTTCCAGCAAGGCAAAACTAGTAACAGGATTTGGAGAGGTTTGTACATAATGAGGGCAGTGGCCCCAAATATTTGCATGAGGAATGTGATTTTTCGCACATGCTTCAGCGAAAGCAGAATGGATTCCGGTGGGTCCTTGATAACCAGAATTTTTTATTCCTAACCATCTGGCCTTTTTACTTAGTTCCTTACTGCTAGCTCTGCCAGTTATTTTAACTTCCCTAGTGTGCGGTACCGCATCCAGTAAGGCGCCTAACGAAATGATTAGCTCAACCCCAGATAATTTTGCTACCTCTAGAACGGTATCCGAAAAAGTTCTCCATTTAAGGTTCGGTTCGGTTCCCACATACATAAGAAGCCCATTTTCTGGGTTATCCTCTGGGACATAGCTGTAGAATTCGTTTGTAGGCCACTTTATAATCCGGTCTTTCCGCCTGTTAATCCGAGTTTGGGGCCGGTTTACTGTGAAATCATAATAATTTTCAGGATCCATCTCAGCGATCTTTTTACTTGGTAACTTTCGCACCATGTATCTTATGGCCCTTGTGGCTGCTTCAGCAGCATCTGGCCATCCTGCGAAAGCTACCACCATAGTAGAAAGCTTTGTGTTAGGGGTATCGTGAACGATCAAGCCGTCCATATGCTGCTCCGTTGTTGTTGAATTTATCCGAGTTTAACACTTTACACCATATAATCCAACAATTGTTTTGTGATCCCCTGATATTGTGCTTATGACAAGTGAATCTATTAATTCCGTATACACTTGAAAACTAAAAATGGTAAGAATTTTGGTAAGGAGCAGACCATATGACATTGTTATTGCATTCATGGGAATTTGTAAGATATGAAATTACCAAAAACACCTCCTGGTATTTTGTTTGGATTAAAGATGACTCTGGGCGAGATACTTACGTTGAGTTTACTAAAGGCTCTGAATCTGATGAGGTCGGAAGGCTGATACATGAAATGCTTAATAAATTTAAAGTAGAAGATCTACCGGAAGAAAAAAGATTGGAAAAAAATCTGGGATTGTCACGACGGGTAGAAAATGGGTCTAACATGGCAGTGGCCCTGAGTTCTGTTCGGAGTGCAATTAGCCAACTCCGCTCTATGGAAAGGAGTTTGCCTTTATGCGAATACCTAAGTGGGAAAGCTCCTGCACCAATAGATTTATATGCCAACATTAATAGAGGATTATTTGCGACTGATAGGGCGCCAGATGATTTTGCTAAAGCAGCTTACAAGGCTGTATCTAGAGGATTTAAAGTGATTAAATGTGCCCCGTTCGATGAGGTCACCCTTCCCAATCCTCACAATATAAATGATGTTATTAAGGGTGGGTTAGACAGACTTACAGCCGTCAGAGAAAGTGTTGGAGCAGATGTTGAAATTCTCGTTGATTGCCATGGGAGATTCGAAGAATCATCATCCAAGATTGTTGCCTCTCTAATCCAGCCTATAGGGATTGGGTGGTTTGAAGAACCTTTAGATCCTATTAATTATTCTGAAGGTTTAGCCAGAATTGCTAGTGAAATCGCTATACCATTAGCAGGAGGGGAATCTGGATATGGAGAGGGATTTTTTGATTCTCTCGCCCAACTCGGATCGGTCCAAACTATCATGCCAGATATTAAATACTGTGGTGGAGTTCAGGAAGCTGTTCGAATCGCCAATAATGCTCATAATAACGGTATAAATTTTTCGCCCCATTGTCCGTCTGGCCCAATATCTCTTCTAGCCTCAGCACACGTTTGTGCGTCATTATGTAAAAAGGTATTACTGGAACACGCAATTGAAGAAATTAACTATAGGAATGAATTGATATCTCCTCGGGAGATTGTGAGAAATGGTCGTATTGAGATGCCGACAGGTATCGGATTAGGCGCAGCCCTGTCAAAGACGGCCCTTAAAAAATATGGGGAATATTTTTCCTTCTAGCGACAGTGAAAATTGGGTTATTTTTCTGCCAGCATGTCATATGCCAGATGCAGCATGACTTTTGCTCCACTGACTAGACTTTTGATTCCTATAGATTCATCTGTCCCATGGGCTTTACTGAGCATTGGGTCATCGTCTGGGTGCGATCCTGAAAATCCGTAAGTAGTTACCCCCAGAGGTCTCGTAAACCTAGAATCTGTGAATCCAGTACTAATAGCTGGAACAAACTGTACGTCCTCTCGGTCCACAGCTTTTTTAGTAGCCTCATGCAAGCTGGTCATGAGCTCAGTTTCAAAGGGGGATGAATTAGGAACAGCCATATAATCTATGGAATATTCCACTCCAGGGATTCCTTCTAGTATTTTATTCAATTCATCTCTGAGGTAATCATCACTCTGGTGGGGTAACGTTCTCACGTCACAAGTGAGCCTAATTTGTTCAGGTACACTATTTGATTTAATTCCTCCATTAATCATAGTTGGAGTTATTGTCATTCTTGATAAAGCCCGAAGCATGGATGCAAATCTTGGATTCTCTTCTTCTTGATCTTTAATAATTTCATCTACGTTATCGGATGATGGTTTGTGTTCAATCGCGAATGTGGATAAATGTTCAAACAAACTCGTGGATGTATCTCTCTCTGCCTCGTATTCTTCTATTCTATTAAGTACTTGAGACAACCTGAAGAGGGCGTTGGTTCCCTGCCATGGAACCGATGCATGTGAACTGACTCCTTTCACATCTATCTCGATTTGTAATCGGCCTTTTTCTCCTACCCCTAAAACATACGTTAATGATCCAGCAGCCTCAATAGGGGATCCCCCCCCCTCGTTAACAGCGAACGGGGCCTGTAATTTTTCTGGGTAGTTTTCTGCCAGCCATCCAAAGCCATATCTTCCTCCATGTTCTTCGTCAGCACCGGAAATCAAGGATAATCCGTCTTTTAAAACCACTCCATTTTGCTTCAATACCTTCATGGCCATCAATTGTGCTGAAAGGAGGCCTTTGCAATCTGAGGCACCCCGGCCGTAGATTCGACCTTGATGTATTTCTGCACTAAATGGTGGATAGGTCCATTTATCCTCATCTTCCACGGGGACAACATCGGTGTGTGACATGAATAAAAGGCCAAGCTCGCCAGAAGTCCCATCAATGTTGGCAATAATATTCCCTCTGTTTGGTGATGATTCCAGGATTTCAGATTTAATTCCTGCTTTAGATAACCAGTCTGATATGTATTTGCAGACTGGAGTTTCGTCGCCTGTTGGCATAAACCCTGTATTAACTGAAGGAATTCGGACTAAAGCCTGTTCTAAGGCTATAAGATCTCCTTCCAAGTCATCGATTTGTCGAAGCATTTGATCAAGGTTTGTCATTTTCTCACCTACACGTAATTTTTTATATTGTTGTTTCTAGAGACATTAAAAGTGCGATGCTCTTAGCGTCCTGTATTTCTCCCAGCCTTATAAGTTTTTGTATTCTTCTAACAGGTATTTTCTCTACTGAAATATCTTCGTCGAAATCTCGGGGTAGTTTTCCTTCCACTAAATCTTTAGCTAAATACCCATAAATGTACTCATCCGTAAAGCCAGGACTCGTCCAGAATCCAAATAATAGCCTAAGATCTCTTGAAGTGTATCCTACTTCTTCTCGGAGCTCTCGGATGGCTGCTATTTCCGGTTCTTCTCCAATTTCTATAACTCCAGCTGGCACTTCTAATAGGTCGCTTTTTGCCGGGTGTCTATATTGGCGGACAAGTAACACATTATTTTCCGAATCCATCGGAACAATAGCGACCGCTGGTCTGTGTTCGACGACCTCTCTAGAGGCTTTGGCTCCGGTTTTTAGCAGCACATTATCAATTTTCACATTTATGATGCTACCTTCGTAAATCTTCTTGCTGTCTATAGTTCGGTCAAGATCAATATTTTCCATACTATGCCTAATCTTCTGGATCTTCCGGAGGGCGTTGTGATCGGTATGCGAGGCCAAGTCGCATATTCAACGCGGTATAAAAGAAATCTGGCTTTTCTGAACGTAAGAATCTGGCATTATAGGGGCTTTTCTTTACTATAACTTTTTCTCCAGGATCCACGTCTGAATCGACAAATCCGTCTGCGCTGATAGATGCCAAATAATTCTTTGAAGCCTGAAGCTCAACGGTTGATTCCGGATGGAGTACTAAAGCATCTCGAAGACCTGTATGTGCTGCTACTGGCTGTAATATCATCATTTGCGCTTCAGGGAAAACTATGGGCCCTCCAGCTGAAAGGGCGTATCCTGTACTTCCAGTCGCAGTCGATACTATAACAGCGTCAGCTCTGTAGTTGGTTAAATGGACATGGTTTACAGAAGTTTCAAGTTCTACCAGTCTGGAGACTTTTCTACTTCCAACTGTGATGTCGTTTAGAGCATGTACGGATAGTCGAGGATCGCCACCTCTTGTGGGGATTATGTCAGCTTGTAGCATCATTCGTTTTTCAGTTCTTATGCCGTTACCGTTGCCTTTTTCCGATTGGTAATTTATGTATTTGGGAAGTGCTGAAATAGCCTCTTCAGGTGCTAATTCCGCTATGAACCCCACCTTCCCCATTTTTATGCCAACTACAGGAAGTTCATAAGGACTTATTACTCTTACAGATCTTAGGATTGTCCCGTCACCTCCTACCACAATAACCAGGCTCGTTTCTTTTAGGTTTTCAGAGTACTCAGATAAATTTCCTGCTGAACTTAACCATGAAACATTTTCTATTCCTAATGAATCGATGATTTCTTTAGCCTTGACCTCTGTGGCAGGCATTTGAGAGTTGTAAATTAAGGCAATCAATTTATTTTTTGACATGAACACAACCAGATAGATGCGTTTTGATCGGTTTTTAAGTATCTATAGTATAAATACTAACTTATTTGGGCTAACCGATTATGGTGGTTATAGCATCACGGGCTAATTCGATAATGGGTTTCGGGAAAAAACCAAAAAACACAGTACCTGAAATAGCTATGACCGCAGCAGAGAGAACTCCGAATTTCGGGTGTATTTCTTGTCTCTCATCTGGACTATCTATGAACATAGTCTTAACTACTCTTAGGTAATAATAGGCCGATACAACGCTGTTAATGACCGCGACTATAGCCAGCCAGGTAAGGTTGGTTTCAACAGCCGCTCCAAATAAATAGATTTTTGCCATAAATCCTATAGTAGGGGGTATCCCAATAAGGGATATCATTGAAACAGTCATTATTACAGCAAGAGTAGGAGACTTCTTTATAAGGCCAGCGAAAGAGTCGACTGAATCATCACCAGAATCTTCTGAGACAGCCGTGATTACTGCAAACGCTGCGAGGTTAGTAAACGTGTATCCGGCTAGATATACAAGGATTCCAACGGGTCCTGAGGTGTATAGTGTTGTGTTGCCGGCCATCGCCGCCAAGCCCACCATTATGTAGCCTGCCTGAGCTATGGTGCTATAGGCTAACATTCGCTTGATGTTGTTTTGTTTTATAGCTATTAGGTTTCCAACAGACATTGAAATCGCGCTTAAAACCGCCATCATACTAGCCCAGTCCGAAGATAAGGCCTCATTTTCAAAAACCGCATATAGGATTCTGAGAATTATGGCGAACCCCGCCGCCTTACTGGCTACAGAAAGAAATCCCGTGATTGGGGTGGGGGCCCCTTCATAAACATCTGGAGCCCACATTTGAAATGGGACCGCAGAAATTTTGAATCCGAATCCTGCGGTTATCAAAATTACACTAAATAGAAGAATTCCGTTCTCTGTTATTTTTTCTGAGGCGGAAAGGTGATTTGCTATTACTGTTCCTATTTCAGATAAATGAGTAGTGCCAGTGAATCCATATATTAGGACCATCCCATAGAGAAGGACTGCAGAGCTGACTGCACTCAATATGAGGAATTTAATCCCGGATTCAGCTGATTTCTTCTCCCTTATAAATGCTGCCAGAGCTGCTGTGGGCAGGGCAGTCAATTCAAGGGCAATGTATATAGTGATCAATTCTATGGCTGACACTAGTAACATCATTCCGGTGGCTGATAAAAGGATGAGTGCGTAGTATTCGCCTTGATGTTTGTCGAATCTTTTCGCATAGGTCGTGGATGAAAGGATTACTAGCCCTGTCGCGAGGATAATGACGTATTTGAAGAATAGACTGAAATCATCTACCTTGACGGTGCCCTTGAATCCAAGGCTCGGATTATCTCGCACCATAATACAAAAACATAGCGGGGCTAATAAGCCAATTAGAGACAGAGGAGCCAAAATCTTTTTGTTAGATGAAAACAAATCCACAATTATTATTACACTAGCCAATAAGGCCATGCTGATTTCGGGAGATATCAATATTATGTCGGCGTAATTCATTAATTAGCCCCCGTCATATTTAGCATTTGTGTTATGCCTTCGGCGAAAACATCAGATACAAATGCTGGATATATACCAACACCAATTATTGAAACAATAAGTAGTCCCATAGGAATGACTTGCACTGGTGTGGCATCACCAATTTGCGCAAACCGTTCTTTTTCAGGTCCAAACATGGATCTTTGAATCATCCATAATATGTATGCAGCCGTTAGGACAACTCCAAAGGCAGCGATTATTGTCGCTAATTTAAAGGCTGGAAAAGCTCCTAGAAAGATAGTTACCTCTGATACAAACCCGCTTGTTCCTGGTAGTCCCAAAGATGCTAATCCTGCAACTACAAGCGATACTGTGAAGATCGGCATTCTACGGGCCAAACCTCCTAGGTCTGGTATATGTCGAGTGTGAGTCCTTTCATAGATAAATCCTATTGTTAAAAATAAAAGGCCCGTGATAGTTCCATGGGTAAACATTTGTAAGGCGGCACCTGTCATTGCGAGAGAGGTGATGCCGCCACCCACAGCTGACAGTCCTAATAAAACGAAACCCATGTGGCTGACACTACTATATGCAATGAGCCTTTTGAGATCTGTTTGTCGGATTGTTATCGCTGCACCATAGATAATATTTATTACCCCTAATAGGGCCAATACCCAAGCGTATTTTTCAAGCTGGTCGGGGAACATACCCGCCGATACTCGTAAAAGCCCATATCCACCCATTTTTAAAAGTACTCCTGCCAACATTACGCTTGCAGCAGTCGGGGCGTCGGTATGAGCATCTGGTAGCCAGGTGTGTAAAGGGAATACTGGTAGCTTTACCGCAAAGCCTATGCTCATGAATAAGAAGAGTATTCCAACAGGCATTATTAAGTTCGAGGATGGGAGCACTTCAGATATCTTAGTCATATCGAAGGTGCCAGTACCTGCGAATATAACCAGAATCCCAATTAGCATGAAGGCGCTTCCAAGAATAGTAAAAATTAAAAACTTCATAGCGGAGTAGTCTTTTCTTCCGGTACCCCAAATGGATATTAAGAAGAACATAGGAATCAACTCTAGCTCCCAAAAAAGGAAAAAAAGTAAGAAATCCATTGAGGTAAATACCCCTATTACCGCCCCTTGTAGCAAGAGAAGCCACATGAAATGTTCTTTAGTTCTTTCGGTTATGTTCCATGATGCGAAGATTGCGACGATTCCTAACAGCCCTGTAAGCAAAATGAGTGGTGTGCTTATTCCATCGACAGATAGAAAATATTGAACTGGAAATGATTCAGGGAACCACGTAGTTATTTTTTCAGTCATATCGTACCCATTTTGTCTATGGGCAATGAAAATGTAACCGGTGACCACTAGTTCAAGTGTTGAAGCTATAACCGCGAATCCACGAGCCTTTTTCCCAGTCAAAAAAACAGCCACAATCACCGCTGATATAAACGGCAAAAAGATGGCTATGCTTAGTATTCCAGGTATTTCCACAGATTCTCCTAATTACATTCCAAATATATATACAGCGGCTATGATGATTATTCCAACTGATGTGACAGTTGCGTACATTTGGGTTTGGCCAGTTTGTAATTCTCTTATCAGACTACCGAAATTGGCACCTAGCCACCCAATGATATTCACGGTACGGTCTACGATATTTCGATCTATCCAATCGAATATCAGAGCTATGCCCCTGTAATAGATTCTGCCAGTTATGAATTTTTCATATGCTTCATCGACATAATATTTGTTTAGAAATAGGGTATATATAGGTCCGGAAACTCTGCCCATCGTTGCTGGGGACAAATAAGGATTCCGTTTATACATTGCCCATGCTAGGAGTATTCCCAATAGGGCAATTAACGAGGAAATAATGGCCAGTAATGGGTCAAAAGCTGGGGGAGGGGGCAAATGCAGGCTGTGCTCCAATTTATGTGTAAACCAGTGGGCTGGGATGCCTCCAAAGTTTTTTATAGGATTCACTAGAAACCCTATAAACACAGCTGGAATTGCGAGTATCACCAAGGGTAAAACCATAGGGAATGATGATTCTGTAAGATCGACCGGCCCATGGGCTTGGGCTTCAGGGTCCTTATCCGATCCTCCTCGAAATTCCCCCTCAAATGTTAGTAACAGTGCTCTGAACATATAAAAGGCTGTCATAAATACGGCAATGAGTGCTAAGGAGAATCCGATTATACTGGCAACATTCCCTTTATCTAGCGCATTAAGGAGTATTTCATCCTTACTCCAAAATCCTGCCAGTGGGAATATACCGGCAAGGCTTAGACTTCCAATGAGAAAGGTAATATAAGTGATTGGCATTTTACGTCTTAAGCCACCCATATAGCGCATGTCGAAAGTTCCGGTTGCGTGATTCACGCTTCCTGACCCTAAAAATAAAAGCGCCTTGAAGAAAGCATGAGTAAATAGGTGGAAGATAGCCGGTCCGTATGCCCCGACCCCTAGTGCCAGCATCATGTAGCCCAATTGGCTAATAGTCGAATAGGCGAGGACTCTTTTTATGTCGTTGGCAACTAGTCCCATGGTTGCAGCGAATATGGCTGTAACTCCTCCAATGATGGTCACTATTATCATTACGTCTGGGGAATGTTCAAAAATCGGAAAGAACCGCGCTACCAAGAAAACTCCAGCTGTAACCATGGTTGCTGCATGAATGAGAGCACTTACTGGAGTAGGTCCTTCCATGGCATCAGGTAGCCATGTGTGAAGGGGGAATTGGCCTGATTTACCTATAGCACCAACGAACATTCCCAACGCTATTAAAGTCAGCGCCCCTGCGGTGACCACTCCTGCGTCGACAAGTCCAGGTAGGTTGGCATTAATGATTGAAATCTCTAAATAATTGTCACTTTCTTTGAACGTTTTGAAAAATAAATACATTAAAGCTATGAGAAACCCAAAGTCTCCGACCCTGGTGACAATGAATGCTTTTTTCGCCGCCGCCGCTGCCGCCGGTCTATGAAACCAGAACCCAATTAGGAGGTATGAACATAGCCCAACCAATTCCCAAAATACGAACAGTTGAACCACATTCGCTGCCATAACAAGGCCAAGCATGGATGCTGTAAACAAAGACATGTATGCAAAATATCTAGCATATACAGGATTACCTAATTCCTCGGGACCGTGTTGCTCGGCATTTTCTGACCCATGATTTGAAGGCTTCATGTATCCCATGGAATATATTTGGACCATTAGGCTCACGCCTGTAACTACAACAAGCATCACTGCAGTTAAAGGGTCCATTAGAATTCCGACAGTGAAATGAAAATCCCCAATTTCTAACCAGGAATTAGGTTCCGACACTAGGTTATGATTGCTGTTTGTGGCGATCTCAAAGAATGTTAGTAGAGATAAAATGAATGCAATGCCAATTGAAACAATAGCAATTGGACCTGATATGTATGAATAGGAATTAAAAAATGGCCGTACTACAAGAGCCAAAATACAGAACGAGGCTAGAGGGATAAAAAATATTGCCCAGATTAGTTGCTCGTTAATCATAATTTAAAGTTTCCTAAGTATTTCATCAGCTACGTGTTCTCGTCCTTTGGGCACGTATATTTTGAAACCGACACATTCCCCCCACGAGGTAATATCCCCCTCCGGAAGTATTTTGGTAGGGAGGCCTTCCGACTCAAAGGTGTCTTTCCACATTTCTGCGGTCACCAAATTAGGAGCGTATTTGTATTCTATCCACATAAAATCTATCTGCTAAGTTCTTTTGCATCAGTTACCAAGACTGATTGTCTGGTTCTATATATCGCGATGATTATTGCCAGACCAAGGGCTACCTCGGCGGCAGCCACAGTGATGATAAAGACTGTAAACACATGTCCTGTAAGTAAAAATCTAGAGGCAGCTTCAAAAGTGTCGGGCACTGTGTATGGGACTGTGTATCTTGATAAAGCCACTGCAGTGACATTGACCCCGTTGAACATTATTTCTAATGACATTAAAACTGCTATCGCATGTTTTTTTGAAAGCACACCGTATAAGCCAATTCCGAACAATATGGCGCCAAGTATCAAAAACCTTTCAAGTGTCATTTATCGATCCCTCACCAAGGCTAGTGCTCCCAGTGCCGAAGCAAGTAGTAGAACAGATACCATTTCAAAAGCCAGCACAAAATCGGTTAATAGCATTCTGGCCAAGGAGGGGATTGATTCCTTGAAAAATACTGTCGCGGCGACTTTCTGTTGTTCAGCATCTAAATTTTGACTTATCAGTCTTCCATTCCAGTCTGTATCTTGCGTAATAACGTAATATGCAAACAGGATGAATATTATTGCCACGATAGCAACTGGAAGCCTGAAACTGTGGGAAGGATTACCTTCTTCAAGATCTCTGGTCATTAAAATAGCAAATATGATTAGGACTGATATAGCTCCGACATACACCATGAGTTGAACTCCGGCCAAGAATTCTGCCCCTAGCAAAATAAATAGCCCTGCTACTCCCAAAAAAGTAACAATCAAGAAAAGTGCGGATCTGAATAAATCCTGGATCTGGATGACTGCAATTGCTGATATAACAGTGCAGATAGATAGAATCCAAAATGCCAATTCTATGGCAAATGATTCTGTAGTTAGAGTCATCTTTTGGCCCACCTCTTATTTTGGTCTTCTAGAGACGGTTTTTCATGTCTTCCAACCTCTTCCCAGTCTGCTGTGGATCCCTTAATCGGATCATGCCCTCGGTCTGTCAATTGCGGTCGGAACCAGGTGCTTGGCTTTTTTTCAGCCGATTTGAGCTGGTCAACATTAATCACTAAATCACTTCTTCTATATTTTCCCTCTTCAAATCCACTGCCCATGTGGAGCGCATCATAAGGGCAAGCTTCAACACATAAACCGCAAAACATGCATCGACCTATGTCTATATCAAATACATCTATATCGTAACTTTGACCTTCTTGTTGATTTACACCACTAGTGCCAGTGACAATTTTTATTATTCCTAAAGGACAATATTTGGCACAACTTGCACATCCCGTGCATCTACGATCATACCAGGCAAATTCTTCTCCCCTGAAATTGGCGTGCTGGGGCATTCGATCGGTTATTGTTTCAAGTCCCAGTAGGGATCTAAAAGTCTTTAATGGATGTGTTGCTATGAAAGATACGGGATTTTGATTATCTATCTTGGCAAGGTCAAACGGACTAGCTCTTCTATTAGGGTACTGAACTATATTAAATTGTCGGCTAGGTGACACTAAGTTTTTCATAGTCACTCCAAGCCCCTTGAACAAACCTAATCCATACATTTTAGTTTTCCCCCATGCCCATATTTGCAAGTGGCGACGGTGTCGGTACTGGTCTAGTATATTTTTTCCTTCCAACAACATTCGCCATTATCAAAATAACTGCTATTGTTATAAACCAATTAACTGCGGCCATAATCAGCATGTAATCTGTGGTTAGTGAGCCATCATGGATCTGGTTAAATTCCCTGGCCAGTGTGAATTCCGCGGCAACCAAAAATATATTAAATAAGCCAAGTCCAAACAGGGTCTTCCAAGCAAACCCCATTATTTGATCTATTCGCAATCTAGGCCAGGTAGACCTAAACCATAAAAGAACGAATATCACAATAAACATCTTCAAGGCGAACCATATACCGCCAGGAAAAAAATCGAATCCTTGAGAGCCACCTAAAAACAGAGTCGTCACAACTGCGGCGGTGACTATTGGAGCCATAAATTCAGCCAGAAACAAAACAGCGAATTTTATTCCGCTGTATTCGGTGTTATATCCGGAGCCCAATTCTGACTCCGCTTCAATTTGATCAAAGGGTGTTCGACTCATTTCTGCTGTGGACGCTGCCATGAATACAAAAAAGCCCATGGGCATTACTAAAATAAACCAGACGGATTGACTGCGGACTATCTCGGTCATTGCTAAAGATCCGGAAAGTATAAGTACACTTGTAATACCGAGTGCCATCGGTATCTCGTAACTTATTAGCATCGCTGCGCCCCGCATTGAACCTAAAATGGCATATTTGTTGCGGGACCCCCAGCCAGCCATGAATATAGCGATTGAGTTAACTGAGGTCACACCAATGATAAAGAGAATTCCAATGTTAAGGTTGCTTAAAAAAGCTTCCTTATTGAGGAAGGTTCCAAATGGGATCACGATCATGATCATTAAAGTGGGGGCCAATAGTGCGATAGGAGCTAAGGTGAAGACGGGTTTGTCGGCTTCATCCGGTATCGTATCTTCTTTCATTATCAATTTGAGAACATCCGCAAATGGTTGGAGAATTCCAAAAGGCCCATTCCTGTTTGGCCCTCGTCTAACCTGGAACCTCGCTATCATTCTTCGCTCGAACCAAGTGTAAAAGGCTGTTGCCATCACCATCACGTTGATTATCAGAAACGAGATCGATATTCCGGCCAGCAGGGTTGCTAACCATCCGAAAGATTCCCCAAATCCTATTAATTCAATTAAAGTCTCGAAAACTTTTTCGAGGCTTTCGAAGCTTATGAATAAAGCTGGTGTGGGGTTCATTATCTGTCAACCTCACCAAGGACTATATCGATCGACCCCAATATTATTATTAGGTCTCCCATCTTCCAACCGGTGATCATATCTCTTAGTGGAGTCAAATTAATGAAAGATGGGGCTCTTACTTTGCACCGGTAAGGAGAAATTCCTCCGTCGCTTACCATGTAGAAGCCAAGTTCACCCTTCGGCCCCTCAACTGAAGAATATGCTTCGCCTATTGGAGGTCTAATGAAGAAGGGGGTTTCTGTTCTCACAGGTCCAGGCTCTATCTGCTTGATACACTGTGAAATAATTTTTATGCTTTCTCGCATTTCTTGAAGACGAACATAATACCGGTCATATGTGTCTCCAGAGCTTCCTATCGGTATGTCAAAATCCACTCTGTCATATATTTCATAAGGGCTGGCTTTTCTTAAATCCCATTTGACACTTGAAGCCCTGAGTATGGGACCCGTTACTCCTGAATCTATTGCTTGAGCATCGGAAAGCAAACCTACCCCTATCGTCCTCGCTAGAACGATTTCGTTGGTTGTTATTAGGCTTTCCAATTCATCAAGGTAATTTGGGAAATCTGATATTAAGGTGTTCAATGAACTCCAAAACTCTTCAGGAGCATCTTGGAAGACCCCGCCTGGTCTCATGTAGCTTAAGGTGATTCTTGCGCCGCACAGCATTTCGAACAGATCTAGAATTCTTTCTCTTTCGCGAAAACAATAAACTAGTGGGGTTGCAAGGGCTCCTAAGTCGTTTAACAGGAAGCCCGTGGCCATAAGATGGCTGGCAATTCTTTGTAGTTCGACACTTATGACCCGTATATATTGGGCCCTTTCTGGGACCTCTATATCAGATAATTTTTCGACAGTCCTTACATAGGCTAAATTGTTCGACATACTCGCTACGTAGTCCATCCGATCTGTCAGGGTCACTATTTGGACATAGTTTCTGGTTTCAGCCAATTTTTCGGTTCCCCGATGAAGGTAACCGAATACTGGCTCTAGATCCACTATTTCTTCGCCGTCAAAAGTAACACGCAACCTGAACACACCGTGGGTACTAGGGTGCTGAGGACCTAGATTTATAGTTACTGGTTCTGTTCTAATGGTCGCCATAAAATCAGCCTATGAAGTCCTTTCGAAGGGGATG
>MDTC01051012.1_pt1 | contig 43092 bp, 42 predicted proteins | sample 811181 | NCBI WGS metagenome assembly MDTC01 (sample SAMN05326644, study PRJNA326480) | marine metagenome | isolation source: seawater | place: Pacific Ocean: North | collected 2011 | reverse complement strand
GCTTTTGTTTTTTTTGATTTCGCATTTTGTAAAATTAAAATTGTTTATTGTTTAGATTAAACATTTATAATTTTATTTTTTTTCAAAACTTCTCTGATTATATTTATGTATATTTACAACAATAGCATTATATAATGTTATAAATTTAACAACTAAGAAAAACCATGAACAATATAAATTTCATAAACAATACTATTGAAAACCAAAGTCAAATAGATTATCACCTTGATCTTGAAAAGGAGTTTGGAGCTCATGACTATAATCCATTACCCGTAGTTTTAAAAAAAGGAGAAGGTGTGTATTTATGGGATGTTACTGGTAAGAAATATTTTGACTTTTTATCTGCATATTCTGCTGTAAATCAAGGACACTGCCATCCTGAAATCATTAAAACACTTGTTGATCAATCTAGAAATCTAACCCTTACTTCTCGGGCTTTTCATAACAATAAATTAGGTCAATATATGGAGTTTGCTACTAACTATTTTGGCTTTGAGCGATTACTTCCAATGAATACTGGAGCTGAAGGCGTCGAAACTGCAATAAAAATTTCTAGAAAATGGGGATACACTATTAAGGGGGTTCCTGAAGATCAGGCTCAAATAATAGTGTGTAATAATAATTTTCATGGAAGAACAACAACAGTAATTTCATTTTCATCAGATCCAGGCTCAAAAGATTTTTTTGGACCTCACACCCCAGGATTTATTCATATACCATACAATGATTTAAATGCTTTGGAGCAAGCAATTAAGTCCTCTAAAAATGTAGTTGGTTTTTTAGTTGAACCAATTCAAGGTGAAGCAGGTGTCTATGTTCCAGATGAAAACTTTCTTTCTGAAGCTAAAAAAAAATGTAAAGAAAATAATGTATTATTTATAGCAGATGAAATCCAAACAGGTATTGGAAGAACAGGCTCTCTTCTTGCTGTTTGTGGAAATTGTTCATGTGAAGATAAATGTGAAAGGCAAACTGATACTTACACAAGGCCAGATCTTTTAATTTTAGGAAAAGCTCTCAGTGGTGGTACATATCCTGTTTCTGCTGTACTTTGTGATAGCAACATAATGGATGTTATTCAACCAGGACAACATGGTAGTACATTTGGAGGAAATCCTCTTGGTTCTGCAGTAGCTAAAAAAGCTTTGGAAGTTATAACAGACGAAAAATTAACTCAAAATGCAAGAGTGCTAGGATATTTTTTCCGAAAAGAAATTAATAATTATATTAAAAATAGTTCAATCGTCAAACTTGTAAGAGGTAAAGGTTTACTTAATGCTATCGTGATAAATGATAGTCCGGATAGTAAAACTGCATGGGATATTTGTATGAAACTAAGAGATAATGGATTATTAGCAAAACCAACACACGGAAATATAATTCGATTTGCTCCTCCGTTGGTAATTACTAAACCACAATTAATTGAATGCATTTCTATTATTACAAAAACATTGCAAGATTTTGAATCTTAACTATATTAGCAAAAAATAGATTTATGAATGTGTATTTTGATAATGCTGCAACGACCCCTATTCGAGCCGAGGTTGTGGATGAGATCAGAAATTGTATGTTAGAGACTTATGGTAATCCTTCATCCACACATTCATTTGGTAGATCTGCAAAAGCCAAACTTGAAAATGCTAGAAAAATAATTGCTTCATATTTAAATGCATCTTCCAAGGAAATTATTTTCACATCTGGAGGGACGGAATCTGATAATATGTTAATTAGATGTGCAGTTAAAGACTTGGGTGTAAGAACTATTATCTCATCAAAACTGGAGCATCACGCGGTGCTTCATACTCTGGATGAACTTGAAAAAAGTGGAATTAAAATTAAGTATGTCGATACAAACATAAACGGGCAGATTAATTATTCTGATCTTGAAAATAAGCTAAATGAAAATGATTCGAAGAAGCTCGTAACTTTAATGTATATCAATAATGAAATAGGAAATATTTTAGATCTTGAAAGAGTAGGAGCAGTTTGCAAACAATATCAAGCCTTTTTTCATACTGATGCAGTTCAAGGTGTTGCTCATTACAATATTGATGTAAAAAAATGTAATATTGACTTTCTGTCTGCTGCAGCTCATAAATTTCATGGACCTAAAGGAGTTGGTTTTTCTTATGTAAATAATAATTGTGGGATAAATCCATTTATTTTTGGTGGTTCTCAGGAAAGAGGACTAAGAGCAGGTACAGAAGCTCTCCCAAACATAATAGGTATGGAAAAAGCAATGACTATTAGTTACAATAATATAAATCAAGAAAAAGAGTATATACTGTCATTAAAATCATATTTCATTGAATCTATTAAAAAAGTATTTCCAAATATTCATTTTAATGGATATAGCTCAAATTTAACCCAGAGCACTTACACGCTAGTTAATGTGTCATTGCCAATAATTAAGGAGAAAGCTTCTCTACTAGATTTTCAATTAGATTTAAAAGGAATAGCTTGCTCCAAGGGAAGTGCATGTCAATCTGGAAGCAACAAAGGTTCCCATGTATTGGAACAACTACAAAGTAACTCAATTAATGAATGGCCATCTCTTAGGTTTTCATTTTCAAAATTTAATACAAGAGAAGAAATAGATTACGTAATAAAAGTTTTAAAAGAATTTATTGAATAGATTTAATTTTTTCTAAAAAATACTGTTTGATACTCAGACTTGTTTCCATTTAAATCTTCAACTGCAATTACTAATTTATGCTCTCCATCAGGGAAGTTTAGATCAGAAAAATTATAAGTTATTGTATTATTTTTTGGCTCATATTCAAAAAGCACCCATTGACCATTAATGATTCCTTCTATAGACTTTACTCCTGATAACTCATCTTTTACTTTTAATTTTAAATTCTTTAAATTACTTAGCCATTGTTTTTCTTTAAAATTAATAGGTGAAATAATTGGTGCAACAGTATCAATTGAAAAGGTATATTTACCCAATGATGAGACATTAACAGACCAAATACTGTCTGACTTTGTTGTTTTTAAAAAAAGTGGTTTTCCATATTTAGTTATTTTAGAAATAAATCCTTTCGCTTTTGTAAGGCTATCCAATAGATCTGATTGAAATTTAATTTCAAAACTTTTATTTATTGGATGTATATTTTTACCTAGATCTAAAGTGTCATTTCTGGTTGATATTTTAAGACTAGTTGGATTGAAAAAGGTTTTTTTTGGAAAATTAACTTCAATTCCCTTAAATCCTATATTGTATTCATAATTAGGATGTATAATTTTATAATCAGATTTATTAAATAAAGTATCTTTTTTAATTCCACTGAACTTGAGAATTACATGAGTTTTATTTCCGTTATAGTCGTTAATTTCAATTTTACCCCCGTAATTATCATCTTTTAATAAATTAATTATACCATTTTTGGATAAGTCTTCCATGAAACTATAAGTAGACTTTGGATGAATAAATAATTTTTGAATTTTATTTTTATTAAGATACCAATTCTCATAATCCACTAATAGTTTTAAAAATTTTTTATCGTTAAAACTAATTTCATTCATTTTATAATTAAAAATAGAGTTATCGTTAACAATTAAATTAAGATGGTATGCTCCATTTTTACTATAGCTTCTATCTTGTTTATCATAATAGTTTATACCGATTCCTATTCTTCCAATTTGTTTTATTAAAGATGCTTCATATGTATCATTACTTATTTTTTTTATTGGTACTTCTTTTAAAAACTTATATCCTCCATTTTTAAATACTTTATAAAGATATATACCCTTAATTATTGGATTAATTGTATCCTTAATATTTAAATTTGAGTTTAATGGATTTAATGGACTATTACTTTTAGAATTTCTAATTTCAAAATGTAAGTGGGGTCCCGAGCTACTACCTGTGTTTCCAGAATAACCGATTAATTCTCCTGAATCAAAAGTAATTTCATCAATCTTGGGAAAACTTTGAATTTCATATGATCTATTTTTGTATTGAATTTTTTTTACATATTTTTCTATTAAATCGGAAAACTTTTTTAAGTGGGCATAAACAGATGTAGTTCCATCATAATGGTTAATGTATAAGCTTTTTCCATAACCTCCTACGCTTACTCTAACACGAGATAAGTATCCTTTTTTAACTGCTTTTACTTTTAATCCTTGTGTACCTCCTGTTTTAATATCAATACCAGTATGAAAATGTGAATTTCTTAATTCTCCAAAAGTACCGGATAGCTTTATTGGTATATCTAGTGGGGAAATATTTTTTTGTCCACATGCTATTGCTGATACTAGAAAAATAAACTTAACTAAATTTTTTACCTGCATTTAAAATTCAATTATCTAAGAAAAATAAATAAATTATTAGTATAATTTTTAGATTTGTGAATAAGTAAATGTTTTTATGAATAATTACAGTCATGAAATGCTAGTTTTAGAGAAAAAAATAATAAAATTAATTAATAATTTAAAAGAGAATCATTTGATGTTAAATCAATTAAAAACACAATTAAGTGATCTTAAAACTATCGAAAAAAGCTTAAGTACTAAATTAAATATATTAAAGAATCAAAATCATTCTTTACAAATTGCAAATAACTTGTTGGGAGGAGTTGAAGGTAAAAATATTACAAAAACAAAAATTAATAGGTTGATTAAACAAGTTGAAGATTGTATTATTCATATAACTGAAATTAAAAATGATGAATCTTAATGAATGATTTAATCAAAATTAAAATTACAATAGCTGACAGAGTTTATCCATTATCTATAAACCCTGAACAAGAAGAATCTTTGAGAAATGCTGCAAAAAATGTTGGATTAATGATAAAACAGCTAGAACAAAGTTATGCAGTAAGGGACAAACAAGATGTTCTAGCAATGTGTGCTTTACAATATTCAACAAAACTTGAAAACATTTCTAAAGAAAACAATGAAGATTTAAACATAGATAAGGAGAAGATTCTTGAGCTAATTAATATTATTGATGTACATTTAAATAGTTATTGATATATAATGACACCTGTATTAGTATTTATTTGACAAACTCAACGTTTAATTTTTTATAAAAGGTGAGTCGTGATTGTAAAAGCATGCTGTTTTAGACAGATCCTTGATCAGTTCGTTAGCTTTAAACTTGTTTTTTGGAGTTTGTTCAAAAACAGGCTAATGCAGGTTTTATTATTTTAAGTAATAACTATAAAAAAGTAGCCAGCTAAAATTCCACCAATAATAGGACCTATTATGGGTATTAAACTATAAACCCAATCAGAATTTTTATTTTCTCTTGGAATTAAGGAATAAACTAGTCTTGGCCCGAAGTCTCTTGCTGGATTTATTGCAAACCCAGTATTTCCCCCAAGACTCATGCCAATAACCATAACAACTATACCAATAGGCAGTGCATCAATCGAACCAAGTCCAAAATTTTCAATATTTATTCCCTCAATATCAATATTGGGACCAACAATTGACAATGCACAGAAAACTAAGACAAAAGTACCTATAATCTCAGCGAATAAATTATTCTTATAATTCCTAATTGCAGGTCCAGTACAAAATGTTGCTCTAACATCATCTTCATTTTTAGTTTCTCTGTAGTGATCGATATAAGCAATATAACATAGCCAGGATCCTAACATTGCACCAATTAACTGTGCTAATACGTATGAAGGAACTAAACTCCATGAAAATTTTCCAGCTACTGCTAAGCCAAAAGTAACTGCTGGATTTAAATGCGCACCACTCACACTACCAGCAATGAAAACACCAACGAAAACTGCAAAACCCCAGGCAAATGTTATTAATAACCAGGGGTTTTGTCCTTCTCCAATAGTTTTTTTTAATTTAACATTAGCTACAACTCCTTGTCCTAAAAGAAGAAGAAAAGTTGTGCCAATCAATTCAGCAATAAAAGGAGAAATATTCATATTTTATAATTTTTTGTTAAAGATAAAAAAGATAATTTTTGTTTACTTTTCCAATCTTCATCTTTCTTCAAAAATTCCATCATTATATCCAAAACCTTATTTATTAAATTTTCAGTTTCAAGAACATTTAAGAATAAACAACGAGTTCTTCTAGCTAAAATATCTTCAAGATTAGTGGCCATTTCTTTTTTTATTGCCCATAAAATTTGATGTTTTGTAATAAAAATCTTATCAGATAAAGAAACGTTTCCTTTTGGATCTTTAGTCATGGATTTAACCTTGTTGATGTCACTTCCGTATACATGAAGAGGATCTTTAAAGTCAGGTTTTAAATTAAATCCATGAATTGGTAATTTTTCAGTCATACTTTTAGAATGTTTTAATCCCCCTACTATAATTGCGGACTCGATTGAGTCTTCACCAATTTTTCTGTAAGTTGTCCATTTTCCTCCTAAAATACTAATCAAACCAGTAGTACTTACTTTTATTTTATGTCCTCTTGAAATTTCTTTAGTTGAGTTCTCTTTTGAATTATCAATTGCTAATGGTCTTAGACCAACAAAAATACTTTTTATATTTTTTTTTGTAGGTTTAGACGTCATGTATTCTCCTGCATTAGAAAGTATGAAATTTATTTCATCCTTTAGAGCTGTTGGCTCTATTTTAGCTTTATTTATCTTAGTGTCAGTAGTGCCCAAAACAACATGATTAAGCCATGGAACAGCAAAAAGTACTCTTCCGTCACTAGTATGAGGAACCATAATTGCATGGTTACTGTTTAGAAAATGTTTTTCCAAAACGATATGAACTCCTTGACTTGGTTGAATCATCTTAGGTGACTTAGGTTGATCCATTTGCATTATGGAATCAGAAAAAACACCTGTAGCATTAATTACTACTTTGGATCTTATTTCGAATGTATTATTACTAATTGTATCTTTAACACTAACCCCCTTTACTGTGTTGTCATCACCTTTGATTAAATCAATTACTTCAACATAATTTAATACAATAGCATTATGATCTTCTGCTGTTTGCGCGAGACTAATAGCCATCCTAGCATCATCGAATTGTCCATCATAATATATTACCCCTCCTTTGAGTCCGTTTTTTTTAACATTTGGGATTAAATCAATTGTCTCATTTTTATCAAGAATAGTTGAGGGACCAATACCTAAATCTCCAGCCATCATATCATATATTTTTAAGCCAATCCCATAAAAAGGACTGCTCCACCAATCATAAGTTGGAATTACAAAACTCATGTCTTTTACAAGGTGCGGGGCATTTTTTCTCAATAATCCTCTTTCTTTCAAAGCTTCAATTACCATTGATATATCACCATTTTGCAAATATCTAACTCCACCATGGATTAACTTGGTGCTTCTTGAAGATGTACCCTTTGCAAAATCATATTTCTCTAATAAAAGGGTTTTGTAGCCTCTTGTTGCAGACTCTATTGCAGCGCCTAAACCAGACGCACCTCCTCCGATTATAATAATATCCCACTTCTCAACAGATTTAATTTTATTAATATTTTTTGATCTGTTCATTTAACCTAATATTTGGCTCATTCTTTTTTCCCATAAATCCCTCACTTTAGCAATGGATGGTTTTTTTTCAGGTTCAAATAATTTATCTTTTTCCCATAAATCTTCAATTGTATCAAGGTCTTTGAAGAACCCCGTAGCTAAACCACTCAAAAATGCGGCTCCCAGAGCAGTAGTTTCGGTTATTTTTGGTCTAACAACACAATTATTTAGAATGTTTGATTGGATTTGCATTAATAAGTTATTGTTAGATGCTCCACCATCAACTTTTAGGGAATTAAATTTTGTATTTGAATCTTTTTCCATTGCCATAACTATTTCTCTACATCTTAGAGCTATAGCTTCTAAAGATGCTCTCGCAATATGTCCTTTTGTAGTATCTCTCGTAATTCCCATAATATGACCATTAGCGTGTGGTTCCCAATAAGGAGCAGCCAAACCTGAAAGAGAGGGGATAAAGGTAACTCCACCACTATCTTTGACGCTATTAGCTAAATCCTCAATTTCTGATGCAGATTTGATTATACCAAGCTTATCTCTAAGCCATTGGACTAGTGCTCCAGCAACAAAAACACTTCCTTCAATTGCATATGTGGTTTTACCATTTATTTGATAACCAATTGTTGTCAACATTTTGTTTTTAGATTTCACTGGTTTATTTCCTGTATTCATTATACAGAAACAACCTGTACCGTAAGTATTTTTAACATCCCCAGGATTAAAGCAAAGCTGTCCAAAAAGTGCTGCTTGTTGATCACCTGCAACCCCCGCTATTTTAATTTTCTCATTTAAAATTTCTGCTTCACCAATTATTTCTGATGATTGACATAGGCTTGGAAGTATGCTTGAGGGAATATCTAGTAACTTAAGTAACTCTTCGTCCCATTTTAAATCATTTATATTGTAGAGGAGAGTTCTGCTTGCATTTGAAGCATCCGTAACGTGATGTTTACCATTAGTTAATTTCCATATTAACCATGTGTCAATTGTTCCAAATGCTAATTCATTATTTTCAGCACATTTTCTAGCACCTTTTACATTATCAAGAATCCATTTTATTTTTGTTCCAGAGAAATATGCATCCAAAATTAAACCTGTTTTGTTTTGAATAAGTGATTCTAAACAAAAAGATGATTTATTTTCATTTATAAGTTTATCGCAAATTGAAGCAGTTCTTCTATCTTGCCAAACGATAGCATTATAAATTGATTTACCTGTTTTTTTATTCCATATTACAGTAGTTTCTCTTTGGTTTGTAATTCCTATCGAGTCAATTTCTTTTGGATCTATTTCTGCACATTTAATTACGTCTTTTATAGACTTTAATTGTGTTTCCCATATTTCCTCAGGGTCATGTTCAACCCAACCCTTCTTTGGAAAAAATTGTTCAAATTCATATTGGGACATTGCGACTTGATTTCCTTTTTTATCAAAAAGTATTGATCTAGAACTTGTGGTACCAGCATCTATGGCTAAAATATATTTTTGATTCATTTTAATTAATTATTCTACGATTTACTTTTTAATTTACTAAAATATAACAAATAAAAACTCACTATAGTCACAAAAAGTATAGATATTTGAAAAAAGATTAATTGAAGATAAAAGACAGTCCAATTATATATATGTTGATTAGTGTAATTGCCTTTTCAATCATGAATGTCTTATTAAAATATTTAACAAATTATGGTACTTTTCAATTAGTTTTTTTCAGGTCAATTACAACATTACTTATTACGTCATGTATACTTAAATATAGAAAGATACCGTTTTTTGGTAAAGATAAATTAATTTTGACTATCAGGGGAGTAGTTGGAGCTTTAGCAATGCTATGTTTCTTTTTTTCTGTTAAATATATATCTGTTGGTTCGGCTGTAACAATTAGATATATTTCACCTATTTTTACAGTAGTTTTTACAATTATTTTTTTTAAAAAAACCATTTCTAAAATTGAGTGGTTTTTTTATTTTATTTCATTTGTTGGAGTTTTTTTAATTAAAGGCTTTGATAATGAAAATAATTTAACTGGATTTTTAATGGCTTTACTTGCTGCATTTTTTTCTGCATTTGTATATATAATTATTGAGTTGATTGGTAATAAAGAACACCCTCTAGTAATTGTTAATTATTTTATGATGACTTCTTTTTCTGTTGGATTAATTGGTGCTTTTTTTAATTGGTCACCAGTAAAACATGAAGATTTAAACCTCCTTTTAATTCTTGGTATATTTGGTTTTGTTGGACAATATTATATGACAAAAGCTTTTCAAAATGGATCAGCCCATAAAATTGCTCCTGTAAAATATATAGAGGTGATTTTTACAATTTTATTTGGAATTTTTATATTAAAAGAAACCTATACAATTATAACTTTGTTGGGAATTACTATGGTTATTGGAGGGTTAATATTTAATTTTTCATACAAATCTTTAAATAAGAACTAATCTCCTGGACATTCAATGTATGATATTCCGGGAAAATCTCTTCTTAAAAACCTATTCTTTGCTTCAATAAAGTCATTAATTTTTGTATCTCCACGAGTAACAGAAGGATACATTATATCAGATCTATTATTACTATGTTGATATTTGTATACATCATGACCAAATTCATGATACATAAGCCAAAGCTGTTGGATTTCAGTGTAATCCTCCCAATAATTTAAAATCACTCCTATTGAGACTACCTCTCTTGAACAGTAGCCTGCAAATGTTGAATACCCAGCATGATCTGGTGTTACTCCCGAAGCAAATTCCTCTGGAGTTTGTATGTCAAATTTCAAATTTACACTTGTATTAATTTCTCCATAGTCTGGCCCCCCTCTAGAACATTTCACATCTTCCACAAATAGATTCCAATAGCTCATCAAATCGGTATTATCAACCTTGGTATAGTCAACGCAACTATATAATTGAACTTCTTCTTCTTCTTCTTCTTCAGTTAAAACTTGTAAGTCTTCTTCAGACTTACAGTTATTTAACAATAAGGCTAAAAAAACTAAAAATAAATTACTAAAATTTGATTTAAACATATTCTTAAATGTTTATAAAAATTAACAAACTATTTTTGGCATCAATTTTGCCATGTATATATTAAATAGTTGAATTTTACAAAATTAATGATTTTTAATATGTCACCAAATTATAGATTATGAAACTATTATTAATTTTAAATAAACTAAATTAGCTGTTAAATATTAAACATATGAAGTATTATATTTTTCTCATTTTTACATTGTTTTATATGTTTAAATCTTATTCCCAGTCAGATCTTGAAAATAAAATAAAAAATGATTTTAAAATTAATTACGATTTAAAGATACTCGAAGACCCTATAAGTGTTAGAAATCTTTTTTTGAAAAATCAAAATTTTATTTCAGATTATGTCAGATTTGCTTCAAGCCAAAATAGGTCTTGGTACTTTAATTACTTTAATTTAAATTCAATGAGACGACTTGGGTGGAATTCTTATGTCGAACTTTATGACAATAGATTTCTAACTTGGAATAAATGGAGAGAGGATTTGATTCTACCATTTGGTAATTACGAATGGTTTAAGCCTGTTTCTAAGTTCTTTGTTGGATTGGATGTTTCTGAAAGTCTTCAATATGCACTTAACTTATCAAATGAAAATCTCTATGTAAAAAGACAGCTCCAGCTATTAGGTGTTGATGTTATTGAACTAGCTGATGTTGGTGACACTACAACTGGTAAAAATTTAAATTTGTCTAGAGATGATATTTTAACTGTTTTGACAAAAAAAGGAATGAAATATAAAATAGTTTCTCATCCAGTTAGAAAAAAATCAAGTCTTAATAACGGTTACAATATTAAAAGAATTAATGCCTATAATAATGCACAACATAAATTTAAAAATAATAGATCTTTAAATTCAAGTAATAGCAATTATAGTCAAGGAAATGGCTCAAATAACATAGTTCAAACCATAACTAGATCTGTTGTTTCGATGGGAGGAAGTACAAGTGCAAACGCATCTAATTCTTCAGGGGGAAATAGTACTTCTGTTGTTTCTTCTGAAAGAAAACAATAATTTAACTATTATCGAAGTAAATTGTAGCGAGAGGGGGGCATGATCCCCCGACCTCCGGGTTATGAATCCGACGCTCTAACCAACTGAGCTACCTCGCCAATAGTGCGCAAAGATAAAAAAAGGATTAAATAAACACAATTCAAAATAATTTTAACTTATCAAACCATATAATAATATCTTTTTTATATATTGATTAAAATTTTTAATGTTATGAGTAAAAGAGTGCCTTTCACACTTGAGATAGACTTTCAGTCTTCCCCACAACTTCTTTTCCAATATTTATCGACCCCTTCAGGTTTATCTGAATGGTTTGCAGATGATGTTAATTCAAGAGGGGAGGATTTTACTTTTTTTTGGGATGATGGTGAGGAGACAGCAAAACTCATACAGAAGAAAAATAACGAAAGAGTTAGATTTCGTTGGATAAATGATGAAGAAGACGCTGATGAAGTATATTTTGAATTTAAGATCCAGGTAGATGAAATCACTAAAGATGTTTCACTTATAATATCTGATTTTTCAGATGAAGATGAGTTAGAAGAATCTAAAATGTTGTGGGAAAACTCCGTCTCATCATTAAAGCAAGTTTTGGGCTCTAGCTAGTTTTTCAATGATTAATTTTAATGGAAAAGTTTATCAAGACTATAATAGCATCCCTTCTGCTATTATAAAATATTTTTATTTAAATCTTGTTTTTGAATATCAATTAAGATGGGAAAACGGTCAATCTGTTTTTGTTGAAAATCATTATTTTAAGATTATGTCTCAACTGAGAAGATTAAGGTTAAATATACCCATGTTTTATACCCTTGACTTCTTTATTGATCAAATAAATAAAACATTAGTCAATTATAATTCTAACTCTTATATCGTTACTTTAAAATTTGCAAATGATTCAGAAGTTAAATTTAACAGCTATAATCCTAAATTAATTTTATCTATATCTGCAAATGAAATTGATGCACTTAAATTAAAAAAATTTAAAACTATAAATCAAATTTCATTTTTTAATGATTATAACTTTACGGACCAAGAGTTTGGAACAATTTCTTTCTTACAGAAAGATCTAAAAAGAATTGCTTCCATTGATGCTTTCGAAAATGGATTTGTTGATAGTATTATTTTAAATAAGCAAAAATTGGTAATTGGTTCAGTTTTAGGAAATATATTTTTATTTAAAGGCAATAAAATTATTACACCATCAATTAATATAGGTGTAGAATCAATTGTAATTTCAGATATGTTTATTGATTTTATTAAAAAAAATGATTACGAATTTGCATATGAAAATTTTGGCATATTTGAATTACAAACTGCCGATGAAATTTCTATTCTATCTACTAAAAATGGAATAAATCCAGTTTTAAAATTTATAAAAAAAACATATGCTAATGAAAATATTTTAAAAATTTTTAATTCTTTTATTGATGAAGTAATTTAATTTGTCAGTTGTGATTTGGATTTTCTGGTAAGTTAGACCAAAGTATATACTTATTTCCGAATGACATAATAAAGCTTTTCCAGATCATATCTGTTTTATTAGAAAAAATCATCAATTGGGATGGGTTGTCAAATAGCTCCCAACTATTATCTTCAATTTCGTTATTTAGTTGAATATCACTCCATCCAGAGTATCCCATAAAGAATTTTATGTCATTTTTAGAAATTATATTTTTGTTAATTAAGTCTAAAATCTCATCAAAATCTCCTCCCCAACTTATGTCATTAGTTAGCTTTTCAGTTCCTTTAACTTTAATTTTTGATTTGTATATATAAAATAAATTGTCTCTCTCAACTGGACCTCCGTAATATAAAGGGATATGTTTTTTAATTTTTTTAGTTATTTCTTTTAATGAAAAATCTAATTTTTTATTAATTATAAAGCCCATATAATTTTTATCTGAATTATTAATTAAAATTATTACAGATCTATGAAAATCAATATCTCCAACTACATAGGGAGTTGATACTAAAACAAATCCTTTATCCATAAAAAAAAGGCTCCATTGTAGTGGAGCCTTTAAATTAATATTAAACTAATCTTTAATTTACAGATCCAGATAATTCTGCTCCTGCTTTAAACTTAACAACATTTTTTGCAGCAATTTTAATTGTTGCACCTGTTTGAGGATTACGACCATCTCGGGCAGCACGTCTAGTAACTGACCATGATCCAAATCCAACTAAAGAAACTCGATCTCCACCCTTAAGGGCTCCACCAACATTTCCTAGAAAAGATTCTAATGCTTTTTTTGCAGCAGCCTTAGAAACTCCTGCATCAGATGCCATAGCATCTATTAATTCTGTTTTGTTCATAATAATTTATTATTAATAGTTATATACCATACAAATTATAACCTTTAACTAAAATGCAAAAGAAAAGTACAGGAAAATACTCTTTTTTGTTGATAAGTGCACATTATTGTTGATAATAATGGTCTTTATGACACGAAAACACCAGTATCAAAACAATATCCGTTTAATAATTCTATACTGGTTAATTGTTTTTTTCCGGGTAGTTTTAAGCTTTCAATAATTAGAAAACCTTCTTTATGAGATATTTTTATTTGCTTATTTTCTACAATGAGATCATTAATTTTTACATTATGGTCTGAATATTCAAGTCTACAATTATAAATTTTAAATATATTAACAAGTCCATTATCATTTATTTCCGACCATGCTCCTGGGTAACTATTCAATCCATTAATGAATGAAACGATTTGATTCATTGGTTGATTCCAGTTAATTTTTGTGTTTTCTTTATTGAGCTTAGGTGCGATCTTTAAGTATTTTGGATTAGCTTGCTTTATAGGTAATAAAACATTACTTGTTAATCCTATAATTGTATTAATTACAAGGTCTTTACCAAGTTTTAATAATTCTTCATGAAGGGAATCAAAAGTTTCATTGTTTTTTATTTTACATTCTTTTTTTAGCAATATTTCTCCAGTATCAATTTTTTCATCAATAAAAAATGTAGTTAATCCAGTCATTTTTTCTTGATTAATTAATACCCAATTTATAGGTGCAGCTCCTCTATAATTTGGTAATAATGATGCATGAAGATTAAATGTTCCTTTTTTTGGAATAGACCATACAACCTTTGGAATCATTCTAAAAGCAACAACAATAAATATATCTGCTTTATGTATTCTAAGTTTAGAAATAAAAACTTTGTCTATTAAGTTTTTTGGTTGGTATAGTTTTATTTCATTTGTAAGACAATAGTTTTTGACAGCTGAGCTTTTAATTTTTCTTCCTCTTCCAGATTTCTTATCAACTGAGGTTACGACAGCAACAATCGTGAATTTACTTTTTTGAACTTCATCAAGTATTCCAACCGCAAAATTTGGTGTGCCAAAAAATATAATTTTGGTTTTCATTAATTAATGATTTTATTAATAAAATTACATCTATTTTTAATTTTATTTATATACATGGTGTAGAGCTACAATTCATACAATTATCTATTTTGATTTCCCCAAAATATCTAAGCATTTGAATTGTTTTACATATTTTATTATTGTAAATGAAATTTAGAATATTTTGAAATTTATTTTTTTTGATTTCATTAATTTTATTTAACTGATTTATTAAAGGGTCTATCGTATAATTGTCTTCCCTTGGTTTTAGCCATAATAACTGAAGTTCAGATATTGTATTTTCTAGTTTCAATAAATTTAATTTTTCATAAAATTTTATAGATTTAATTATTTCTTCTGAAGTTAGCTTAGTAAAATTTTCTAGTTTATTTATTGAAACATATATTTTTTTATTTAAAATATTTGGATAATATCTTAATAGGCATTCTAGAATTATTGACTGATTGGTGGATAACTTAATTGAATCTTTAATGACTCTAATATTTGAGTGAATATGAATTTTCATTTTTTTATTAGAAACGTAATTAAGCTTTATTAAATTTTTATTTTCCAAAAAACGTAGAAGATTAAGCGTAATTTTTTTATTGTGATTATATTTTAAACAAAATGAGCTTAATTCGAAATCGTAAGAATTTCCTTGACCTTCACCAAAAGGAATCTGAAGGTGACTGCATATGTTTTTATATGTTTTGATTAAGTCGAACTTGTCTGGAAGGGTATTTAGGTTATTTTGAATAAACATTTTTTTCTCTTGATCGTTAATTAAAATTATAGCATCTGAATTTTTACCATCTCTTCCTGCTCTTCCTGATTCTTGGTAATAATTTTCAATACTACTTGGAAAATTATAATGTATGACTTTTCTAACATTTGATTTATCTATACCCATTCCAAAAGCTGTTGTAGCTATGATTATTTTAATTTCTTCAGAGTGCCATTTTAATAATTTCTCCTTTTTTAAAGTTAATGAAACACCTCCATGAAAATAGTCTGAAGAATAACCATTTTTGTTAAGTAACCTAGAAATAATTTCAGCTGTTTTTCTTGTATTACAATATACTATGGAACTTTCATTTTGAATAATCTTTAGAAGTGCTTTATTTTTATCATTTACGTGATTTACTTTATATGATATATTCTTTCTTTCAAATGATGATTCAATGATTTTGAAGTTTTCTAATTCTAAACTTTTAATTATGTCATTTTTTACTAGTTTACTTGCTGAGCCAGTAAAAGCCGATATGGTGGCACAACTGAATAAATTTAATAATTTTCTAATTTTTCTGTATGAAGGTCTAAATTCATGTCCCCATTCTGATATACAATGCGCCTCATCAATTGCAATATGGTTTATATTAGCTTGGCTAATTTTATTTAAAAAATCTTTATTTATAAACTTTTCAGGCGAGCAGTAAACTATTTTGTAGTTTCCGTTAATTAAATTGTCTAGTTGTTGGTTTGTTGATGAATTTAGAGATTCGGACTTAAAGTAAAATGAAGAAATACCAATCTTTTTTAATAAACCTACCTGTTCTTCCATTAAAGCTATTAAGGGTGATATAACTAATGTAGTGCCTTCCAATATCAATGAAGGTAATTGGTAGCACAACGACTTTCCCCCACCAGTAGGTAAAATAGCTAGAGTGTTATTTCCTTTAATTATCGAATTAATTATTTTTTCTTGTTGAGGTTTAAAGCTTTTATACCCCCAATAACTTGTTAATAGACCTTCAGTATTTTTCATAAGCATTTGTTTATAATGAAGTCTACCCTTTTTTCAACATCTAATTTTGGTACTTCATTTAACTTGAATCCGAAATGATTATATGTCGAACTAATTGATTTATGAATTGATTTTGAAGTTCCATAACTTTCAAATCTTTGATCATCGTTTGTGTAAATCTCGCTCCATGGATTTAAAATGAAAATCTTTTCGTATTTAAATAAATTATTTTTCTTTGGAAGTACATATAAGGGGTTTATATACTTTTGATATGCAAAGACATCGAAAATACCTCTGTCAAAAAAAACTAGACAGTCTTTTGTTTTTTTTATTCTCTCAGATTCTTTGTATTGTTTTACTCTTCCTTTTAAAATGTTAAAATTAAATGTGTTTGGGTTATCCATAAACAAATTTTTTATTCCATTTTTGTGCCCCCAGTTTATTAAACCTCTTGAATATTCATCAAAGCAGGTATAGCCTCTGGATTTTAAGCTATTTATGATTGAGGTTTTTCCAGTCCCTGGCGCTCCTGTAATAATGATTCTAATTAAGTTCAATTCTTTTTTAAACTATATTTACACAAAGTTAAACTACTCAATAAACCAAATTATGGTTGATGAAGAATTTTATTCACGATTTTCTGAAAATTTAGAGTCCTCTCAGCAATGGCCTGGTCCTTATATGTTTAAGTTTATTCTAAAAGAAAAAGAAACTAGTAGAGAAGATATTGAAAATATTTTTAAGGGAATGGATGCTGTTTTTTCAATCAAAAAATCATCTAAAAATAATTTTATTAGTATTAGTATTAGATTAATTATGAAAAATCCTGAATCTGTAATTCAAATTTATAAGATTGTTTCAAAATTTAAAGGAGTCTTATCTCTCTAGTAATTCAATCAATTTTAGTAATTTGCAGATAATTTAACAAATCAAATTTACATATGGAAGCGTTGCAGTATAACACAAAACGCAAACCTCTTATTATTCCTGAGTATGGACGTCATATTCATTTAATGATAGATCAGGTTCACGAAATTGAGGATCGCGAAAAGCGTAATAAAATGGCACGAGCTATTATAGGTGTAATGGGTAATCTCAATCCGCATTTAAGAGATGTTCCTGATTTTCAGCATAAGCTCTGGGATCAATTATTTATAATGTCTGATTTTAAATTAGATGTTGATTGTCCTTTTGAAAAACCACAAGAAGAAGTTTTAAAAGCTAGACCCCAGCGCATTTCTTATCCAGTTAGTATTCAAAAATATAGGTTTTATGGGAATAATATAAGTAAGATGATTATGGTTGCTAAAGGATGGGAGGAAGGTGAGATGAAAGATGCACTAGTTTATAATATTGCAAATCATATGAAAAAATGTTTCCTAAATTGGAATAAAGACTCGGTTGAGGATACCCTAATTTTTGAACATTTGAAAGAATTATCAGAAAATAATTTAAAAGTTAAGGATAGTTTATTGCCATTGACAGAATCCTCTGAATTTTTAAAAGCAAGATCAAAGCATGGTAATGGTCCTAGATCAAATAATTCAAATATTAAAAATCGAAATAAAAATAAAAGAGGTCGATATTAATTTTATTGTCTAATGGGAAGTTTTAAGATTGAAGGAGGAAATGAATTAATAGGCTCTATTGTTCCTCAGGGAGCAAAAAATGAAGCTTTACAGATTTTATGTGCACTACTTTTAACTGATGATAAAGTAATTATATCAAATCTTCCTGATATAATTGACGTTAATAAACTAATTTCTCTTCTTGTAAACCTGGGTGTTTCCATAAACAAACTTGGGAAGGGTAATTATGAGTTTCAAGCTTCAAAAATAGATATTAGTTATTTGGAGTCTGATCAGTTTAAAATTGATGGTAAAGGATTGAGAGGCTCAATCATGTTAGTTGGACCTTTACTAGGTAGATTTGGAATTGGAAGTATACCTAGGCCTGGTGGAGACAAGATAGGAAGAAGAAGATTGGACACTCATTTTGAAGGTTTCATAAAATTAGGTGCTGATTTTAAATATGATAAAGAAGAATACTTTTATACAGTTACGGCAGATAAATTAAAAGGAGTAGAGATGCTTTTGGATGAACCTTCTGTAACTGGCACCGCAAATATATTAATGGCATCTGTGTTAGCATCTGGTAAGACTACAATCTATAATGCAGCCTGTGAGCCCTATCTTCAGCAACTTTGCAAAATGTTAGTAAGAATGGGGGCTAAAATTATAGGTATTGGTTCTAATAAACTTATAATTGAAGGTGTAGAAAAGCTTAATGGCACTTCCCATACTTTACTTCCAGATATGATTGAGATTGGTAGTTGGATTGGTCTTGCTGCAATGACTAAAAGTGAATTGACTATTAAGAATGTGAGCTGGAATGATTTGGGTCAAATTCCATCTATTTTCAGAAAAATTGGAATTACAATTGAAAAAGTTAATGACGATATATTTATTCCTAGACATAAAAATGGATATGAAATTCAAAATTATATTGATGGATCGGTTATGACAGTTTCAGATGGACCCTGGCCTGGTTTTACTCCTGATCTATTGAGTGTTATACTGGTTGTTGCTACGCAAGCAAAAGGAAGTCTTCTCATACATCAAAAAATGTTTGAAAGCAGATTATTTTTTGTTGATAAACTAATAGATATGGGAGCAAAAATTATATTGTGTGATCCCCACAGAGCTAATGTAATTGGACATAACTTTAAATCTCAATTAAAATCAACTATAATGAGCTCTCCAGATATAAGAGCTGGAATATCTTTATTGATTGCTGCGCTTTCAGCAAAAGGAACAAGTATAATTCATAACATTGAGCAAATTGATCGTGGATATGAAAAAATAGATGAGCGATTGAAAAGTATCGGTGCAAAAATAACTCGCTTCTAAATTTTTAGATTCCCGATTCCCCCATCAACTCCAATAACTTGACCTGTAATCCAGGAAGAATTTGTTAGTAAAAAAACAGCGGTTGATGCTAAATCACTTGGTGATCCAACTTTCTTTAATGGATGTCTTTCAACTGCTCTTTGCATTTTAGCTTCATTATTTAAAAACTTATCAGATAGAGGAGTATCAACAATAGACGGTGCAATTGCATTAACAGATATTTTTGGAGCAAATTCTGCAGCTAAGGACCTTGTCAATCCTTCTATTGCCCCTTTAGAAGCTGCTATAGAAGAATGAAAAGGCATACCTGTTTGAACAGCTACAGTACTGAATAAAACAATACTGGCATGTACAGAATTATTTAAATTTTTTAAAACAGCTTGAATACTCTTAATTGCACCCATTACGTTAAGATTGAAATCTTCAATAAAAGTCTCTGGTTTGAGTCCTCTGAAGGGTCTCAAATTTATGGTGCCTGGACAATATACCAAACCATCTAAACATTCAGGGATTAAACTTGAATCAATAGTTTGATCATTAATATCAATTTTTAGAAATTCATGTTTTAATTGGGTTAGAGATTCATTTGTTCTACTGGCAACATATACATTATGTTCCTCATTTATTTGTTTTACAATTTCTAAGCCAATTCCTGAACTACCACCTATGATTAATATGTTTTTTTTCATAAAATATTTTTTAATGATTCATTTCTTGTGTAAGACTCAGTATTTCCATAATCTCCAAAAATCTCAATTAATTTATTGTATCTGTAATTAAATATTTCATCTAGTTTTGGTTTTACAATTATTGGATGAACTAACTGTCCCAAAATCCCAAAGGGTATCTTGTAATCTATGATATCTTCCATTTCAACTCCACCTTCAATTTCTTTGATAAAATGCTTGTGATGCCATAAAGCATATGGGCCAAACCTTTGTTCGTCAACAAAATATGATCCGTATTTAACATGAGTTATTTCTGTAACCCAATTTGTAGGTATTCCTAGTATAGGTGTTACTGTGTATTGTATTATTTGTCCTGAAAATATTTTTCTATCTGCACCTTTGAGAATTTTAAAATTCATATAGTCAGGCGTTATTGTACTCAAGTTTTTGGGGTCAGAAAGAAAATCCCAAGCCTTATTGATTGAAATCGGTAGTTTTTGAAGGGTAGTTTTATTATAAATTCTCATAAACGAATTACAAATATACTACATGATTTTTTTGTCTATAAAAAATTTTTATGTTTTTTATTAAAAATGAATCATTTAGATTTAATTATAAAAATATATTATTTAATGCTTAATTTTATAAAAAATATAGTTATCAAATTAATTTTAAATAAAATATTAAATCATGAAAAAACTACTATCATTAATTTTATTTGTTCCATTTTTTAATTTTTCGCAAGTACTTTCTCCGCAGCCTAGTCCTGCTTCAACTGTTATTCAAACTATTGGCTTAACAGATGTTAAAATTGAGTACTCTAGACCTGCAATGAGAGGTAGAGTAATCATGGGCAATTTAGTTCCTTATGGTGAACTTTGGAGAACAGGTGCTAATGCAAACACAAAAATTAGCTTTTCTGATCCAGTAACGATTTCTGGTGTTACTATCCCAAAAGGAGAATATGCTTTGTATACTCGTCCTGGGAAAGAAATGTGGGAGGTATTTTTTTACAAAAAAAGTGATAATTGGGCTCTACCTAAAGTTTGGGATGCAAATCAAGTTGCTGTTGTTTCTGAGTCAAAGGCAAATGAAACTGAAAATTTGGTAGAATCATTTACAATTCAAATTGAAAATATTTCAAATGACTCAGCTGAGTTATCTATATCATGGGAAAATACTAAAGTTACTACATTAATTAATGTTCCAACACATGAAAAAACTATGGCTTCAATTAAAAAATCATTGTCGCAAGATCCGAGCCCTTCTGATTATTATCGTTCTGCAGTTTATTATTTAAATAGTGGACAGGACTTAAAGCAAGCAAAATCATGGATGGAAACAGCAGTCAAACAAGGTAATGACAAGTATTATCACTTAAGACAATATTCATTGATTTTAGCAGGATTAGGTGATAATTCCGCTGCTGTTGAAGTTGCTAAAAAGTCATACCAACTAGCAGAAGATGCAGGAAATAAAGATTACTTGAAAATGAACAAGGAGTCGATAGATGAGTGGTCAAAATAGATAAGATTTATTTTTGTAAATAAAAACCTCATTATTAAATACTGAGGTTTTTTTTATTATTCTCAATCTTTTGAAATAAAAATGCGAACACTACTGTTAGGATAGAACCAATTACATTTAACCATAAATACCCAAATAACGGCATTATATAAAGATTTATTAGATAACAGGAGATAACAATTAATTCTGATATAATTGCCCCATAAAATACAGGGTTACTTTTAATTTTTTTGAAGAAAAATGCTATTAAAAAAACTCCAAGAATTGTACCATAAAAAATAGATCCAATTATATTAACTAACTGAATTAAGTTTTCAAATAAATTACCAAAAAAAGCAAAAGCAACAGCAATTATTCCCCATATTAGAGTGAATAATTTGGCCATATTTACATAATGATTTGGGGGTAGATTAGGCGTGTGTCTTTTGTATAAGTCAATTAGGGTTGTTGCTGAAAGAGCATTTAATTCAGAAGCTGTAGAGCTCATAGCTGCTGCAAATATAACAGCTAATAACAAACCTATCATTCCGTGTGGTAAGTGATTAATAATAAAGGTAATAAAAACATAATCTTTATCATTAATTGAAGCTTTTCTGTTATTTTTAAGAATTAATTTATTTACTTTTTCTCTTTGTTCTTTGTTATCTAATTCTAATTGTAAATAGTTTTTCTTTAATTTATTATCTTCAAAAAATAATGGATTTAATAAAATTTTATGTTTAAGATTTTGAGTCAATTTATATTCCTTTTCAACTTGAAAAAAATCTTTTGCGTAATTTGATTTTTTTAGTTCTGTAATATTTTTTGAATTAAAATGAATTGGAGGTGTTTTATACTGATAAAATACAAATACAACAACTCCAAGCATTAAAATGAAAAACTGGAATGGAACTTTAAGAAATCCATTCATAATTAACCCCATTTGACTTTCTTTAAGTGACTTTCCTGAAAGGTATCTTTGAACTTGACTTTGGTCAGTCCCAAAATATGAAAGAGCAAGAAAAAGACCACCTGTTATTCCACTCCAAAAGGTATATCTACTATTTGGATCAAAACTAAAATCCAATACTTGTAACTTTTGACTATAGCCAGCTAATTTAACTGCCTTTGAGAAATCAATATTTTCAGGAATTTTAATGAGTGCTATCCAAAATGCAGATACCAATCCAATAATAATTATAAACATCTGTTGTTTTTGAGTAATATTGACAGCACTTGTTCCACCAATTAAAGTATAAAATATGACTATTATCCCAATTAATATAACTAGCAATTTTAAATCCCACCCTAGAGCAACACTTAAAATTATAGCAGGTGCATATATAGTAATACCAGCTGCTAAACCTCTTTGAATTAGAAATAAAATTGCAGTTAAAGTTCTAGTTTTAAGGTCAAACCTATTTTCTAAAAACTCATAGGCTGTATAAACATTAAGCTTTTGATATACTGGTAAAAAAAATAGACAAATAATTATCATTGCGAAAGGAAGTCCAAAATAAAATTGAACAAAACCCATTCCATCACTGTAAGCTTGCCCTGGAGTAGATAAAAATGTAATTGCACTTGCCTGTGTTGCCATTACTGAAAAACCTACAGTCCACCACCTGGCTTTATTATCACCTTTTAAATATGATTTAATAGAAGAATGGTTTTGATTTTTCCAAACCCCATAAATTGCGATAAAAAGAAGCGTTCCAATTAAAAGGAACCAATCAATATTTAGCATTAATTATAATTTATCGTAATTGTGTAAAATATGAACCAGTAAAGAATGTTAATTGCAAATAATAATATATATGTTTGGTTTTTAACTTTATTCATGCCCAAAGTTTAGTAAATTAATAAAAAGTTTATATGCCCCTGGAACTCCAGCGGGTAATTCTCTAAAAAAACTTAGACCTGTGTAAATTATTTTACCTTCTCCATAAGAAGCTGCTAATATGCTTCCTCTTTTTTTTGTTTCATTAACATCACTCATTTCAAGAAGTGGCTCGAAATTTTCATCCCAATTATTGGGAAAATACAAACCTCTTTCTTGAACCCAATTATTAAAATCTATAATCTCTATTTTATTGGGATGATTAAATATAGAATGAGATTTATTTAAAAATTTAACACTTGAATTTTCATCAGTAACTCTATCTCTTGAGAGTGTTAACTTATATGGAGTAATATTATTTGTCTTTAATCCTCTGCTAGTATTGTATTGAATAACTAGAGTCCCTCCATTTTTAACATAATTCCATAAAACTTCATTTTTAAAACGTAATTCATCGATAACATTAAATGCTCTAATACCTATTATTATTGTTTTGAAGTCTTTAAGATTCTCTAAAATAAGTTCAGAGGGATCAATATCAACAACCTCTATTCCAATATTTTTTAATGCTTCAGGTATTTTATCTCCTACCCCCATCAAGTACCCAACTTTATTAACATTATTTTTCAAATCAACTTCAAAAACCTTTGCAAAACTTGGCTTTACAATGAATTGCTTTGGAATATGGGGATAATCAATCGTTATAAGCTGATTAGAGTATTTCTTATTATTTGAATTTATAATTGGCTTTATAATACCTTGGCTATTTTTATCACTAGAGTAAACATTGAATAAATAATTTTTTTGCTGACTCTTTTTTGAAATGTCAATTAAGTATTCACTAGGTTTAATGTTCCATCCTTCTGGTATTTTAAGACTTAGAGTGCCTAAAATATTTTTTTCATGTGCAGTAACTGAAACAGAAATTTGTTTTGGTTTGGTATCAGTAAAAATATAAACGGACTGTTCAAGTTTTGCCGTTACTTTAGGAATAACAGTGTAGGGAGTTATAACCTCACCCTGCACGGGGTCTGTAATTCTGTTTTTTGCATCAACAACAATAGTTAATTCTTTACCATTTATTACAAGATCCACTTCAGCTTTTATTGCTATTGGAGTTTCAGGTAGACCTTTTAAGTTTTGAATATTAACTTTATACATTCCTAATGTCCCTTCTTTTGTCAGCCAGTATGGTGATGATATAATATTGCCAATTGTGATTTCTAATTTTTTTTCAAATAAATAATTATTTTTTATAGTTTCATTTATTATAAAATTGTCATTATTTAGATTTATTTTTTTGATTAGAACATCAGTATTTGACGGGTTAACAATTTTTAAATTAAAAACTTCTTTACTATTTGGAGTACCTAATATATTTATACTATTAAGTTGAATATTTAATCCAAGACAAAGTGATATTATACTTTTTAACTCATTTAACTTCAAGTTTTTCCAATATCCATTTTCCAATTTTTCAATTTTTTTATAAATATTGATTAAATCAGGAATGTTTTTTTCAGGGATTTTAAAATTGAAGTCAGTTAAAAGATTGTCTATTAAAGTTTTAATTTGACCACCACCTTTTAGTCTATTCCAACTAATATCGATCCCTTCAAAAGGATTATTTGAAGTAACATCTTCACCTTTGATTAATTCTATATATCCCCATTGTGGACCTCCAGGTTTTGGAGATCTGCCAAATCCTTGAGATTTGTGTTGACTTCTACTTTTAGCAGCTATTTGATCATAAGTCATTCCTCTTAGACTATTAAATTCAGATTGATCGAATTTTAAAAAATTATTTTTGTTAACTTTCATGAAATTTTCTTTACTCCCATAAAAAAACCATGAGGTATTAAAAAACAATCTTTTTGGTTTCCAAATAGAAAGTGATTTTAACTGTTCCGGAAAATAATTAATGTTTGATGCTAAATCAAAAGCTTCATAACTCAAAATTGCTGATGCTGTATGATGTCCATGAGTAGTTCCAGGAGTTCTATGATCAAATCTATTTATAATTATATCAGGTTGTATTGTCCTTATGTACTTGACAACTTGACTTAGCAACTCATTTTTATCCCAAATATTTAATGTTTCATCTGGATGTTTCGAAAAACCAAAGTCATTTGCAGTTGTAAAAAATTGATTTGCACCATCAATTTTTCTTGCAGCTAAAAGTTCTTGTGTTCTAATTAGGCCTAATGCATCTGTTAATTCTGTTCCAATTCTGTTTTGTCCACCATCACCTCTAGTTAAAGAAAGATAGGTTGTTTCAATATGGTGCTTATTTGAAAAATAAGAAATAAGATTTGTGTTTTCATCATCCGGATGGGCCCCAATATGGAGTAAACTTCCTAAAACATTTAGCTTTTGAATTTTTGAATAAATCTCAGAACTGTTTTGAGACTTTAGTTGAAATGATTTTGATAGAAAAAAGAAACTTAATAAAAAAAAATATTTCATCTGTCCAAGTTAATATATTTAATAATCCTAAAAAATTATATCAAATTAATCTTTGTATTTCAGTTAAAACTTCTGAAACAGGTAATCCAATAACGTTGGTATAGCTTCCTTTTATCTTTGAAACTCCTAATATACCAATTGATTCTTGAATTGCATATGAACCAGCTTTATCGTAGGGGTTATGTTTGATTATATAATTTTCTATTAATTTTTCATTTAATTCATTAAATGTAACTTCGGTTGTTACATCAATACAATAATAGTTTTCATAGGTTAAAAATCCAACTGCAGTAATTACTTTGTGAGTTTTACCGGACAAAGATAGTAGCATTCTTTTTGCATCTTCAAATGTTTTTGGTTTTCCAAGACATTTTTTTTCATGCCAAACAATAGTATCTGCACTAATAATAATTTGATTTTCCTCTATGATTTTTTTAAATGGTTTGGATTTTAGGCCTGCAATATATCTAGCGATAGAGACTCCTTTTAATTTTTTTGGATATTTCTCTTCAACATCAAAAGTTTTTATAGTAAAAGGGAAGTCAAAATGCTCAAAGAATGCTCTACGCCTAGGGGAATTAGAAGCTAAAATTATTTCTTTATCGATTTTTTTTACCATTTTAAATAAAATTCCATTTATTTTGAACTCTAAGAACCTGTTCAATTATTTCCCTGACACATCCAAATCCCCCTTTTTTTGGTGAAATGTAGTCAGCAATTTTTTTTACATCTGTTACTGCATCTTTGGGACAGGTACTTACACCTACTTTTTTCATAACTGGAATGTCTGGAATATCATCCCCCATGTAGAGAATTTCATTTGATGAAACTCCGTGAATTTTTAATAATTCATTATAGGGTTCAATTTTTTTATGTGCTCCTAAATAAATATTTTTAACACCTAAAGATTTTAATCTTATATCAAGATCTTTGTTGATTGCTCCAGAAATAATTGAAACATTATATCCACTGTCAATAGCATACTTCAATGCAAAACCATCTTTTGAATCCATCATTCTAAACATTTCTCCATTATTTGTTATAAGAAGTTTTCCGTCTGTTAATACTCCATCTATATCGAAAATAAACGTTGTAATTTTTTTCAATCTAATTTTATAATTTTCTTTATTCATAACTTTTTTTTATTGATTTTGTTATTGCTAAATACAGGCTCTTATCTTCAGTATTATTCATTAGGTTTAGATGATTTTTAAGCGTTATTTCGTCTTCTCGTCTAGCGGGACCAGTCTGGATAATGAAGGGGTCGTTTGTTAATACTTGATTTATTGTATTTTTTAATAAGGGTTTAATAATTGAATATGGAACATTATTTTCATCACATATTTTTTTACCCTTGTATATAATATGATTAACAAAATTATTAATCCAAACTGCTGATAAATGAACATTTGCTCTTTGTGTAGAGTTCAAACACTTATATCTTCCTTTCAATGATAAAACTAATTTTTTTAATAAGTTTAGATCGTTTTCCTTTTTGGCTTCGATACAAAATGGAGTTTTTTCGAAAATATTGTTTTTGTCTTTTGTAATTGATTGAACAGGGAATAGTACGCCTGATCTTTTATGATTGTTAAATACATTTATTGATGTTGCTCCAGAACAATGAACTAAGAAGTGGTTCTTATTAATCAATTTTGAAATATTTTGAATTGAACTATCTGAAACAGCAATTATGAATAAATCAGCATCTTTAAGATTCTCTATTTTATCGATACCATTTTTTGGAATCTTTTTATTTTTCCATGATCTTCCGAACCATTCTTTTAATTTGAAATCTTTAAGTGCATCAATATTCATAGCAAGTTGAGTGCCAACATTTCCATTCCCGATTACTGTTACTTCAAACATAATTTCAAATTTACGTAATGTTGTTAAATATCAGCTATATCAATAAAAATAGAAGTAAAAAATATTTGTATATAATCATTTACATTCTTTTAAAATTCAGTATCAAAGGGTATATTTGTAATCCAATTTTAAATTTTGATGCAAGAGAAAATATTAAGGTTTCTTTTTTCAAATAAGTTAATGGCCTTTTTGTTTATTGCCTTTCCAACGGCAATGGGAGTTGGAACTTTTCTAGAAACTTTTTATTCAACTACGGCGGCTAAAATATGGATCTATAATGCAAGATGGTTTGAAGTTATTATGTTGTTATTGATGTTGAATTTTATAGGTAATATATTCAAGTACAAACTTTTAAGAAAAGAAAAATGGGCAGTTTTATCACTTCATCTCTCATTTATACTTATTCTATTAGGTGCTTTTACAACCAGATATTTTGGCTTTGAAGGGGTTATGCCAATTAGAGAAGGTGATGAAAGCAATAAAATGATTTCAGAAAAAACCTTTTTAACTGTTTTAGTTGATGGAGAGAAAAATGGTTTAGTTCAAAGATTAAAATTAGAAGATGAAGTTTTATTTTCTGAACACACCTCTAATAAACTTAATTGGAATCAAGATTTTCATGGACAAGATTTTTCTATATCATTAATTAATTATGTGGAAAATGTTTCTGAAGGATTAGTCTTAGATCCAAGTGGAGACAGATATTTAAAAATTGTTGAGGCAAACGACGGAAATAGACATGAGCATTTTTTAAAGGAAGGAGAGGTTTCTAACATTAACAACATCCTCTTCACCTTAAATAATCCAATTGATGGTGCTATTAATATTCGTTCTGAATTAGGACAATATTATATAGAATCACCATATTCAGGATCGTTTTTAAGAATGTCAGATCAGATTAAGGGTCAAATAATAGATAATAAAGAACAAGAATTAGAACTGAGATCTTTATATACCTTCCCAAATTTTCAATTTGTGATTCCTGACCCTCCTTTGAGAGGAAATTTTGGTATTGTAAAATCAGAAAATGAGTCACCGAAAAATCAAGATGCTCTTTATTTATCAATAAATTCAATGGAAGAGACTAAGGAAATTGCACTTATTGGTGGTAAAGGTTTTGTAAATGACCCTAAAGAAATTAAAGTGGGGGGACTTGATTTTTATTTATCCTATGGTTCTCATTCTAAAACCATTCCTTTCTCACTAAAATTAAATGATTTTATAGCAGAAAAATACCCAGGAACCGATAAAAGCTATTCTTCTTTTATGAGTAAAGTAAGAGTTAAAGATAATTCTAAGGAATTTGATTATGATATTTATATGAATAATATATTAGATTACAGAGGATATAGATTTTTTCAGGCATCTTTTGATCCGGATGAGAAAGGGACTGTATTATCAGTTAATCATGACTATATGGGTACAATGATTACTTATTTTGGGTATATTTTACTATACATTTCAATGTGTGGTATATTTTTTATTGGTAAGACTCGTTTTAAAAATTTGTCAATGAGTTTATCCAAGTTAAAAAACAGGCAATTCAGTCTAATTCTATTTTTTTTATTTTCTAATATTTTAATTGCCCAAGATTCTAATTTTAATAAAGTTGAATTCCGAGAGTTTGATTTTGATTCTTTAATACAGGTTACTGCATTTCCTGATTCCCAAGCAGATAAGTTTGGAAGTTTAATAATTCAAGATTTAGGTGGCAGGATGAAGCCTGCAAATACTTTCTCTTCTGAGTTGTTAAGAAAAGTTAGCAAGAGTGATACTTACAAGGGCTTATCCTCCGATCAAGTTTTGCTTTCAATTGTTAATAATCCGGCTGTTTGGTACAATGTTCCTATAATTTATCTGAAAAGAGGAAATGATAGTTTGAGAAAAATTGCTGGAATTAATAAAAAATCAAAATATGCGCCTCTGGTTTCATTTTTTGATGAAAAAGGTAATTATAAGATAGCCGGTCAATTGGAAAAAGCATACAGAACTCAAACACCTAATCAATTTCAAAAAGATTTTATAGAACTTGATAGAAGAGTCAATCTTTTGTATTCTGCGTTAGAAGGTAAGGTTCTAAGGATTTTCCCGATACCAAATGATCCCATAAATAAATGGGTTTCTTACCCGGAAATTAATCAATTTGAATTTAAAGGTGCTGATTCATTATATGTTAGTAATGTATTACCCCTATATTTTCAAGCATTACGATTGGGTAAGTCTAATGGTGATTTCGATCAAGCAGATGATCTAATAGAGAGTCTTAAAGGCTTTCAGAAGAAGTATGGATACGATGTCATTCCGAGTTCCTCAAAAGTCTCTGCTGAAATTTTATATAATAAATATGATATTTTTAAAAAATTATTTAGTTGGTATATTTATTCAAGTATGCTATTATTTATAATTTTAATAATTAAAATTTTTAATGATAGAAAGTTTATAAAGTATATTGAAATAGCCTTAATCTCATCTATTACATTTCTTTTTATTCTTCATTCCCTTGGATTAGTTTTTAGGGCATTTGTTTCTGGTCATGCTCCCTGGAGTGATGCATATGAATCAATGATTTATGTTTCTTGGGCAACACAGTTTTTCGGACTAATATTCGCAAGAAAATCATCCCTTACACTTGCAGCTACTACCTTTGTTTCATCTATGATTCTAATGATTGCTCATTGGAATTGGATGGATCCTTCTATAGCTAACTTACAACCTGTTTTGGACAGTTATTGGTTAATGATTCATGTTGCAGTAATTGTAGGCAGCTATGGCCCATTTTCAATTAGTATGATACTTGGAATTGTTGTTTTACTTCTCATTCTAATAACTAATTCAAAGAATAAGAAAAAACTTTTTCCAAAAATTAAAGAGTTAAGTATTATAAACGAACTTTCTATAACCATTGGACTAGTTATGTTAACTATAGGAAATTTTTTGGGTGGAATGTGGGCAAATGAAAGTTGGGGAAGATATTGGGGGTGGGATCCAAAAGAGACTTGGGCTTTAATTTCAATAATGGTATATGCCTTTGTTATTCACATGAGGTTAGTGCCTGGATTAAATGGAAGGTGGCTTTTTAATTTAATGAGTATAATAGCATTTTCTAGTATTTTAATGACTTATTTTGGAGTGAATTTTTATCTAGTTGGACTTCATTCATATGCAAGTGGAGATAAGATTATTACTCCTAATTTCATATATTATTCAGTTATATTTGTAATTATTCTTGGATCAGTATCATTTTACTCATATAAAAAACACTACAAATAGTCTACTTAAAAGCTAACATGAATTCATCTTCATCAGCTCCAGATTGAACAAGATTAATTGCTTTTTCAACAATGGAATCAATTTTTTCTTCGTTAAAACCTAAAGAAAAAGTAAATTTTTTAAGTAATTTAATTTCAGCTTCATCAGCTATTGCATCTGCTAAAACAATTTTAGAAAGATCATATAATCTCTCTAAACGTTTATGCTCAGAGGCTGGTGGGTTAATTTGATGTTTATTTGGATTTGATATAATTTCTTCAGCTTCAATTGGGTCTATTTCTAGTAAAATAGATAGCCTCTTTATAAATTTTTGCTCTTCCTCTGTTATTATATTATCACTTAATGCAACTTTTACTATCGATGCAAAATGACCTTTGTTACGATTTTTAAAATTACTTGAAAAAATACTAGACATGCGATTAATTTTTTTCAAATATAAAAAACCTGAATTTACTACAAACATCCATTCCTATAATTATATGTAAATAAATCAATTTTTTTAATTTAGATAAAAAAATGAATGTTATTTAATATTACCGACGAAACATCTCCTTTGGAATCAATTATTGTCGGAATAGCCAATAGTAATGGTGGCATTCCAAGTTTAGATGATGTTTATGACCCAAAGTCTAGAATTCATATTTTATCTAATACATACCCTAAAGAATCTGATATGGTTAAAGAATTGGAGAATCTAGTTTCTTTATTACGTTCTTATGGTGTTAAAATTTTTCGACCAACATTAATAAATGATTATAATCAAATTTATTCTAGGGATATTGGCTTTGTTATAGAGGATAAGTTTTTTAAGTCTAATATTCTACCCATAAGGTCCAGGGAAATCCAAGCCTTAGATAAACTTTTAAGTTTGTTTTCTTCGGATTGTATTATATCATTTCCTGATGATGCTCACATTGAAGGAGGAGACGTCGTCCTTTTTAAAAATAAGATATATGTTGGCGCCTACATTAAAAATGATTACTCTGATTATATAACAGCAAGAACAAATTTAAAAGGATTAAATTTTCTCAAGAATTTTTTTCCAAACAAAGATGTAGTTTTATTAGAATTAAATAAATCAAATACTGATCCAAAAAAAAATGTTTTACATCTTGATTGTTGTTTCCAGCCCATTGGAAATTCATATGCAATAATTCACAAAGAAGGCTTTTCTGATCAGGATCAACTATCTTCACTAATAGATGATTTTGGTCTAGAAAATTGTTTTTTTATCAATTCTACTGAAATGTTTGATATGATGAGTAATGTTTTTTCAATTAACAAGCATACAATTGTTTCAGACTCATATTTTTCAAGGCTTAATAATTGGTTAAGACAGAAAGAATTCAAAGTCGAAGAGATATCTTTTAGAGAGATAGCAAAGCAAGAAGGACTATTTAGATGTGTAACATTACCAATAAGTAGAAAGAAATGATAGGACTAACTAGTCATGTTTTGATGGTTCGACCAATTTTGTTTGAAAAAAACAAACAAACAGCCGTCAATAATTACTATCAAATGGATAGCACATTGAATTCGAAAACTATTAATGAGCTAGCTATAAAAGAATTTGATCAATTAGTTGATAATTTAACTAATTTAGGAATCAAAGTAACATTACATCAAGATACAAAGAGTCCTAGAACACCAGATTCAATTTTTCCAAATAATTGGATATCATTTCATAAAAATAATAATGTAATTATATATCCAATGTTTGCCAAAAATAGAAGGTATGAAAGATCAAAAGATATTTTTAAAACTCTGAAAAAGGCAGGAGTTAAATCTAATATAATTCTTGATCTCACAAAATTCGAAAATGAAAATAAATTTCTTGAGGGCACTGGAAGCATGATATTAGACAGAGCTAGTAAAAAACTCTATGCTTCACTTTCTGAAAGAACGGAAAAGTCACTAGTTTTAAATTTTTCAAATAAGATGAATTATAAACCCATTATTTTTTCTTCTTTTCAAACTGTTTCAAAACAGAGATTAAACATATATCATACTAATGTTATGATGAGTATTGGTGATAAATTTGCTGCCGTTTGTTTAGAATCTATTGATGATAGATATGAAAGAGAGAATGTTAAAAATGAATTAATTGATAGTGGAAAAGACTTAATATTACTTTCTGAAAAGCAAGTAGAGAATTTTGCAGGTAACATGTTGCTATTAAAAAACTCAAATGGTCCTCTGCTTGTTATGAGTACATCTGCATATAAATCACTTACAATTAAACAAAAAAATAAATTTAAAAATTATGCAGAAATATTTCATTCTGATATTACTACTATTGAAATGTTAGGTGGGGGAAGTGTTAGATGTATGCTTGCAGAAATTTTTTAATCAATTAATTCAAAAACCCCATTTTCCGAGTCTTTCTTTACTTTATCTCCCTTAAAAGTTTGTCCGTGCATATTTATATAAACTCCTTTTTTTAAATTTTGTAATGCTGACAGAGCACTTCCAAGGTTGAAAAATCCATCTGATGAACTTCCAAAAGCATATGGAATCATAGCTCCAGTTATAACAATCACCTTATTTTGAATATTTGCTTTTATAAGATGTTTTGCAGTATCTGTCATTTTATCGGTTCCATGAGTTATAAGAATTAGTTTTGATTTAGACTCTAAACATGCATCTTGAATCATTTGTAGGTGAAAATGGTTCATTTCCAGACTATCAATTAGCATTAATTGTTTTATATCAATTTTTAGCTTACACTGAGCTCTTTCAAGCATTTTAGGTATATGAGTTTTTTCAAAATACATTTCTCCACTTATGTGATTATAAGTTTTATCAAAAGTTCCTCCAGTAACAAAAATTTGAATTTTATTCATTTAACAAATTTAAACAGTACTTATAATGTATTTTATTAAGATTTGAAACCTTACTTTTTTTTGATTTAAAATATTTTTTTAAATTATTTTCTTGACTTTCAATAATCCCTTTAATTTCAGGAATTAGTTTTTCACTCTCTTTGAGCAATTTAAATTGATGTATAATATTTTTCTGAAGTTCTCTTTGAAGAATGTCTGGATGTGTAATATCCACGGTAAGATTTTTAGTAATTATTTCAATTAGTTCTATTATAGAAAGAGAATTACCTTGAATTGTATTTTCAGTTGAAATCATGGTATTTAATCTGTTAACACTTAATATTCTATTAAAAACTGATTTTTGGAGATTACTTATAAGTGACAAAGAACCTTTTTCTTTAATTTTTGAAATTATTTTTTTGTCGTAGAGCCAAACCGGTGACGTCCATAGATTAATTTTAAGAAAATTGAGAGCATTTAATTGTTTTTCTTTTGGAACATTAACGTAAGGAATGCCGTTTTGTCCTTTGTTTAATAAAGTTTGATTAACGCCACCTATCATTGAAACAACATGATAAACATACCTTCTATACACTCCTATTAACTCACCATAAAGTTCATTTAAATCCTTATAATTTGAACCTTCTTTAATTATCCACTTTTCAAGATTTTTTACTACAATTTTTAAATTACTCAATCCATAGGTGCTTGATTTTATTGGATTATCACCAATATTTTCAGTTTGAGAGTCTGGATCAATACCATATGATCCAAACATGAATTTTGGATCTAAGTTTTTATTACCAATCCAATTATTAAGAATAGAATCTATTTCAAGCTCATTCTTATCAGAAAAGAAACGATACCCCCATTCAATTGAATACTCATCATAAGGACCAAGTTTTCTAACAAACCTTATGTTTTTGTCTCCAGGTTGAGCAACATAATTGTATCTTGCATAGTCCATAATTGTAGCAGCAATACCCATTTTTTGTGTAAACTTACCTGATCTTAGTGAATCAACTGGATAGGCTGAACTGGCTTTCATGTTATGAGGTAAACCAAGTGCGTGTCCAATTTCGTGAGATATAACTCTTCTCATCATTTCTCCAATTTCTGTCTCTGGAGTATTTAATGTTCTTGCTTTTGGATTTGCTGCGCCAGTTTCTAATAAATATCTATTCCTGTAAGACCTTAAATGATTGTGATACCATATAATATCACTTTCAATTATTTCTCCTGTTCTAGGATCCGAAACACTGGGCCCAGTTGCATTTCGGGTTTTAGAGGCAACATACCTGACAGTAGAATACCTAATATCTTCAGGACTAAAATTCGGGTCTTCTTCTTTTGATGGAGGATCTTTTGCTATAATTGCATTTTTAAAACCAGCTTTTTCGAATGCAATATTCCAATCTTCAATTCCTTTTTTAAAATAAGGTCTCCATTTTTTGGGTGTAGCAGGATCTAAGTAATATATAATTGGTTTTTTTGGTTCAGTTAATTCACCATTGTTATATGCTTCTATGTCTTTTGGCTCGAGCCTCCACCTTCGTATTATTTGATACTCATCAGATTTTAACTGTTCTGATGAATAATCAACCTTATTTAGACTAAACCATCCAATTCTGTTATCTAAATATCTAACTTGCATTAATGATTCCGGTAGTGAAATAATTGAATGGTTAACTTCAAAACTGAGTGTTTTAGAGTTATTTGATCTTGGTAAATTACTAGCTGAATAAGTTATAGTATTTTTAATTTCAGTATTCATAGGATAGCTATTAGCTTGATTGATAAAACTTCTTTTTTTATCAATACTTCCAATTTTGAATCTCTCTTTGTCAGTCTTTCGTATTAAATTAAAACCAGGCGAATCATTCATGAAGTAATTTGATACGTCAATTAAGTGCTTGTCCTTTTCTCCATTTTCTATTTTAAAAACAGCAAGAATAGGTGGGAAGTTATTTTTAATAACACTTATTTTAATAGGATCCTTATCTAATGCTTCATTTGTATAAGCTAGTTTTTTTAAAACTATATTATTGTTAGATAACTTAAATGAAATTACATTTTCTGCTGTTTTAGATCCTGCATTTGTATAAGATGAAAAATTTCCAGGAAATTGAGAAAACCTTGTAACCATTAACAGTTCTTTTTCTAAAACTGTTTTGTCTAATTCAAAATATAGTTTATCATTTTTTAAATACGTAGTAATTAACCCTTCAGACTTTTTCATATCAATTGTTATGCTGTCAATTGATGGTTTTTTGTTTTTTTGGCCTAATACACTTCCTGTATAGATCAATAATATTATTAATGTTAATTTTCTTATCATAAATTAATATTTTGAATAAAGTTCGAAGTTTTCTAGATCAAAGCTTGGTAGAGCAGACAATAAATGATCAAATATATCTGAAACTATTCCTTCATATGCAGTCCAATCTTTATCAGTAATAAATGCATAGACTTCTAATGGAATACCTGTTGGAGTTGGGGATAACTGCCTGCACATAACTGTCATTTTATTATTAATTTTAGAGTGGTTATCCAAATAGCTTTTGATGTAGGCTCGAAATAATCCAATATTTGTAAAATTTCTTCCATTAATCAATTCAATTTTATCTGTTTGAATCAAATCATTGTGTGATTTTATTTCATCATTTCTTCTTTTTATATAATCAGCTATTAAGTCAATCTTTTTAAGGGACTTAATTTCTGCATCATTTATGAACTTAATCGAACTAGCTTTTACAAGAATTGCTCTTTTAATTCTTCTTCCATCAGAATCACTCATTCCTCTCCAATTGGTGAAAGAGTCTGAAATTAATTTATATGTTGGAATAGTAGTTATTGTTTTATCAAAATTTTGAATTTTTACTGTAGATAAACTTATAGCTATTACATCTCCATCAGCATTATAGTTTTTCATAGTAATCCAGTCACCTATTCTTACAGTATCATTTATTGTAATTTGTATGCTCGCTACAAACCCTAGTAAAGTGTCTTTAAAGATTAGAAGTATAACTGCAGAAAGTGCACCTAGGGTAGTTAGAAAAACTCCAACTTCTTTACCGGTTAGCAGAGATAAAATTATAATACCACCAACAAACCAGATAAAAATCATAAAAACCTGAAGGTAACTTTCTAACGGCTTATCTTTGAGTATAGAAAGATTTCGTAACTGATCAGTAATCGACTTTAAAACTCCTCTAATGATCAGTATACTAATAAAGGCAGCTAAAGCTTCAAGAATATTTAAAATCACAACACTCAGATTTTGAAAACTAGATAATAATTCAGGTACTTGAATTATCAAAAAAAATAAAGGTGGAAGATAACCTAACAGGGAAGGTATTTTATTTTCAATTAATGAATCATCAAAATTTGAGCTAGTTCTTTTGGCAATTTGAGTAAAGATTTTTTTAATAAAATTTCTTGATACATATGAAAGTATAATGGTAATTAATATGATTATACCAGACACAGATAATAAGCCAAGAAAGCTAGATAATGAATTACTTATGCCATTATCTTTAAAAAGCTCGAAAAAAAATAAATACATATAGTTTAGTTTGATTAATTATTGATTTGCCAATATATCAGCATTTTTTTTAATTTCAGTTATTAAATCTTTTAAATGACCAATATTAGTTCGTGGATTTAATAAAACAACTCTTAGATATCTTAAATTATTCATTTCACAAGAAGTAATATAAAAATGCTTATTATTAATTATTTTATATCTTAATTTAAGTTGAAATTCATCATTTATAGAGTATTTTACATATCTAAAACATAGTATATTACTTTGAGGATTGTAGGGAGCTTCAAATTCTGAATCTTTATTTAATAAAAAATAAAAATCCTTGCATAATGAGAATGTGTAATCAATATAATCTTCAATTGCTTTTTCACCTTCTATTGCAAATGCCCAAAATAATTTAGTTCCAAGCGCAGACTTTGTACACTCTACTGTATATGGCATGGAATCCATTCCTACAACTTCATTATTATGAAATACATATGAACCTTTTTGTTGAAAAGCTCCAGCTTGAAGTTTAAAGTCATTGAATAAAATGGCTGTGCAAAGCGATGGAACGCGCATCATTTTATGTGCATCCCAAATCAATGAAGTTGCTTTGTCAATTCCTTTTACTATTCCCTTATTTTTTTTACTAACTAAAGCTGCTGCACCATGAGCTCCATCGACGTGAAACCAAATACTATGTTTTTTACAAAAATCCCCTATTAATTCAAGTGGTTCAAACAAACCAGTCGAAGTTGCGCATGCATTTGCAACTATACACATTACTTTTTTTCCATCATCAACAGTTTGATTATAAATCTTTTTTAATTGATCAATTTTTATAACTTCATTTTTATCAACCGGAACAGCAATAAATGACTTTCTACCTAATCCTAGAATTGATAGAGATCTTAGAATTGAATAGTGTGCAGAAGCTGAACCTATTACAACTAGATTTGATGGATTTCCCATGTCCCATGAATCAGGGCTTATTTTTGATCTTGCAGCTGTTAAGGCAGTTAAGTTTGCAATTGATCCACCATGAGTTAATACTCCACTTGGTTGTCCAGGTTTAAATTTAAAATCATAAAAATCTTTATTTTTTAACCACCCTAATTTATTTAACATCCAATTGATCATAAAACCTTCACAGGTACTTCCTGCAGGTCCCATTTCATACAAAGAACTTGGGTTATTAATTGTCCCATGAATTAATTCTGGGATTCCTGACAATTCCTGGGGAACTGCAACTTGATGTCCCATGTAGTGGGGGTGATTTAAATGATTTGTATTTTCAAGATAATTTTTTAAAAAATCTATAATATCTTCTGAAGATTTAAACCCAGAATTAAGTCTCTCTTTGAGTTTAAGTTTTTTTGCTATTAATTCTGGCTCTATTTGATTTAGTGCAAATGTTTTTTTGTTTACAGAGTCATAAATATGGTTTTCTAAAACTTTTGCAACTTCAAAGATTGTTTTTTCGGTGCTTAATTCCATAGAATTAATTTTTGTTAAAGATACTTCAAATCAAAAAAAAAGGAAAAAATAATTAATCAATTAATTATAATAATTAAAAATTTATTAAGTTACTGTGGGCTGATCGACGCTAAACTTAAGATATTCTTTTTTAATTACGATATCAGCTATTTTAATAATTGTTTTGATTAGGTCTTCGTATGAGATATAAAGTGGAGAGATTCCTAGTCTTATATATTTTGGGGGTCTGAAATCTGGAATGATTTTTAGAGGTCCTTCTTGTAATGATTTACATATTCTCCATGATTCTTTATGAGAAATTGAAATATGTGAACCTCTGTCTTGAGGGTTAAGTGGACTTTCTATTTTAAAATCCAAAGGAATTAAATATTTAATTATTAAATCTTTTAGATATTCAGACTGTCTTTTGCTTTTAGCTTCTATATTTTTTATACCAGCTTTTAATACCATATCAACTCCACACTCAATTGGAACGGTAGAAATTATACTTGGTGTACCGTTTGAAAACTTTTGAATTCCATTACTTGAAATAAATTCTTTTGAAAACGAAAATGGGTTTAGGTGTCCAAACCATCCATTAATTGGATTTTCAAGTTCTTTAATTAGACTTTTATTTACATATAAATATGCGGGTGACCCAGGACCGCCATTGAGAAATTTATATGTACATCCAACAGCAATAAGTGTTTTTGAATATTTAAAATCAATATTCACGACACCAGCAGCATGACTTAGATCCCAGACAATTATACTATCATTTTTTAAGGCCCACTCGTTTAATTCTTTCATTGGATATAACCAAGAGCTTTTATAGCTTACTAGGCTCAAACAAATAATTCCAGGATCACTTTTAATTTTTTTCTTTAACAGCTGAATGTTAGCTTCTATTTCAGATTCATATTTAAGTATTGTTTTTTTCGAATTACTAGTTGTTTTAATAATGCCATCAATTATATATAAATCTGAGGGAAAGTTTAAATTATCAGAAATAAAATGAGGTTTGAATTTTTTGGATTGAAATAAAGAATTTAATATTTGATATAAATAAACCGATGTAGATTCTCCGATTGTAATTTCATTGTTTGATGCATTAAATAGTTTTTCCAACTTAAAAGAAATTCTCTTTATCATTTCAAGCCAATAATCATTCCAGCTTCTTATAAGATTTTGCCCCCATTCATTTTCTATAACTTTCTGTATTTTCAACTTCGATTTATTAGGGAGTTTGCCCAATGAGTTTCCATCTAGATAGATTTCATTAGTATTATTAATAAATTCCTTTCTAAATAGTTTTAATGAGTCATTAATATCAAGAATTTTTGAAGCTTTTATTTCATTTTCCATTTTCTAAAAATAATATAAATTATGATATTTATTATTTTAAATATTTAAGCTATATTGAAAAATGCATGTAAATTTTTTTTATTTATTAATTGTTTTAATTTTTCATCTTAGTCCATATAATGAGATTTTTTCTCAATCCAAAAGTGACAAAAAAAAAACTAAACTTTTGCTTAAATTACACAAACCCAAGTGGTTAAAAATTAATAATGAAAAAGCTTATTTTAGACATAATATTTCATCATTACCTTCCAAAGTATCAACTACTTCAAGTGATCAAATTGGAAGATTAAACAGCGGTCAATCAAAGACTCAAAAATTTTTATATAATAAGTTTGGATATGATTATGATAAAATCGAAAGTAAAATAATACAAATAGCCCTTTTTAAGCCTGAAATTAAAATTTTAGAAATAGATTTAATAGCAAATTGTAAAGGAAGTTCAATTGATAATTATGACAAGTCAAACAATTCTTTTGAATCCTTTCAAGGAATTTCTTCTGTTTTTATTGATGTAAACCAATTATATAATCTAAGAAAAATAAATTCAAAATCTAATTTCATTAATAATGTTTTGGTATCAGATCAGATAATAATGGATAATCTTAGTAGGTCAATTAATCAAATTTGTAAATGAAAAATTTTTGTTTTGTTATTCTTTTGACTTTTGAGTTTTTGAGCTCACAAAAACTATCCTCTATTACTGTTCTAGGTACAGTTCAGGATGGAGGATTACCCCACATAGGATGTGAAAAAATATGCTGTACTGATCCAGTTGATGATTTCATGGTTACATCTTTAGGCTTAACATTATCAGGTAATAAAGGTTTTTATTTGTTTGAGGCATCTCCAGATTTTCCTGATCAACTAAGATTTATGAATTCAAAATTCAAATCTCCTTTTAAAGGTGTCTTTCTCACTCACGCTCATATTGGTCATTATAGTGGATTAATGTATTTAGGTAAAGAAGCTATGGGAGCCAAGAACATTCCTGTTTATGTTATGAGTAGAATGTTAAATTATTTAAGAACTAATGGTCCTTGGTCACAATTAGTCAATGACTCTAACATTAATTTAATTAATTTATTTGAAAATAAATTTCATAATATTTCAGAAACAATAAAAGTAAAACCAGTCATAGTTCCTCATAGAGATGAGTTTTCCGAAACGGTTGGATTTTTTATTTATGGAACTAATAGGACAGCTTTTTTTCTTCCCGATATAGATAAATGGGATAAATGGTCATTGAGTTTAAAAAAAATAATTAAAAGCACAGATATTTTATTTTTAGACGCTACTTTTTACGATAATTCTGAAATAAATTATAGGCCTATTGAGAGTATTCCTCATCCATTTGTAAGTGAAACTATCGAATATCTAAAAAATTTATCTTTGAGTGATAAGAAAAAAATATTTTTTATTCATATGAACCATACAAACCCCATGCTTGATCCAAAAAGTGAAATTGCGAAACGGGTGTTAAGTGAAGGATATAATATTGCAAAAATTGGACAAACTTTTGAGCTTTAGAATTGAATAGATTTATATTTGCACAAAATTATTTATGTTGATATGATTAAAACTGATATTATAATAATAGGTGCTGGTCCTGTTGGTCTTTTTGCTGTTTTTGAAGCAGGTTTAATGAAACTTAAATGTCATGTGATTGATGCAATCCCGATTCCAGGGGGTCAACTGTCTGAGATTTATCCTAAGAAGCCTATTTACGATATTCCAGGATTTCCATCAATTTTAGCCGGGGAACTCATCGACAATTTAATGAAACAAGCAAGCCCTTTTAAACCAGGATTCACACTAGGTGAACGTGCCGAATCTATTGTAAAAAAGAAAAATGGAGAGTTTGTTGTTACAACTAATAAAGGTACTAAACATATAGCACCAATAATTTTTATAGCAGGTGGTTTAGGTAGCTTTGAACCACGAAAACCTAAAATTGATAATATTGAATATTTTGAAGATAAAGGTGTTAATTATTTTGTTAAAGAGCCTTCATTATTTAAAGAAAAGAAAATTTTTATTTCAGGTGGAGGTGATTCAGCATTAGATTGGGCCATATATTTTGCAGAAAATTTTAAAAATAATGTTGGTTTAATTCATAGAAGTGATTTTTTTAGAGCACATAATGACTCAGTTCTCAAAATGCAAAACTTATGTAAAAAAGGTAAAATTTCTTTATATACTAATTCAGAAGTTATCTCATTGAATGGTAATAATTTTTTAGAGTCTATTGTTGTTAAAAATTGTGATGGTAATACTTCAAAGTATTTTTTAGATTGTTGGCTACCTCTTTTTGGTTTGTCGCCAAAATTAGGTCCAATATCAAATTGGGATCTTGAAATTGAAAAAAATGCTATAAAAGTTGATAACACCTTAGATTATCAAACAAATATTGAGGGTATATTCGCTATTGGTGATGTAAACACATACCCTGGAAAATTAAAATTAATACTATGTGGCTTTCATGAAGCAACTTTAGCTGTTCAATCTGCTTATAAGATAATTAACCCAACAAAGAAAGTCGTTTTAAAATATACAACTGTTCAAGGAATAAAAGGATTTGATTAATCTTATAAAAATCAAAAGTCTAGAGATTTAATTACTTTTAACTAGAGACATAACTTTTTTTATTGATTTGTAATTTATTTTTTTAATTTCTTGATCATAAAAAGTTTTATCAATTTTATTGGGTAAAAATTTATTCCATTTTTCAGATTTACATCCAGATAAATGAATTGATTTAAATTT
>MDTC01053675.1_pt1 | contig 43113 bp, 35 predicted proteins | sample 811181 | NCBI WGS metagenome assembly MDTC01 (sample SAMN05326644, study PRJNA326480) | marine metagenome | isolation source: seawater | place: Pacific Ocean: North | collected 2011 | reverse complement strand
TCCAGACCTGCAAGGCGCCGGTAGCGCCGGTCAGGCGAGTGCGATCGTTATCGTCACGCCCCACCCAGGCCACCGCCACCAGGTCATCCGAGAAGCCGGCAAACCAGCTGTCACGCAGATCATTGGTGGTACCGGTCTTACCGGCCAGCCGAATGTTCGAGGACACATGGTTGTAGGCCGAGCGGCCGGTACCTTCTGTCATCACATGGGTCATCGCCTGCTGAGTCAGGTAGATGGTCGCCGAATCAAAGCGCTGACGCACCTCAAACGGATACCGTTTGAGTGGCTCGCCCTGCGCCGTCAGCACGTTGCGAATGGCGCGCAACGGTGTATTGAAGCCGCCATTGGCAATGGTCTGGTACATGTCGGCCACCTGCATCGGCGTCATCGCACCGGAGCCCAACAGCATGGCCGGGTAGGCTGGCCAGTCATGATCAACGCCCAACCGGCGCACGGTATTCAGCACACTATCAACGCCCACCTCGGTGCCCAAGCGCACAGCAGCCTGGTTATAGGACTTGGCCAGCGCCATATACAGCGGCACCTGTCCGTGACTTTGCCGGTCATAGTTCTGCGGCGACCAGGTCTTGCCGGGTTCGGCTTCCAGAGTGATCGGGTCGTCATCAATCGGCGTGATCAGCGAATAGCGCTCTGGTTTTTCCAGCGCCGTCAGATAGATGGCCGGCTTGATCAGCGAGCCAATCGGCCGTGAGGCATCCAGCGCCCGGTTGAAACCGGAGAAACGCGGATTGGCGCCACCGACTACCGCCAGTACCTCGCCGGTCTGCGCGCCAGTCACCACCATGGCCGCTTCCAGCGGTTTCTTGTCGGGCGTCTCGCCAAAGCGCTTGAGCGTACCCTGCACGGCGGTTTCTGCCTTGTGCTGCAGCAAGGGGTCGAAGCTGGTGAAAATGCGCAACCCTTCGCTGGTCAGGTCCTCGTCGCGGTAGTCCGCACGCAGCTGACGTTTGACCAGATCCATAAACGCCGGGTAGCTGGTGTTGGCCAGGCTGCCGCCCTGGGTCACGTCCAGCGGTTTGTTCTTGGCGTCGGTCGCTTCTTGCTGACTGATCATGCCCTGCTCGGCCATCAGATCCAGCACCAGGTTGCGCCGTGTAGTGGCGCGTTCAGGGTTGCGGCGCGGGTTGTAGTAGGAGGCGCCCTTGACCATCCCTACCAGCAGCGCAACCTGATGCAGCTGCAGCTCCTGCAGCGGCTGGGCAAAGTAATACTGACTGGCCAGGCCAAAACCGTGCACGGCGCGGTTACCGTCCTGACCGAGGAACACCTCGTTGAGATAGGCCTCGAGGATCTCTTCCTTGCTGTAATGCAGCTCCAGCAGCACCGCCATCATGGCCTCTAGGCCCTTGCGGATAATGTTGCGATCAGCAGTCAGGTAAAAGTTTTTCACCAATTGCTGAGTCAGGGTACTGCCGCCCTGACGCAGGCTGCCAGTGGTCAGATTGACGAACATGGCGCGAGCAATGCCTTTGGGCGATACACCAAAGTGCTGGAAAAACTCGCGGTCTTCCACAGCAACCAGAGAGTCCACCAGATAAGGCGGAGCCTGATCCAGACGGATCAGAATACGGTCTTCGTTATGCGCCGGGTAAATGCCGCCGATCATCAGCGGTTCAAGCCGCGCCATGACCAGGTCCTGGGCGCCACCGATACTGGCGATGCGGTTACCGTCAAAACGCACGCTTACGCGCTGAGCCCGCTCGGCACCTTCAAAGAACTGGAACCCGCGGGTGTAGACATCAATACGACTGCCGCCCACCGCCATCTGGCCCGGGCCGTTAGCCGCGTTGCTCTGCCGATAGCCCAGGGCCTTCAGCTCGGTGAGAAAATCGTCGCGGCTCAACGGGCGGCCGGCATACAGCTCCAGCGGGCGCGCAAAGACCTTGGCCGGCACCGCCCAGCGCTTGCCGGAAAACTTCTCCTGCACGATGGCATCAAGATAGACCGCCAGGGCCCCTACCAGCACCAGACCGACCAGCCCGAGCTTGAGCAGCCAGCCCCAGAGGCGACTGCGACCGCTGGACTTTCCCTTGCCCCGCGACTTGGACTTGCGTTTGTTAGCCATGTTTCCTCACGTCATTACCCTTCTGATGCCGGCATGCACTCACGCGCGGCCCTTTGCTACGGTTGGCCTGTGACCCGCCAGACCGCATAATGTTCGCATTGCCGACCAAACAAGGAAACGTCGTGAGCCTGACCCTGTTAACTGCGCTGCAGAACCCTGACCTGTATGACCACCCGGTAAGCGGTTTTACTCTGATTGAAACCCATATTTCCTGGGTGCTGCTGACCGGCGACTATGTTTACAAGGTCAAGAAACCGGTCAATTTCGGCTTTCTCGACTATTCCTCGCTGGAACAACGCCAGCATTTCTGCCAGGAAGAAGTCCGCCTGAACCGCCGCCTGGCGCCCGAGCTGTACCTGGACGTTATCCCGGTTACCGGCAGCGCCGAAGCGCCTGTTCTGGGTGGCGACGGCCCGGCTATCGAATATCTGGTCAAGACTCGCCAGTTCCGTCAGCAGGATCTGCTCGGCAACCTGCAGCGCGATGGCGGCCTGACCGTTAGCCATATTGACGAGCTGGCAGGCGTGCTGGCCCGCTTCCACGGCCAGATTGAGCATGCCGGCCTCAATACCCCGTTCGGCACACCGCAGCAGGTCCATGCCCCGGTAACCCAGAACTTCGAGCAGATTCGCCCGTTTTTGAGCGATACAGGAGACCTGCAGCAGCTCGACGCTCTGGAGCAGTGGGCGAATACTACCCACCAACGGCTGATTCCCCAAATTAATGAGCGCAAGGCGGCCGGCCTGATCCGCGAATGCCATGGCGACATCTATCTCGATAATGTCACCCTGGTGAACGGACAGGTGACCCTATTCGACTGCATTGAGTTCAATGAGCCCTTCCGCTGGACCGATGTCATGGCCGACGTCGCCTTCATGAGCATGGACCTGGAAGATCGCGGCCTGCATGCCCTGTCCCGCCGCTTTGTCAGCGCCTACCTGGAGCACACTGGTGACTATCAGGGCCTGGCTGTACTCAACTACTACAAGGCCTACCGGGCCATGGTGCGCGCCAAGGTCGCCCTGTTCGGCCTGAACGACCAGATGAGCGCGGAACAGCGCGCCAGCGTCATGCAACGCTACTACGGCTACGCAGCGCTGGCCGAGAGCTACACCGAGGTTGCGCCGCGCTTTGGCCTGCTGACCTTCGGCGTATCCGGCAGCGGCAAGAGCACGCTGGCGGTCAAGCTGGTCGAGCAACTGGGCGCCATTCGCCTGCGCTCGGACGTTGAGCGCAAGCGGCTGTTCGGCAACGACGACAACCCCAGCCTGGACTCAGGCCTGTATGCGCCCGAGCGCAGCGAACAAACCTACCAGCGCCTGGCCTGCCTGGCCGCGCAAACTCTGGCTAACGGCTACCCGGTGATCGTCGACGCCACGCACCTCAAGCAGGCCCAGCGCCAGTTAATGCGCGATGCCATCGAAGACCAGGGCGCGCCCTGCCTGATCCTGCACTGCGACGCCCCGCAGGCCAGCATCGAGCAGTGGCTGAAAGAGCGCCAGCAAGCCGGCACCGACGTCTCTGACGCCGGTATCGAGGTGATGCGCCATCAACTGCAAGAGATGGAGCCGCTGGACGCCGATGAAGCCGCCCTCAGCATCCGCGTGGACACCGCCAGCGACAGCGCCATGAGCGACCTGTCAGAGCAGCTCAAAAAGCGTCTGTAGGCCGCGCCAGACGGGCGCTGTACGGATACGACAGCGCCTACTACACTGGGTTTCGGGACACCAATAACAAGAGCAGACCCGACGCCATGCCGCACACAGACCTGCGCCCAACCGCACCGCAGCCATCTGCCCACCTGCCCACATGCATCCTGCAGCCATCAGGAGGAGCCCGGCATGGAGCCAGATGAGCTACTCAGTCTACGCAACCTGGGCAAGACCTCCAGCCAGTGGCTGCACGCCACCGGTATCCACACACCTGAACAGCTCCGCCAGCTTGGCCCCGTCGAGGCCTACCGCGCCGTTCGTGCACGTGGCTTCAATGCCTCCAAGGCGCTGCTTTTTGCAATCGCCGGCGCGCTTCAGGACACCCACTGGAAAGACCTTGACCCGGCATACAAGCAACGCCTGCTGGATCAGCTGATGCAGTCTGGCAGAGCAGATTAAGCGACCTGGCTCACACAGCCGCGGCCACTCGCTTGCCTGCGCTGCTGACAGGCTTTTATGTTGACGACAGCCTGCCCCGCTGAGGTAATGTAAGCCAATACCTGCCGCACCGGCGCAGACGGTACTCCATGCCAACACTGCAGTAGGTCAGGACTACAAAAAAAGGAATTCTGCCATGTATCTGATAGGCGACCAGCCACCTTACGCCGAGAAGCTGATCAACACCCTTCAAAGCATCCCTCAGCAACTGCTCAAGGATCTTGAGCCCTGTGACGACGCCATTGAGCTCGACGCAGTGGACGATCTCTACAACCACATCAGCCCGGCTCGCCTGTATCTGCTCAAAAGCGGCCTGCTGCACGCCCAGATTGATGGCAAACCTCTGTTCTACATCCAGGAAGGCGACCTGATCGGCCTGCGTCAGGGCCTGAACGCAGCGCCCTGCACCTACCTCAGTGAAGAGCCGCTGGTGCTCATCCCCTATGACCGTGAGGCGCTGTTCAAACATATCCACGCCGACAGCCGCAAGCAGGAGCAGTTTACCCAGTACATCCTCGGCCAGGCGGCCCTGATGTCGGATGCTCTGGCGCACACCAAGCAACCGGAAGTACGCCCGGTCACGGGCTTTCAGCATTTTGCCCCGGGTGCCGAGCTGATCCGTCAGGGCGACGACGCCGATCACGTCTTCATTATCACCGAGGGGCACGCCGAAGCCTTTGTTGAAGGTATCAAGGTTGGCGATGTCCAGAAGGACGAGATCTTCGGTGCCATGGCGCTGTTCACACGTGAAAAGCGCTCGGCGACCGTCATCGCCAGCGTGCCGACCACGGTGATGATGATTCCCAAGGAACAGTTCCTTGCGCTGATGCAAAGTAACCCGCGGATCGCCCATAGCTTGATTGAAAGCATGGCGCGCCGCATTGACCTGATGAACAAGGAACTGACCCACTACAAGCAGCTGAACGAAAAATAATTCAGCAAAGGGGTTGACCTGCTAATGATAACCGTTATCATTAGCAACAAGTCATCGCGAGATGGCTGTTGATAACAGATTGTCGCGAGACAAACGGTTATCTCCTCATCAGGCTAATCACGGATTTTTGCCCGCTCATTGAGCGGGCATTTTTTTGCCTGCTACAAACATTCGCCCGCCCCTACCGACTGTCCCCTGCACGCTGCCACGTCCGAAAATGTCTAGGCGTTCTCACTCCATAGCGGACCAAATAAAAATAATTCCCATTTACTATTGACGCAAAAATGATAACCGCTATCATTAGCAACAAGTCATCGCGAGATGGCTTCGGATAACGGCTTGTCGCAAGACAAACGGTTATCTCCTCATCAGGCTAATCACGGATTTCGCCCGCTCAATGAGCGGGCATTTTTTTGCCCGACCAAAACGTGACCAACAAAAAACGCCGCAGCGGTCACCCGCTGCGGCGTTCTGCACATCACCTGCGAGGTCAGGCCTCAGGAGCCGCCCCGCGCTCTGCAGCCTGATTGGCAAAATCACCACCGCCCAGTGCGCGGTACAGCGTGATCTCGCTCAGCAGCTGGCTCAGGCGATCAGAGATCACCCCCTGCCGCGCCTCGAACAGCTGCCGCTGCGCGTCCAGCAGCGTCAGATAGCTATCAACACCGATACTGTAACGCCGATCAGCCAGTCGGAAGTAGTCCTCCGATGCCTCCAGCAGGGCCCGCTGGGCATTCAACTGCTCAACGTAGGTCTCGCGTGCCTCAAGGCCGTCTGCCACTTCCCGGAAGGCGTTCTGAATAACCCCTTCGTACTGCGCAACCTGCTGATTACGGCTGATCTCGGCATAGTCCAGGCTTGCCTTGAGCGCGCCGGCGCGGAAGATCGGCACGCTGATGCTGGGCGAGAAAGTCCAGTACTCCGAGCCGCTACCAAACAGATTATCGAGATCACTGCTGGCACTGCCGGCCGCACCAGTGAGGCTGATGCTCGGGAAGAAAGCCGCCTTGGCGGCCCCGATACTGGCGTTCACACCAAGCAGCTGGTGCTCGGCCTGCAGCACGTCCGGACGCTGATACAGCACCTCGGAAGACAGGCCAACAGGCAGCTCGGCCAGCACATCCTCATCCAGCAACATGGGGTTGCCGGCTGTTGCCGACCAGGGCTGCCCGACCAGTACCGTCAGCGCATTGCGATCCTGAGCCACCTGACGACGGTAACGCGCCAGATTCGCTCGAGCAGATTCGACCGCTGTCCGGGCCTGGGCAAGCTCCAGACTGGAAGCCACACCCACTTCGTTACTGCGCTTGGTCAGCGCGTAACTTTCTTCGTAGGTTTTCAGGGTGTCTGCCGTCATGTCCAACAGGGCCTGGTCCGCCAGCAGCGTCAGATAGGTGCTGGCCACATCGGCCACCAGACTGATCTGCACCCCACGACGGGCCTCGTCACTGGCAAGAAAATCCTGCAGCGCCTGCTCACGCAGGCTGCGGATACGGCCAAACAGGTCCAGCTCCCAGGACAAGCCGAGGGTCGCGGTGTACTGGCTGGTAATCATGCTGTCGCCGCTGTTGGACAGGTCCGCCGGCATACGCGTGCGGGTACCGTTGCCGTTGACATCCAACTGCGGGTACAGCTCTGCGCCTTGAATGTCATACAGCGCGCGGTTGGCTTCCACGTTCAACGCTGCTACGCGCAGGTCACGGTTGTTCTCAAGAGCCAGGCCAATCAGCCGCTGCAGCTCCGGGTCCTTGAAGAAGCTGCGCCAGCTGATCACCTGGGTTTCCTGCAGGTTGCTCTCGACACCCTCAGTCCAGTTGGCAGGCACCGGCGCCACAGGGCGCTCGTACTCGGGGATCAGCGAGCAGCCGCTAAGCGCTGCCAGTACCGCCAGGCTCAATACGCTGCGTTTCACTGTGCGTCCTCCGTCGATTTTGCTTTCGCGCCTTTGCGCTCGGTAAACAGGGTAGTCACCAATACGTAGAACAGTGGCACCCAGAATATCGCCAGCACCGTGGCGCTCAACATACCGCCGATAACGCCGGTACCAATGGCGTGCGAACTACCCGCGCCAGCACCGGAGGCCAGCGCCAGCGGCACAACGCCCAGGGTAAAGGCCAGCGAGGTCATGATGATCGGGCGCAGACGCAGACGGCAGGCTTCCACCGCCGCCTCGACGATGCCCATCCCCTCTTCGTGCAGGTCCTTGGCGAACTCTACGATCAAAATCGCGTTCTTCGCCGTCAGGCCGATCGTCGTCAACAGACCCACCTGGAAGAAGACGTCGTTGGACAGACCGCGCCCCAGGGTCGCCAGCAGCGCACCAATCACACCCAGCGGCACCACCAGCATCACCGCCATCGGGATAGACCAGCTCTCGTACAGCGCCGCCAGACAGAGGAATACCACGATCAACGACAGCGCATAGAGCGCGGGCGCCTGATCACCTGACAAGCGTTCCTCGTAGGACAGCCCGGTCCAGGAAATACCAATACCGGAAGGCAGCTCCTGCGCGAGCTTTTCAATCTCGGCCATGGCGTCACCGGTGCTGTAGCCCGGCGCCGGCTCACCCTGGATCTCCATCGCCGGCACGCCGTTGTAGCGTGACAGCTTGGGCGAGCCGTAAACCCACTCGCCGGTAGCAAAGGCGCTGAACGGGACCATCTCGCCACTGCTGTTGCGCACATACCACTTCTGCAGGTCCTCGGGGTTCATCCGCGCCTCGGCCTGGCCTTGCATGTACACCCGTTTCACTCGTCCGCGGTCAATGAAGTCGTTGATATAGCGCGAGCCCCACGCAATGGAGAGGGTCTGGTTTATGTCTGCCAGCGACAGCCCCAGGGCACTCGCCTTTTCATCATCAACCAGCAACTGGAACTGCGGCTGATCGTCTTGCCCGTTGGGCCGCACGTTGGCCAGCAGCGGGCTCTGTGCGGACATGCCGAGCAACTGGTTGCGCGCCTGCATCAAGGTGTCATGGCCGACACCGGCGTTATCCTGCAGGAACAGGTTGAAACCGGTAGCCGTACCCAACTCCATCACCGCCGGCGGCGCAAAGGCAAACACCATGGCATCACGGAAGCCGGCAAAGCGTTGCTGCGCACGCTCGGCCAGGGCAAATACGCTCAGCTCCGGATCGGTGCGCTCTTCCCAGGGTTTGAGGCCGATAAAGGCCAGACCGGCGTTCTGTCCGCGCCCGGCAAAGTTGAAACCGGTAACGGTAAACACCGAGTTGACCGTGTCGGACTCCTGCTCCAGTAGGTAGGTACGCATCGCATCAACGGTCTGCTGCGTGCGCTCTGCACTGGAGCCAACCGGCGCCTGCACCTGCGCGTAAAGTACGCCCTGGTCCTCGTCTGGCAGGAAGGAGGTCGGCAGACGGGTAAACAGGAAGGCCATCAGGCCGACAATCACCAGGTACAGCAGCAGGTAGGGAGCCTTGCGCTGCAAAATGGACGCGACACTGCTCTCGTAGCGTTTCACCCCGCGATCAAAAGTGCGGTTGAACCAGCCGAAGAAACCGCGCTTCTCGTGGGTATGTCCCTTCTCGATCGGTTTCAGGATGGTGGCGCACAGCGCCGGCGTAAAGATCAGAGCAACCAGCACCGACAGCAGCATGGCCGAGGCGATGGTAATGGAGAACTGCCGGTAGATAACCCCGGTCGAGCCACCAAAGAAGGCCATCGGCAGGAACACCGCCGAGAGCACCAGGCCGATACCTACCAGCGCGCCTTGAATCTGGCCCATGGAGCGACGCGTGGCCTCCAGCGGTGACAGGCCTTCTTCGGCCATTACCCGCTCGACGTTCTCAACCACAACAATGGCATCGTCCACCAATAGCCCGATGGCCAGCACCATGGCGAACATGGTCAGGATATTGATGCTGAAACCAAAGGCCGACAGCAGGCCAAAGGTACCCAGCAGAACCACCGGCACAGCCAAGGTCGGAATCAGGGTTGCACGGAAGTTCTGCAGGAACAGGTACATCACCAGGAAGACCAGCACGACCGCTTCAAACAGCGTGTGCACCACGCCCATGATGGACTCTGATACCACCGGCGAGGTGTCGTAGGGGAACACCACCTTCATTCCCTCCGGGAAGAAGGGCTCCAGCTCAGCGATGGTTTCACGCACGCCGCGCGCAGTATCCAGCGCGTTGGCGCCGGTTGCCAGCTTGATCGCCATACCCGATGCGGGGCTGCCGTTGTACAGGGCAGAGATGCTGGCGTCCTGCGCCCCCATCTCAACCTCTGCCACATCGCCCAGGCGGACTTGAGAGCCGTCGGCCTGCACTTTCAGCAGAATGTCGCGAAACTGCTCGGGGGTCTGCAGGCGGGTCTTACTGAGGATGGTTGCGTTGAGCTGCTGGCCGGGCACCGCCGGCAAGCCGCCAAACTGGCCGGCGGAGACTTGAACGTTCTGCGCCTGAATGGCGGTGCTGATATCGCCGGGCGTCAATTTGAAGCTGTTGAGCTTGGCCGGATCCAGCCAGATACGCATCGCATAGGGCGCGCCAAAGACCTGAAAGTCACCAACGCCCTGGGTCCGGGAAATCGGGTCCTGGATGTTGGACACGATGTAATCGGCCAGATCGAAGCGGTCCATGCTGCCATCTTCGGATACCACGCCGATAACCATCAGGAAGTTGCGCACCGCCTTGGTAACGCGAATCCCCTGTTGCTGCACCTCTTGCGGCAACAGCGGTGTAGCCAGCTGCAGCTTGTTCTGCACCTGAACCTGCGCGATGTCCGGATCAACACCCTGGTCGAAGGTAACGGTAATGGTCATGCTGCCATCGGAGTTACTTTCCGAGGAGATGTAACGCAGACCATCAATACCGTTGAGCTGCTGCTCGATAACCTGCACAACCGTATCCTGCACGGTTTGCGCCGATGCACCCGGGTAGGAAACCGAAATGCCAACGGCCGGCGGCGCGATGCTGGGGTATTGGTTGATCGGTAGCTTGAGAATGGCCAGACCACCCGCCAGCATGATGACCAGCGCGATCACCCAGGCGAAGATCGGCCGGTCGATAAAGAAGCGCGACATAATAAAATTCCTTACTGGGCAGCGGGCTCGGCGACATTGCCGGCGGGCTCAACATTGACGCTGGCACCTGCGCGGATGTACTGCAGGCCCTCAGTGATCAGGCGGTCACCATCGTTCAGACCGGAACTGATCAGCCAGCGGTTGCCGACAGTGCGCTCGGTCACCACATCACGGCTTTCTACCTTGTTTTCATCGTTAACCACCATCGCCGTGGCGTTGCCACGCGGCGTGCGGGTAATGCCCTGCTGCGGCGCGAGGATCGCATCGCTCTTGGCACCGGCCACCAGCTCTGCATGCACAAACATGCCCGGCAACAGCAGGCGATCCGGGTTGGGGAACACCGCACGCAGGGTCACCGAGCCGGTGCCCTCGTCCACGCTGACCTCGGAGAATTCAAGGCTGCCCTGCTCGCTATAGGTGCTGCCGTCTTCCAGAGTCAGGCTGACCGCTGCGGCATTGTCACCGGCCTTCTGCAAACGCCCGGCCTCCAGATCGCGACGCAGATTCAGCATTTCGCGCGAAGACTGAGTGATGTCGACGTAAATGGGGTCGAGCTGTTGAATGGTCGCCAACTGCTGACTCTGGCCACTGGTGACCAGCGCGCCTTCGCTCACGGCAGAACGGCCAATGCGACCGCTGATCGGCGCCAGCACCTTGGTGTAACGCACATTAATGCGCGCCTCATCCAGCGCGGCCTGAGCCTGCAGGCCAGCGGCGCGAGCCTCGTCGTACTCCTGCTGACTGACGGCGTTTTCCTTGACCAGGATGCCGTAGCGCTCGGCCAGAGAGCGCGTGGAGATGCTGCTTGCCTCTGCGCTCTTGAGCGCTGCCTGATAGACGTCGTCATCGATCTGATAGAGCTGCTGCCCCTCTTCGACTTCTGCGCCTTCTTCAAACAGACGCTTCTCCAGGATGCCGTTGACCTGCGGACGCACTTCGGCAATGCGGTAGGCCGCGGTGCGGCCAGGCAGATCGTTGGTCAGCAGAAAGTGCTCGGCCTTGAGCGTCACCACGCCCACGGTCGGAGTTTGCTGTTGCTGCTGTTGCTGCTCTGCCTGCTCCGACTCCTGACAGGCACTGAGCAGCAAAGTGGAGACAAGGAGCGGGAGCAGCGCGACGCGCGCGGGCTTCATCGGCATGGAGAGACCTCGTGGGGAAACCGGTTATGACTGACTGTTTTCATATGCCCCTCGGGAACCATGCAGAGGCACGAGTGATTGGCGCACAATATAATTACATTCACACCTGTTTGTAAATCAATTTGACCCTACGCTAACATTAGCTCACAACTTGACCTCGGGCCGGCCGGAAAAGGCCTCCCACCCTGCGAGATTCGCCATGGTAAGACGCACCAAAGAAGAAGCCTTTGAAACCCGTGAAAGCATCCTCGACGCTGCCGAGCAGTGCTTTCATGCCAAGGGCGTCTCGCGCACCTCTCTGAGCGACATTGCCCAGGCTGCAGGTGTAACCAGGGGCGCTATCTACTGGCACTTTCATGACAAGGCTGACCTGCTGGATGCCCTTTTTCAGCGCATTCAGATGCCACTCGAAGAGCTCAGCCAGAAAAGCCAGGATGCCAGCGCCAGCGACCCGCTGGAACGCTTCAGCAAACTGCTGATCACCGTGCTGCAGCGGCTGGAAGCTGATCCGTCTGCACGCCGGGTAAACGAAATTCTGCTGCTCAAGTGTGACTATATTGAGGAGCCCTGCGGACAGCAGAGCCACTTGCAACGAATGAGCCAGCACCACGACGACAACCTGCGCAATACCCTGCAGCTGGCCATCGCCTCTGGCGAGCTACCGGCCGACCTTGATCTGGAGCTGGCGCTGTTCTGCGCGCACGGTTTCATCTACGGCGTGCTGCATCAGTGGCTGATGCACCCAGCGCGCCTGAGCCTGGCCGAGCGGGCCCATGAGGTTGCCGCAACCTTGCTGGACATGCTGCGCAACAGCCCTCACCTGCGCAAGACTCAGTCAGATTCCCAGTCAGCGCAGTAATCTCGCTCAGGCGTCGCCGGGGTCAGCCAAAGGTAGTCGGTTTGCTGCGGCCCCGGCAGCGTGCCGGCGCTCACACCCTGCAACTGCACAAGTAGCGGCGCTACCGATGCCTGCGGCCAGTGCACCGGCATACCCAAATCACGCCGGGCGTGATAATTACCGGCCAGCAACAGCGCCGGCGTCGGGGCATTCGCCAGGGCCGCAGCCATGGCCTGGTCGCGGGCCTGCTGAATCGCCAGCATGGCGGTTACCTGCTGATCCTTGATGCGCCCGCAATGGCTGGCCTCGATTGTGTCAGCCAACTGCTGCCGGGCCTCGGCACTGTAGCGCGGCGACAGCGGCGGCGGGCTGCGATACAACGCCATCATGGTATCCCGGTCCAGATTGGCCGCCTGCAGCTGCGCCGGAACATCCAGCCCCCAGCGCACCAGCGGGCCGTACATCGCCCAATCCCAACCGGGCTGCCAGTCCAGTTGCTCCTGTAGCTCAGCATCCCCCGGTAACGATGTATCTTTAAGCGCCGCCACCCTGGCCTGCTGGGCCGGCTGCAGCATTTCCAGCAGGAGCGACTGCTGCGGCCGAACGGCCTGTAAACGCTGCAGCAACCACAACTGCAGCGCATGCTGATCCGGATTGTCGTGCTGCTCACCCACCACCAAGTAGGGCGCAGAGGCAAGTCGCTCGACCAGCGCCTGCGGTGTGATCCAGCGCTGCTCGGCAGTCACCCAGACCTGCCCCAGATGCGGGTCGGCCAGCCCTTCAGAGCCTTGCCACGGCGGCAAGGAGGCACTGCAGGCCGACAAGCTCAGCAACAACACCAGCAGCATCGATTTCATGACAACCTCAACTCAGTACCAGCGGACAATCGTGCAGCGGGTGCGGCTGCACCCTGACCGGCACCTTGAAGACCTGCTCCAGCCGCTCGACCTGCAGCACCTCCCAGGGCGAACCCTGAGCGCATACCCGCCCCTCGTGCAACAACAGCAGGCGGTCTGCGTAACGCGCGGCCAGATTCAGATCGTGCAGCACTACCAGTACCGCCAAGCCGCGCGAGGCCATTTCGCGCGCCTGCTGCAGGGTCAGATGCTGATGCGCCAGATCCAGCGATGCGGTCGGCTCGTCCAGCAGCAGACAGCCTTGCTCGGCACTGTCCCACACTTGCGCCAGCACTCGCGCCAGATGCACGCGCTGACGCTCACCGCCGGACAGCGACAGATAGCTGCGGGCAGCCAGGTGGCTGACATCCGCCGCCGCCATGGCGGCACGCAGGATATCGGCATCACGCCGCTGACCGCTGGCGTGCGGCATACGCCCCATGGCAACCACTTCCTGGACCTCAAAGGCAAAGGCCAGCGATGAACTTTGCGGCAACACCGCCATACGGCGCGCGCGCTCCTGCGCCGACCAGCTTGCCAAGGGGCGCTGATCCAGCAGCACCTGCCCGGCGCTGGGTGTCAGTTCACCGGTCAGGGTTGCCAGCAAGGTGCTCTTGCCCGCACCGTTAGTGCCCAACACCACCAGCACCTCGCCCGGCTCAAGCGCCAACTCGACCTGCTCCAGAATACGTCGATGCCCACGCTGGCAGCACAACTGCAATGCCTGCAACATCACAGACCTCCCCGACGCTGCATGCGCATCAGCAAGGCAATAAAGAAGGGCGCACCCAAGAGCGCGGTCAGAATGCCCAACGGCAGCTCTGCCGGTGCCACCAGCAGACGCGCCGCTACATCCGCCAGCAGCAGCAACGCCGCGCCCAGTAACATGCAGGCGGGTAACAACTGGCGATGATCCGGGCCCAGCATCAGCCGTACCAGGTGCGGGACCACCAGCCCGACAAAGCCGATCAGCCCTGCCGCCGCCACGGCAGCGCCTACCCCGAGCGCAGTCAGCAACACCAATTCACGCTTGACGCGCTCAACCTCAACGCCCAAGTGACGCGCCTCTGACTCTCCCAACAGCAGCGCATTCAGCGCCCGGGCCTGACGCGGCAGCCGCCACCACACCAGGCCACAGCACAGCACCAGCATGCCGACCCGATCGTAACTGGCAGCGCCCAGACTCCCCAGGTTCCAGAAGGTGAGCGCGCGCAGCATGGCGTCGTCAGCGATATAGGTCAGCAAGCCCACCACCGCCGCACTGAGCGCCGCAATCGCCACACCGGCCAGCAGCATGCTGGCCATGGAAACCCCCTGCGCCGAACTGCCAAGGCGATACACCAGCCAGGTAGTCAGCAGCGCCCCGGCAAAGGCACCGGTGGCCTGGGTATAGGGCGTCAGCGCCGCCGGCAATGCGGCCAGCCAGACGCCACCCAGCACAATCACCATTGCCGCGCCCAGCGCTGCGCCACTGGAGACGCCAATCAGCGCCGGGTCAGCCAGCGGGTTGCGAAACAGCCCCTGCATGGCGGCCCCGGTCAGCGCCAGGGTCGCGCCGATCAAAATGCCCATCAGCGTTCGCGGCAAACGAATATGCTCAACGATCAACTGCGTGTCAGGAGCGACAGACCAGCCGGTAACCGGGCGCAGCAAGGCACCGATAGCATCAGTGAAGGGAATGGATACCGGCCCCAGGGCCAGCGACAGCACGGTGGCCAGCAGCAACAGCAGGCCGAGCGAGAAGATAATGGTGCGTTTTACTGCCGGTACCGACATGGGAATCCTATTCAGACACGACCGGGCTACAGGAACAACAACGCGCCACCGCAGCAAAAACGGTGGCGCGTTGTATTGTCGTTTGCGCTATTGGCCAGCGGCGGTTTCACGCAGCTCGCGCAGCGCCGGTGCAATCTGCGGGCTGAAGCCGCCCACCAGCAGGCTGTCGTCGATGGCAACCACCTGCTTCGCCAACCCTGCTGGGGTTGCCGCCAGCGCCGGCTGCTGGCTCAGCAGTCCGTCAACACCACCAACCATGTCCAACCCTTTTTCGGTGGTCAAAATCCACTGCGGCGCCAGACTCAGCAAGGACTCGGCCGACAGCACACGATACTGGGCAAAGCTGTCGGCGGCCGGGTTGCTCATACCGCCAAGGCGAATCAGGCTATCGCCGACGGTGCCTTCACCCGCCACCAGCATGCCGTTGGCACTGTGGGTCAGAACAAAAATAGCAGGTGGCGCTGGCTCTGCCGGTGCCGGCAAGGCGGCGATGTCTGCCTGAATGCGCTGGGTCAGATCAGCTGCCTGCGCGCCGTGTGCGAACCGCTCGCCAACGGCGGCGATATTGCTGTAGAGCGTATCCAGGCTCGGACTGGCGCTCAGCACCACCACATCCACACCAGCCTCGCGCAGTTGCGCCAGCACCGGCGGCGGACCCATTTCCTCGGTGCCCAACAACACATCCGGCTTGAGCGACAGCACGCCCTCGGCACTGAGCTGACGCTGATAGCCAACATTCGGCAGTCCGCGCTCTTCAAGCAGCGGCACGCTGGTACTGTCGATACCAACCACCTGCTCAGCGAGGCCCAGTTCCTGCACGATGGCCGTCACACTGGCACCGGCCGTGACCACCCGCAGCGGCTCGGCCGCCATCGACCAGGCGCTGCCCAACAGCAATAACCAGACGCAACGCTGCATCACTCGTTTCATCACACCTTCTCCTTGTTCCGTGTCAGCGTGCTGACTGCCGTTCTACCAGCGCACGCCACAGGCTTTGTTCAGGCTGCCCCGGCTTGCGCTCACCGAACAGCTGAATGACCAGTTCACCCTGGCGGTCGTAGGCCTCCACCGAGGTGACAATACCATCTGCGGTGGGTTTGCGTACCCGCCAGACAGACGCCAGATCGGTCTCGCGCAGATGCAGACTGAAGTCCGGGTCCAGTACATTGAACCATTCGCCCAGCCGCCCCACCCGTTGCACCGGGCCGGTATGAATCTGGATACAGCCATGGTTGCCGACAAAGACCATGATCGACTGTCCGCACGCGGCCACCTGCTCCAGCGTGTCGGTCAGCGCCGCCTCCGGCAGGCGCTGCGCCCACTGCTCACCGGCCAGGCGCAGCGCCTGCAAACGGTCGACACCATGGCGTTTGAGCAGTGCCATAAAATGATGCGTATCCTGCAGCGCTGCCCAATCGGCCTGCAGGGCCAGCTCGTCCACCGCAACATCGTCGAGCAGGCCGTCTTCGGTCTGCGGCGGCACAATGGTCAATGGCTCCAGCGAGTCGTCACTGAGGCTGTCGCACAGGTCGAACCAGGCAGCCGCACTGCTGTGTTCGGTTAGATAGATCTTGTGCACGGCCGCGCCCTGGCGATCAAAAATCTGCAGGCTGCGGCGCATGTTGCCGTTTTTCTGTGGCTCGCTGACAGCAAACAGGCTGGACCACTCACGCATGAAAAAGCGCAGATCAATTGCGCCGTTGACCACCAGCCCAAGCCGCCCGCTGCCGCCGATGCTGATGTTGTCGTACTCACCGTGACGCTCGTGTACGCAAGACGCGTTGCGCGTCAGCGCCATTACCTGTCCAAGCCCCTTCAAGCCATGCAGCAGTGCCTGCCAGTCCGAGCGCAGCCGCTGCACACCCCGCCCCAGCGAGGCGTAGACCAACTCGGCCTCGCTGACATTGAGCAGCGCCGCGCCGTCACGTATGCGCAAACCGGGCTGACTCTGACGCAAATGCTGCCAGGCGCCCAAGAGATCGGCACCGGCAAATACCGGGATTGGCTGTTGCATTGTCATAACCCCACCTCCCCTGTCATCAATGCGTCGCGCGCCAGCGCTGAGGTGACCTGCTCAATACTCACTACCGTGCTGCTCGGACGCCACAGGCGCAGTTTTCAATTGCGCCAACAAATCAAACAATAATCATTCTCATGTAGGCGGCCATTATGGAGCAATGAAAGCGCCCGTGGCAAGCGCCAAGGTGACGCAGGGGCACCAGCCCGCGGCGAAGGCTGGCCATTTACAGGCTGCCCGGCCGATAATGCGCCCATGCCTAACGACAAGACGCTCTCCCCCCTGTGCCTGCTCAGCGATCTGCCAACACGCGGCAGCAAGGGCGTGCAGCACGATGGCCACAACCTGATAGTGGTGCGACAGGGCGTGCAGGTGCATGTCTATGAGAATCGCTGCCCGCATCGGGGCATACCGCTGGAGTGGGTGCCGGATCAGTTTCTGGATAACTCCGGGCGGCTGATCCAGTGCGCCAGCCACGGCGCACTCTTTCTGCCCGAGTCTGGCGAATGCATCGCCGGGCCTTGTGTTGGCCAGTCACTTCGCGCCTTTGCCTGTGAAGTGCGTGAAGGAGGGATTTATCTGACGCCTACAGACTGACCGGCAAGGCGCCCCGCACGCGCAGGCCGTCCGGCTCCGGCCAGACCGACCAGGCCAGTACCTCAACCCCCGCCTGCGCCGCCTCGCGCAGCAACCGCCCGTACTCCGGATCTATTTCATCGGCTGGCCGTACCTGGCTGATGCCAGAATGCATGACACAGAACAGCAGGCAGGCCCGGCGCCCGCCGCGCACCACCTCGATCAGTTCACGCAGATGCTTTTGGCCGCGCTGGCTTACCGCATCGGGAAAGGCGCCAACCCCGTCCCCCAGCGCCAGCGTGACGCTTTTGACTTCAACCACGCAGTCCGGCTGGTCAGCGCCGGACAACAGAAAGTCGAAGCGGCTGGCCAACTCCGGCAACTTTACCTCCGCACGCTGCTGCGGATAGTCCGCCAGCGGCGCGATCAGCCCCTGTGCCAGCGCGGCGCCTATCACCCGGTTGGCGCGGGCGCTGTGAATGCAGGCCAGCTGCCCCGGCGCTACCTCAACCAGCTCCCAGGTACCGGGCAGCTTGCGCCCGGGTTTATGTTCCAGGCTGACCCAGACGCGATCGCCCGGCTGCCCGCAATTACGCATCGAGCCGGTGTTGGGGCAATGCACGGTCAGCTCCTGACCATCCGGCAGACGGATATCGGTGAGAAAGCGCTTGTAGCGGCGCAGCAGCACTGCCTCCTGCAAGGCCGGCGCGAAGGGAATCAGCATGCCGGAGACCAGCTGCCCAGGGCCCGCTGCAAGCGCTCAACCGCCTGCTCCAAGCGCTCGAGCGAGGTGGTATAGGCCAGGCGCAGGTGCTGATCGGCGCGGTGCTGACCAAAATCCAGCCCCGGCGTCAGGGCAACAAACTCTCGCTCGATCACATGCTGACAGAACGCCGCACTGTCGCCGCCCAAGGCCTGCATGTCGGCATACAGGTAGAACGCCCCCTCCGGGGTAACCGGAACCGCAAAGCCCAGTTCACGCACCGCCGGCAGCAGAAAGTCACGGCGCACCTGAAAGGCGCGGCGGCGCAGCTCGCAGATTTCCCGGCTTTGCTCGCTGAAGGCCGCCAGTGCGGCCTGCTGCGCCATGTGCGGCGCGCAGATGTAGAGGTTCTGCGCCAGTTTTTCTAGCCCGCCAATCGCTTCCTTGGGCGCCACCAGCCAGCCCAGGCGCCAGCCGGTCATGCCGAAGTATTTGGAGAAGCTGTTGAGCACAAAGGCATCGTCTGCCACCTCCAGCACCGAAGGCGCGTCCAGCCCGTAGGTCAGGCCGTGGTAGATCTCATCCACAATCAATTGCCCGCCCAGGCGCCGACAACAGGTCGCCAGTGCCTTGAGCTCGGCGCGCGACAGCAAGGTACCGGTGGGGTTGGCCGGCGAGGCCGCAAGCACACCAACGCAGTCGTCGTCCCAGTGCTGCTCGATCAACTCGGGCGTTAACTGGTAACGCGTCTCGGGCCCTGTCGGCACCAGCACCGCGCGGCCTTCTACCAGACGCAAGAAATGACGATTGCAGGGGTAGGCAGGGTCAGCCATGAGGATTTTCTTGCCCGGCTCGACCAGCAGCGCACTGACCAGCAGCAACGCCGCCGAGCCACCCGGCGTGACCACCACGCGCTCAGGGTCCAGCGCCAGGCCGTGCCGCTCGGCGTAGAGCCCGGCGATAGCCTCGCGCAGCGCCGGTAGCCCCAAGGCCGGGGTATACCCCGTACAGCCGTCGGCCAGCGCCCGTTGGCCCGCTTGAATGATCGGCTCCGGGGTGGTGAAGTCCGGCTCGCCAATCTCCATATGAATGACATCGCGCCCTTCGGCCTCCAGCGCCCTGGCTCTCGCCAGCACGGCCATCACATGAAAGGGTTGGATGTCCTGCACCCGCTTGGTCCAGCGTTGCTGCGCCATGAAGTACTCTCGCCATTACCGCAAAAACGCCGATCATACCCTGCCAGAGCCCCTGCCGCAGCGGCCCGATCTGCCGAGCAGTGCCATCGGGCGTCAAACAGTAGCGCAGGCCTTAAGGTTCTGGTAGCTTTGCCCGCTTGCAGGATTTTGGTCGGCCCCTGCCAACGTGCGTGCGCCGGACCTGAAACAGGAAGATTGAGAGAAAAGTGAGGGGTCCTCATGCCCAGCAATGCCAAGCAGAAAACATCCATGTTGATCCGCGGCTTCGTCCCTTACCAGGAAAAGAAGGGCGAGGAGTACATGAACGAGCAGCAGCTCGAGCACTTCACCAACATTCTCAACACCTGGAAAAAGGAGTTGATGGAAGAAGTCGACCGCACCGTGCATCACATGCAGGACGAAGCGGCCAACTTCCCCGACCCGGCCGACCGCGCCAGCCAGGAAGAAGAATTCAGCCTGGAACTGCGTACCCGTGACCGCGAGCGCAAGCTGATCAAGAAGATCGACCAGACTCTGCAGCGCATCGAAGACGACGACTACGGCTTCTGCGACTCCTGCGGCGTCGAGATCGGCATCCGCCGTCTGGAAGCACGCCCCACAGCCACGCTGTGCATCGACTGCAAGACCCTGGCTGAAATCAAGGAAAAACAGGTCGGCAGCTAAGCCGCTCTGTTGTTCAGCAAGTGTTCAGCAAGCCCGCGAGCCGGGCTTGCTGTTACCCTCCTCGCATGACCTCCCCCTATATCGGACGCTTTGCCCCCACCCCCAGCGGCCTGCTGCATTTCGGCTCACTGATCGCCGCTTTGGCCAGTTTTCTGGATGCGCGCCACGCCGGCGGCCAATGGCTGCTGCGTATCGAAGACCTGGATCAAACCCGCAGCCAAGCCGACGCCGAACGCCAGATATTACAGGCTCTGGAAGACTTTGGGCTGGAACACGACGGCACGCCGGTGCGCCAGAGCGAACGCCTTGAGCTGTATCGCGCGCAGACCGAGCGCTGGCTGGAGCAGGACCTGGCCTACTACTGCGACTGCCCACGGCGCGCGCTGCTGGAGCACGGCCCCGTGTATCCCGGCACCTGCTCCCGGCGGCATCTCGGCGCCAGGGCGGACCACGCCGTGCGCGTGCGCGTCATTGATCAGCCCATCACCTGCCACGACCGCCTGCAGCCACCGCTGACCCAGAATCTCGCCCGTGAGCTGGGCGATTTCATCATTCGCCGGCGCGACGGCGTTTACGCCTACCAGCTGGCGGTGGTCCTAGACGATATTGATCAGGGCATCACCGATATAGTGCGCGGAGCCGACCTGCTCGACTCAACGCCGCGCCAGATCTGGCTGTATCACCTGCTTGGCCAGCCGACACCAGGATACCTGCACGTGCCGCTGATCATGCGCGAAGATGGCGAAAAGCTGAGCAAGCGCCTGGGCTCGGCGCCGCTGCAGGCTGACCAGGCGCCGCACACCCTGTGGCGCGCCCTGCGCGCACTGGCCCAGCCAATCCCGACCGAGCTGCGCGGCGCACCAGTGGTGCAGCAGCTCGACTGGGCCATCGCTCACTGGCAACCAGAGCGCCTGCCGGCCACCCCGCACATCATGGAACACAGCTTGTCTGACTAACGCCGGCGCACGCCAAGCTGCCAGCGCAATAAACCGGTCCATCGCTTGGCAAGCAGTGCCTGGCTGGCTACCATCGGTGTCCTGAACCTGACGCCCCGACCGAGCGAAACAACCCCGTCGGCGCGCTCCCCAGATTACGGACACCCATGTATATCTATCGCCTGGTATTGCTGCTGGTCATCGGCATCTACCTGTTCTCCCCGGCCATCATGGACTGGTGGATAGAACCCCAGGGTGCCTGGTACCGCCCCTACGTGCTGTGGTTGATTCTGATCATCGCCGGCATGCTGCTGCAGAGCCCGAAAGATGCCGATGAGCTTTGACCTGAGTCAGCTGCTGCTGATCAGTATCGTTTACCTGATCCTGCTGTTCGGCGTGGCCTGGGCCACCGAGAACGGCCATATTCCCCGCGGCCTGTTACGCCACCCGGCGATCTACACGCTGTCACTCGGGGTGTACGCCAGTGCCTGGGCCTTTTACGGCACCGTGGGGCTGGCGTACCAGTATGGCTACGGCTTCCTGACCTACTACCTTGGCGTGTGCGGCGCCTTTTTGCTCGCACCGGTGCTGCTCAACCCCATCCTGCGCATCACCCGTACCTATCAGCTGTCGTCACTGGCCGACCTGTTTGCCTTTCGCTTTCGCAGCACCTGGGCCGGCACCCTGACCACGCTGTTCATGCTGATCGGCGTACTGCCGCTGCTCGCCTTGCAGATACAGGCGGTGGCCGACTCGGTGCAGATTCTGACCGCCGAACCCGGACAAGGCACCGTCGCGCTGGGCTTCTGCGTGCTGATCATCCTGTTCGCCATCCTGTTCGGTGCACGGCACATTTCCGCGCGGGAAAAGCACGAAGGTCTGGTCATGGCGATCGCCTTCGAATCGGTGGTCAAACTGGTCGCCATTGCCGCCATCGGCCTGTACGCGTTGTACGTGGTATTCGACGGACCGCAGGGTCTACAGCTGTGGCTGAACAACAATCAGGAAGCCCTGATCACCCTGCACACGCCGCTGCAGGAAGGCCCCTGGCGCACCCTGCTGCTGGTGTTTTTCTCCGCCGCCTTTGTGATGCCGCACATGTATCACATGGCCTTTACCGAGAACCTCAACCCACGCGCGCTGGGCACCGCCAGCTGGGGGCTGCCGCTGTTCCTGCTGCTGATGAGCCTGGCCGTGCCGCCCATCCTCTGGGCCGGCCTGCACCTGGGTGTGCGTACCAACCCGGAGTATTTCTCCCTTGGCCTGGGGGTCGCAGCCGGGTCCGAATGGTTGTCACTGCTGGCCTTTGTCGGCGGCCTGTCGGCGGCCAGCGGCCTGATCATTGTCATCACCCTGGCGCTCTCGGGTATGGTGCTCAACCACGTGGTCCTGCCCCTGTATCAGCCCAGCGCCGACAACAACATCTATCGCTGGCTGCTGTGGACGAGGCGCACCCTCATCGCCGCGATCATCATGGCGGGCTACGGTTTCTACCGCCTGCTCGGTGCCGAACAGGATCTGGCCAATCTGGGTATCGCCTCCTTTGTGGCCACAGTGCAGTTTTTGCCCGGCACCCTGTCGGTGCTCTACTGGCCGCAGGCCAATCGGCGCGGCTTTATCGGCGGGGTGATGGCCGGCATGCTGGTCTGGAGTATTACCCTGCTGCTGCCGTTGGTTACCGAGCTGCCGGGCCTGCAGCTGTTCGGCCTGACACTGGCCTTCAACGCCGACACCTGGCATCTGGCGGCCATCAGCTCGCTGGCTGCCAACGTGCTGGTGCTGGCGGTAGTCTCCCTGTTCACCCAGCGCTCGAGCGAGGAACAAAGCGCGGCTGAAGCCTGCTCGGTGGACAACGTCAGTCGCCCGCAGCGCATGCAGCTGATGGCGTCCTCGCCGCAGGAATTTGCCCAGCAACTGGCCAAACCGCTGGGCAACAAGACTGCCCAGTACGAAGTCGAGCAAGCCCTACGCGACCTCAAGTTGCCCTTTGACGAGCGCCGCCCCTACGCCCTGCGCCGTCTGCGCGACCGCCTGGAAGCCAACCTGTCCGGCCTGATGGGCCCCTCGGTCGCACAAGACATCATCGAGACCTTTCTGCCGTTCAAGATGGGCCGTGACGGCTACATGACCGAGGACATCCACTTTATCGAAAACCGGCTGGAGGATTACCACAGCCGTCTGACCGGCCTGGCCGCCGAGCTGGACGCCCTGCGCCGCTACCACCGCCAGACCCTGCAGGATTTGCCGATGGGCGTCTGCTCACTGGGCCAGGACAGCGAGATCCTGATGTGGAACCGCGCCATGCAAGCTCTGACCGGCATCCAGGCAGACACCGTAGTCGGCTCACGCCTGCAAAGCCTGCCCGAACCCTGGCGCGAGCTGCTCGAGCGCTTTGTCGAAGACCAGTCGGCCCACCTGCACAAACAGAAGCTCAGCATCAACGGCCACACCCAATGGCTGAGCCTGCACAAGGCAGCCATCGACGAGCCGGGCTACGTCGGCGGAAGCGGCCTGGTGCTGCTGATCGAGGATCAAACCGAAACACAAATGCTGGAAGAGGAACTGATGCACTCGGAGCGTCTGGCCTCAATCGGTCGCCTGGCCGCGGGTGTGGCTCATGAGATCGGCAACCCGATTACCGGCATCGCCTGCCTGGCGCAGAACCTGCGCGAGGAGTCGGAGCAGGCGGAGGCACGCGAAGCCAGTGAGCAGATTCTGGAGCAGACCCGCCGGGTCTCGCGCATCGTGCAGTCGCTGGTCAACTTTGCCCACGTCGGCAGCCGTCACCAGAACCCAAACGAGCCGGTGGACCTGGCGGCCTGCACCAACGAGGCGATCCACCTGCTGTCGCTCAATCGCAGGGGGCCGGAGGTCAAGTATGTTAACCTGTGCCGACCCGAGCACCTGGTCGCCGGCGATGCCCAGCGCCTGGTACAGGTGCTGATCAACCTGCTCGGCAACGCGCGGGACGCGAGCCAGAGCGGCGACAGCATCACCATTGCCAGTCAGGAAAACGAGCATCAGGTGCTGCTGCAGGTTGAAGATCAAGGCAGCGGCATCGACAAGGAAATCAAGGACCGTCTGTTCGAGCCCTTCTTCACCACCAAGGAACCAGGGACAGGTACCGGGCTCGGATTGGCACTGGTCTACTCCATCATCGAAGAGCATTATGGGCAGATTACCATCGACAGCCCGGTCGACCAGACAAACCAGCGCGGCACCCGCTTCACCATTACATTGCCGCGCTACAGTATGAGCGCTAACGGCGCCCCTGCCTGAGCTGTATTCAGGCGCCGTCACGCACGAGGTAACTATGTCAGATATTCTGGTTGTTGAAGACGAAGCCATCATCCGCACGGCACTCAAGCGGCTGCTGGAGCGCCACCACTACCAGGTAGCGGAAGCCGGATCGGTCAGCGAGGCCTGCGAACGCCACAACCTCGACAACTTTGACCTCATCATCAGCGACCTGCGCCTGCCGGGCGAACCCGGCACCGAACTGATTCGCCGCGCCGCCAACACGCCGGTGCTGATCATGACCAGCTACGCCAGCCTGCGCTCGGCCGTCGACTCCATGAAGCTGGGCGCCGTGGACTATATCGCCAAGCCCTTCGACCACGACGAGATGGTCGAAACCGTTCAGCGCATCATTGCCAGCGGCAGCGCACGCAAGCAGCAAGCTGCCGCGCCCGAGCAGCCCGCAGCCAAGCAAGCGCCGCAAGCCATTGCGGACGAAGACATCCGCAAGCAGATGGGCATCATCGGCGGCTGCGACACCATGCTCACGCTGTTCAAGCGCATTCGCAAGGTCGCGCCTACCGACTCCACCGTGCTGATTCAAGGCGAGTCCGGCACTGGTAAGGAGCTGGTAGCCCGGGCCATGCACGAGCAATCGCAACGCGCTAAAGCGCCGCTGATTTCGGTCAACTGCGCAGCCATTCCGGAAACCCTTATCGAGTCCGAGCTGTTCGGTCACGAAAAGGGCTCCTTCACCGGCGCCACCAGCAACCGCACCGGTCTGGTTGAAGCCGCCGACGGCGGCACCCTGTTCCTGGACGAGATTGGCGAACTGCCGCTGGAAGCGCAGGCGCGCCTGCTGCGCGTACTGCAGGAGGGCGAAATCCGCCGCGTCGGCTCGGTTCAATCTCAGAAGGTCGATGTGCGCCTGGTCGCGGCCACCCACCGCGACCTCAAGACCATGGCACGTCAGGGCCTGTTCCGCGAAGACCTTTACTACCGCCTGAACGTGATCGAGCTGCGCCTGCCGCCGCTGCGCGAGCGTGGCCGCGATGTGATGCTGATCGCCGAGGCCCTGCTGCAACGCGCGGCCGGCAACATGAACATGGAAGGTTTGCATTTCAGCAAGGATGCCGAGCAAGCCATCCTGGCCTACAGCTGGCCCGGCAACGTGCGCGAACTGGAAAACGCCATCGAGCGCTCGGCCATCCTCTGCGACCACAACGAGATCACCGCAGACCTGCTGGGCATTGAGCTGGATGCAGAGATAGAGCGAGCCTCCGAGGCCGCCAACGCCCTGCAGACCATGCAGCACGATGTAACAGCAGGCCAGGAGCCGGCAGAAGACCTGTCACTGGAAGACTACTTCCAGCACTTTGTCCTGGAGCATCAGGACCACATGACCGAAACCCAGCTGGCGCACAAGCTCGGCATCAGCCGCAAGTGTCTGTGGGAGCGCCGCCAGCGCTTGGGCATCCCGCGCAAGAAAACCGCCAGCACCTGACCCTCCCCTCGCAGCAGAGGCTCAGGCGCAAGTCGCCGCCTCTGCGCGGCCCTTGTAACGCCTTACACCCCACCATGTGTTACCTGTTACCGGGAAAGTTCCCCTAAAACTGTTACCGCACCCCTACCCAGAGGTAACACTTTAGTCCAATTGGAGGTAACACCTTGGGGGTAACACAGGGGTAAGAAAATAAGCAAAAACACCAACTCATTGATTTTAAAGGACTTTCAAAAGTTGGCACGCGGAATGCTTTATATCTGGCACAACAACAATAAAAACCAAAACACATAACAAAAATAACATTCGACTCCACACACAATAAAAACAAGACGTGAGAGACGCAGCAAACTGATTTTTTTGGAGAATAGCAGTCAGATCGTGAGCAGGATGCTCAGTTGGATGAAGAAGAATAAAAGTTGCCCAAGCAACCCGCCATCCAGAGCCATACGCAGGCCGAGCTGAACCTACGCTTCCAAAGCAATCCGTTTGGTTTAGACAACCCGAGATGGGTCAGTCGGCAAGCGGCACTTGCCGCTTTGAACAAAAAAAGAATAGCTCTCATAACAACAATAATAAAAAACCATTAGGGGGAGTGTCCTACTCCCCTTGAGCTTTCCTTCTCCGGCAACATCCCCCCTTTCCTTACCTTTGTTCACAAATCAAGCTAGAATGCTCGGCAACCGTGGCCTCTCGCCACCTGCGTGCCAGGCCAGGCATACCGCCAACCCGGCTCACTCACCTTGCGCTGCCGTGACGATGCTAGCTTGCTGACAACCCTGCTGCATCCCCGCACTGCCGCCGGAACCACTGCCATCTATGATTCGAAAGCTGTTGCAGAAAATGCCCTCTCCCTTCGGCCTACCCCAGCGCCGGCGCACCACCCCGTCCGTCATTCCCGCCAGCCAGCACCAGGTGCGGCGAGAGCGTCTGAGCCGGCACGCGGTGAGCGTAGTGGAAAAACTGCAGCAGGCCGGCTATGAGGCTTTTCTGGTAGGTGGCTGTGTTCGTGACCTGATGCTGGATATCACGCCAAAGGATTTTGACGTCGCCACCAGCGCCACGCCCGAGCAGGTGCGCGCCACCTTCCGCAATGCGCGCCTGATCGGCCGGCGCTTCAAGCTGGTCCATGTGCACTTTGGCCGCGAGATCATCGAGGTAGCCACCTTCCGTGCCAACCACGAAACTCAGGCCTCGGAAGAACAATCCCGCCAGAGCGAATCCGGCCGCTTGCTGCGTGACAATGTGTACGGCACCTTCGAGCAGGATGCCCAACGCCGCGACTTCACCATCAATGCCCTGTATTTCGACGTCAGCACCGGGCAGATCCACGACTTTGCCCACGGCGTGCACGATATTCGCAATCGCCTGATTCGCCTGATCGGCCACCCCGAACAGCGTTATCAGGAAGATCCGGTGCGCATGCTGCGGGCCATCCGCTTTGCCGCCAAGCTGGACTTTGAGATCGAGCCGCACACCGCCGCGCCCATCGAGGAGCTGGCCCCGCTGCTGCACGACATTCCCGCAGCGCGCCTGTTCGACGAGTCCCTCAAGCTGCTGATGAGCGGCCAGGGCAAAGCCACCTTTGATCTGTTGTACCAGTTTGACCTGATTGCACCGCTGTTCCCGGACACCGATGAGGCGATCCTGGAGAACCCGGAGTACACCCTGCGTCTGGTTCGCCAGGCACTGGACAACACCGATGCGCGCATCGCCCAAGACAAGCCGGTAACCCCGGCCTTCCTGTTTGCAGCCTTCCTTTGGCCGGCTCTGCCCGCACGCGTTGCAGCCCTGGAAGAGCAAGGCATTCCGCCGATTCCGGCTTATCAGCAGGCGGCCCACGAGCTGCTCGCCGAGCAGTGCCTGCACACCGCCATTCCCAAGCGTTTCAGCATTCCCATGCGCGAGATATGGGACATGCAGCCGCGTCTGGAGCGACGCAGTGGCCGACGCGCCGATCAGTTGCTGGAGCACCCGCGTTTTCGCGCGGCGTATGACTTTCTGCTGCTGCGAGAAGAAGCCGGCGAGCAGACCGATGGCCTCGGCCGCTGGTGGACCCTCTACCAGGACGCCAGCGCAGACCAGCGCCGCCAGATGATTCGTGAGCTGGGTGACGCACCGAAGAGCGGCGGCAAGCGCGGCCGTTCACGCTCGCGCCGCAAGCCGCGCAAGCCACAGTCGAACGACTGATGCCTCAGGTCTATATCGCGCTGGGCAGCAACCAGGGCGACCCCGTCGCGCAGGTGCGCGCTGCCTGTCAGGCCATGGCCGCGCTGCCGGGCAGCCAGCTGCTGGCCTGCTCGTCGCTCTACCGCAGCGCCCCCATGGGGCCGCAGGACCAGCCGTCCTACGTCAATGCTGTCGCCTGCCTGCAGACCACACTGGCCGCAGAGCCACTGCTGGATCACCTGCAGGCAATCGAACAGGAGCACGGCCGTGTGCGTAAGGCCGAACGCTGGGGGCCGCGTACGCTGGATCTGGACATTCTGCTCTACGGCACAGAGGTGATACACACCGACCGGCTGCAGGTACCGCATTACCACATGCATGCCCGCGCCTTCGTGCTCTATCCCCTGGCCGAGATAGCGCCAGCGCTGCAGATGCCCGACGGCACACAGCTCGACACCCTGCTGCAGAACTGCCCGCGTGGTGATCTGCAGACATTGCCCTTTTTTATACAACAGCCTGATGCGCGATCAGACTTGACACCCCATGACTGACACGTAGGATGCCGATTCCGGCAGGGCTCTACCCCGGCTCTGACGGACAGCCGCCTTACCAAGGCTATACTCTCGCAGCAGTGACCCTGCGCGGGAGTCCGGACTCAACGGCGCCGCTGCCATGCAGTTGCGCACAGCAAAGGCCACACACTGGAAACAGCCATGCCTGACGTTACTCTGACCACACTGAACAAGCTCAAGCAAAGCGGCGAAAAGATCGTTTGTCTGACAGCCTACGACGCGACCTTCGCCCATGTTGAAAGCGAAGCCGGTGTCGAGGTGATGCTGATCGGCGACTCCCTGGGCATGGTCCTGCAGGGTCACGACAGCACCTTGCCAGTCAGCGTCGACGACATGGCGTACCACACCGCCGCGGTCAAACGCGGCAACAAGGGCGCGCTGATCATGGCCGATCTGCCGTTCATGGCCTACGCCACCCTGGAACAGGCACTGAGCAACAGCACCAAGCTGATGCAGGCCGGCGCCCACATGATCAAGCTGGAAGGCGGCCGCTGGCTGGCCGACAGCATTGAAGTGCTGAGCCGCAACGGCATCCCGGTCTGCGCCCACATGGGGCTGACGCCGCAAACCGTGAATGTGCTGGGCGGCTTCAAGGTACAGGGCCGCGACGAGGCCCAGGCCCGCGCCATGATCGAAGACGCCAAGGCGCTGGAAGCCGCCGGTGCGGCCATGCTGCTGCTTGAGTGCGTGCCTCCGGCACTGGCCAACGCCATCACCCAGGCGGTGAAAGTGCCGGTCATTGGCATTGGCGCCGGCAGTGGTACCGATGGTCAGGTGCTGGTGGTCCACGACATGCTGGGCCTGTCTCTGAGTGGACGTGTGCCGCGCTTCGTGAAAAACTTCATGTCCGGCCAGCCCGACATTCCGGCAGCAATTCGCGCCTACGTCGCGGCGGTCAAGAACGTCGAATTCCCAGCAGCCGAACACGAGTTCTGAACCCATGAACACCCTGCATACCATCGCGCAAGTGCGCGCTGCGGTTGGTCGTGCCCGCCAGGAAGGCAAGCGCATTGGTCTGGTGCCCACCATGGGCAATCTGCACGCAGGTCACGTTGCCTTGGTGGAAAAGGCCCTGCAACGTACCGATTACGTGGTGGTGAGCATCTTCGTCAACCCGATGCAGTTCGGCCCCGGCGAAGATCTGGACAGCTACCCGCGCACCCTGGCAGAAGACCAGAAAAAGCTGCTGGAAGTAGGCGCCCATCTGGTATTTGCCCCCAACGCCAACGAAATGTACCCCGATGGCATGGACGGCCACACGCGTATCAGCGTACCCGTAGTCTCCGAAGGGCTATGCGGCGCCAGCCGCCCAGGGCACTTTGAAGGCGTGGCCACCGTGGTCAACAAACTGCTCAACATTGTCGGGCCAGATGTCGCCGTGTTCGGCCAGAAGGACTACCAGCAGCTGGCGGTGATCCGCAAGATGGCCCAGGACCTGAGCCTGCCGGTGCAGATCATGGGCCACCCCACCGTGCGCGCCGAAGACGGCCTGGCGCTGTCCTCGCGCAACGGTTACCTGAGCGCCGAACAGCGGGCCATTGCTCCCGTGCTGCAGCAGACCCTGCAGCAGATCGCCAGCGCCGTACAAAGCGGCCGCACGGACTACGCGCAGATCATCAACGAGGCCAGCCTGCGCCTCAGCGAAGCCGGGCTGCGCCCCGACTATCTGGATCTGCGCAACGCCGACAACCTGGCTCCGGCGAGCGACGACAGCACCGATCTGGTGGTGCTGGCTGCCGCCTACCTGGGTACCACCCGCCTGATCGACAACCTGGAATTCAGCCGCGCCTGAGCGGCTGAACCTCTCTCCTGCGGGCCGTGGGAAGCACTGATTAATTCCGCATGCCCTGTGGGGCGAGCGCTCAAGCAAGCATCCGGGGCATTGCGTTGCGTTGCTTGCCAATAGAGCCAGTATCTGCCCCCTTGAGCACTCGCAGAGGGCGTGTGTAGTTGATCTGTGCTTCCCCAGCCGCCCGCCAATAAGACGCCCCCCTCTCATACCAAAGAAGGGTTGTCTTGCCCCCTCTGATGGCCGACGCTAATTAGCCTAAACTGACCGACCAACCCCACGCGGTTTCGTCGGTCCAGATTCTCTACTGCAGTACCGGATACCCCGCAGGGCCGGCTGACAAGAGACTGCCTGATTCAATAACAAGAGGGGAATTCCCATGTACAAGATTGAAAACCACAAGGTATCGGACGCCGCCCGCGCGCATACGCACCTGGACGACGCCGGCTACCAGCGCATGTACAAGCAGTCACTTGAACAGCCCGATCAGTTCTGGGCCGAGCAGGCCGAACGTTTCCTGACCTGGGACAAGCCTTGGAGCAAGGTTCACGAAAGTGATCTGAGCAAAGGCCACGCTGCCTGGTTCATCGACGGCAAACTCAACGTCAGCGTCAACTGCATCGACCGCCACCTGGCCGAGCACGGCGACGATATCGCCATCATCTGGGAAGGCGACGACCCGAGCGATGCCCAGCGCATCAGCTACAAGCAGCTGCACGACAAGGTCTGCCGCCTGGCCAACGTGCTCAAGGCTCGCGGCGTCAAGAAAGGCGACCGGGTCTGCCTGTACATGCCGATGATCCCCGAAGCGGCCTACGCCATGCTGGCCTGCGCGCGCATCGGCGCGGTGCACTCTGTGGTGTTTGGCGGCTTCTCGCCCGACGCCGTACGCGACCGCATTCTGGATGCCGACTGCCAGGCCGTGATCACCGCAGACGAAAGCGTGCGCGGCGGCAAGCGCGTACCGCTGAAGGTCAACGTCGAAAAAGCCCTGCAGGAATGCCCCAACGTCCACACCGTCATCACCGTCAAGCGCACCGGTGCCGATGTTGCCTGGACCGAAGGCCGTGACATCTGGTACGACGAAGCCACCGCCAACGTCAGCGCCGACTGTGCGCCCGAGCCGATGGACAGCGAAGACCCGCTGTTCATCCTCTACACCTCCGGCTCCACCGGCAAACCCAAGGGTGTGCTGCACACCACCGGCGGCTACCTGCTGATGGCCGCCATGACGCATTACTACGTGTTCGACTACGTGCCGGGCGAAGTCTACTGGTGTACCGCCGATGTGGGCTGGATCACCGGCCACTCCTACATTGTCTACGGCCCGCTGTGTAACCGCGCCACCACGCTGTTGTTCGAGGGCGTGCCGACCTATCCGGACGCCTCGCGCTGCTGGCAGGTCATCGACAAGCATCAGGTCAACATCTTCTACACCGCGCCCACCGCCCTGCGCGCACTGATGGCCAAGGGCGACGAGCCGGTGAAGTCCTCCTCGCGCGCCAGCCTGCGCCTGCTCGGCACTGTAGGCGAGCCGATCAACCCGGAAGCCTGGGAGTGGTACTACCACGTGGTCGGCGAACAGCGCTGCCCGATTGTCGACACCTGGTGGCAAACCGAAACCGGCGCCGCCATGATCACCCCGCTGCCTGGCAGCACCACCCTGAAGCCCGGCTCAGCTACCCGTCCGTTCTTTGGTGTGGAGCCAGCGCTGTACGATCCGGAAGGCAACGAGCTGGAAGGCGCCACCAGCGGCAACCTGGTGATCAAACGCTCCTGGCCCAGCCAGATCCGCACGGTCTATGGCGATCACCAGCGCCTGGTCGACACCTACTTCAGCACCTACAAGGATGTTTACTTCACCGGCGACGGTGCGCGCCGTGACGAAGACGGCTTCTACTGGATCACCGGTCGCGTGGACGACGTTCTCAACGTCTCCGGACACCGCATCGGCACCGCCGAAGTAGAAAGCGCTCTGGTACTGCACGACGCCGTTGCCGAGGCAGCCGTGGTTGGCTGCCCGCACGACATCAAGGGCCAGTGCATCTACGTGTACGTCACGCCGATGAACGGTGTCGAGCCGAGCGAGGAGCTGGTCAAGGAACTGAAAGCCTTTGTCGCCGACCAGGTGGGCGCATTTGCCCGCCCCGAGTTCATGCAATGGGCTCCGGGCCTGCCGAAAACCCGCTCGGGCAAGATCATGCGCCGCATCCTGCGCAAGATCGCCTGCAACGAGCTGGATAGCCTGGGCGACACCTCAACCCTGGCCGACCCGACTGTTGTGCAGGATTTGATCAGCAACCGCATCGCCCACGCCTGAGAACAGGCACTGGTGCAGCCACCCGGCTGTACCAGTGTCGAGACAGCTTGTTCTGACCAGACCACCCCTCTATGCTTGTGCACTCGAAAAATAGTGCCTGTGTAGAGGAGTCTGTTCATGCAAGAGGTCGTGATTGTTGCCGCCACCCGTACCGCCATCGGCAGTTTCGGGGGCCAGTTTGCCAAAGTGCCCGCCCACGAATTGGGCGCGACCGTTATCCGCCGCTTGCTGGACGAAACCGAAATTGACCCGGCGTCGGTCGACGAGGTTATCTTCGGCCAGGTACTCACCGCTGGCTGTGGCCAGAACCCCGCCCGTCAGGCTGCCATCCACGCCGGCCTGCCGCACAGCGTCCCCGCACTGACCCTGAACAAAGTCTGTGGCTCCGGCCTCAAGGCCCTGCATCTGGCTGCCCAGGCTATTCGCTGCGGCGATGCCGAGATCATGATCGCCGGCGGTCAGGAATCCATGAGCCTGTCGCCCCACATCATCCCCACCTCCCGCACCGGCCAGCGCATGGGCCACGGTCAGATGATCGACACCATGATTCAGGACGGCCTGTGGGACGCCTTCAACAACTACCACATGGGCATCACCGCCGAGAACCTGGTCGACAAGTACGGCATCACTCGCGAGGAACAGGACGCCTTTGCTGCAGCTTCCCAGCAGAAAGCGGTTGCTGCCCGTGAGGCAGGCGTCTTTGATCAGGAAATCACCCCGGTGAGCATTCCCCAGCGCAAGGGCGACGCTGTGCTGATCACCCAGGATGAACAGCCGCGCGCAGGTACCACCGCCGAGAGCCTGGGCGGGCTCAAGCCGGCCTTCAAGAAAGACGGCAGCGTCACCGCCGGCAACGCCTCCAGCCTCAATGACGGCGCCGCCGCGGTGCTGATGATGAGCGCTAGCAAGGCCGCCGAACTGGGTCTGCCGGTGCTGGCCCGCGTCGCCTCTTACGCCAATGCCGGGGTTGATCCGGCGATCATGGGTATTGGCCCGGTCTCCGCCACCCAACGCTGCCTGAGCAAGGCCGGCTGGCAGGTCGCTGATCTGGACCTGATCGAGGCCAACGAAGCCTTTGCCGCACAAGCGCTGGCCGTCGGCAAGGAGCTCAAATGGGACGCCGACAAGGTCAACGTCAACGGCGGCGCCATTGCGCTGGGCCACCCGATTGGCGCTTCCGGCTGCCGCGTGCTGGTCACCCTGCTGCACGAAATGCTGCGCCGTGACGCTAAGAAAGGCCTGGCCACCCTGTGCATTGGCGGCGGCCAGGGTGTCGCCCTGGCACTGGCCCGCGACTGATCTCCCCGCCTGCAATGGCGCCGCCCGGCGCCATTGCATTGCTTGCTCGCAAGCACCTGCACTGCCCCCTACACTGTTGAACTGACCGCCCGCAAACCGGTCATAGCCTGCGCAGCACCTGTCGCAGGTGCTTACCTGTGCCACTTCAATCTTGCGAGCCTTGCATGGACAGCCAGAACAGCCCTTCCGCCCCCCTGCCGCCCGGCGCCTACCTGCTTGAGGGCACCCGCACGCCCGGCCTGAACAGCGCCAGCCGAGCCCGCGCCGGGTTCAGCGCACTGGATCTGGCGGTGCAATGTGCCAACGCCCTGTTACTGCGCTGCGGCCTGGCCGCCAACGCACTGGACGGCGTAGTACTGGCCACTGGCGCCAGCCAGGCAGCAGACAAGGTACGCCTGCGGCTGCAACTGAGCCCGGTTACGCCACTGCAGCAATGCACCCAGGGGCTCAATGCCGTCGCCCACGCCAGCCAGCAGATCCGCAGCGGCGACGCCGATCTGCTGCTGGTCATTGCCAGCGACGCAGCAACTGCGCATGGCTCGAGCGCCATCAGCGAATCAGCCAAGCGCCTGGCAGCCCTGTTCGAGGTGGCCGAGGAAGACGCCGAGGCCTACGACCAGGCCTGCCACCAACGCCACAGCGAGGCCGAGCAGAGCGGCCTGTTCAGCCCCTACCGCATTACCCTGTTTGATCGCCATGGCGAGGCCTACGACAGCGATCAGACCACCCCCGACAGCGGCGCCTGCGCCTTGCTGCTGGCCTCTGCCAAAGGCTGCGCACAGCTCAAGCAACGCCCGCTGGCCCAACTCAGCAGCCAGGCCTTGGCCCGCGCGCCGGCAGACTACCCCAGCCTGGCACCGCTGCTGGCCAGCACCCGCCTGCTGCAGGTAGAGCGGCTAAGCCTGAACGACATTGATCTATGGGAGTTACCCGACGCGCCCGCACTGTCGCTGCTCGCCAATCTGGCCGCCTGGCAGGACGCGCGCTTTTGCGAGCGCCAGCTGGAGCTGGAACAGCCCATGGGCCGCCTGGACCCGACCAGCCTCAACCCGCTGGGCGGCTCTCTGGCGCTAGGCGCTCTGCCGGTCAGTGGTGGCTGCCGACAACTGCTGCAACAGGCCGACACCTTGCATCGCCATGCGCTTGGCCGGGCGCTGGTGTGCGAACAACAAGATACCGATCAGGCCCAGGCCTGGCTGCTGACCCGTGCAGAGGAGGTGCAGGCATGATGGACGCGCTCAACGACCTGATGCAACGCGAGCGCTGCTACGGCCCCTTCCGCCAGCAAGACCTGGAGCAGCCGAACGAGGGCCCATGGCAGCACTGGCGCCTGCGCCGCGACGACAGCGAGGTCGCCTGGCTGCTGTTCGATCAGCAGGGGCAATCGGCCAACCTGCTCGGCAGCGCCGCGCTGCGTGAACTAGGCGACGTGCTGGCCAGCCTGCGCCGGGAAATGCCACGCGCGCTGGTCCTGCGCTCGGCCAAGGCGAGCAGCTTTTGCCTGGGCGCCGACCTGCACGACTTTGCCGCTGTCGACAACGAAGCCGACGCGGTGCGCCAGCTGGTGGACGCTCACCTGCTGGCCCAGCAACTGATTGATCTGCCCTGCCCGACGCTGGCCGTCGTGCACGGCGACACCCTTGGCGGCGGCCTGGAACTCGCGCTGTGCTGCGACATGCGCCTGGCCGCACCGGATGCCCGGCTGGGCCTGCCGGAGATACTGGTCGGCCTGCATCCGGGGCTGGGCGCCACCGCGCGCCTGCCGGATCTGGTCGATCCGCTGCTGGCCATGCGCATGATGCTCAGCGGCAAGCCACTCAAGGCCGATGCGGCGGCGCAGGCCGGGCTACTGGACGGCGTGGCAGCGGAACATGCCCTGCCCAAGCTGATCGACGACGCCGTCAACGGTCGCCTGACACTGCAGCGCCGCAACCTGCGCGCCCGCCCCTACCGCCTGGACTGGGTACGACGCCTGGCCGCCATTGGCTTGCAGCGCCGCGCCGACGCGCTGGTGGACCCCGCTCACTACCCGGCGCCCAGCGCACTCATCGACCTCTGGCGCCGCCACGGCGGCAAGCCGGACCTGATGCTGCACCGCGAGATCTACTCCTTTGCCCGCCTGCTGGCCAGCGGCACCACCGGCAACCTGATTCATCTGTTTTTCCTGCGCCAGCGCCTGAAGGCAGAGGCCGCGCCGGACCCGCGGCGGCGCGCCAATCACCTGCACCTGCTGGGTAACAGTCCGGCAGGGGTTGAGCTGGCCGCACTCGCAGCGCAACGCGGCCTCAAGGTGAGCATTGGCGATCAGCAGGCGATGACGCAGTGCATCCGTCAACTGGCCGGCAGTGAAGACCTGCAGGCCGCGCTGGATCGCCTCATCTTTGACCCGGAGCACCATGGCGCAGCCCTGGCTGATGCGCTGATCGACGCCCAGACCGGTGATCTGGAAGCACGCCGTGCCAAGCTGGCTCGCCTGGAGCCGCAGATGCGGCCACAGGCGCTGCTGCTCAGCCTGCACGATGCGCTGGAGCCACTGCGCAGCGCACTCGGCGACGCCGGCCGTATGCTCGGCGTGCGCTTTGCCGGACCGGTACAGCGCGGCGCGCTGGCAGAGCTGGCCAGCCACAGCACCGGGCGCACCATCAGCCAACAGCACGCCCGTCAATTACTCGGCCAGCTGGGCTGCCTGCCGGTTGCGGTAAGCAGCCAACCCGGTCTGCTGCTGCGCCGGGTGCTGGCGCCCATGCTGCTCGAAGCCCTGCTGCTGCTGGAAGAAGGCCACGAGGCCAGCGCCATCGACCAGGCGGCCCTGGACTTTGGCTTCGACAAGGGCCCGTTGGCGCTACTGGATGACTGGGGCCTGGCCGGCAGCCTGCAGCTGTTCGAGCAACTGCACGCCGAGCGCGACACGCCACCGATCGAGCCGCCAGCGTTGCTGCGCAATTGGGTGGAACAGGGTCGTGAACGTATCCGCCCGCATCAGGCTGGGCGCTGGACGCTACCGGGACGCAAGCAGCCACGCCTGCCCGCCGAAGAAGGCGACCGCATGCTGCTGGCCTTGCTCAACAGCGCGGTGCGTGCCTGTCGCCAGGGCATCGTGGCCGACGATGAAATGCTCGACGCCGCCATGACCCTGTCCGGCCACTTCCCGGCGTTTCGCGGCGGCCCACTGCGCTACGCGCGCAGCTGCGGACATGCAGCGCTGATTATCCGCCTGCAGGACCTCAGCCAAAGCCAGGGCCCACGCTTTGCGCCAGACCCGGGCTGGACGCCGGCAGAGGACTCAGAAGCCGGGCAAGGGTGAGGTCTGCTGCTCGGCCTTGCTCAGCTTGTCCTGCATCTCGGCGCGCATCTTCTCAGCCAGGGGCGCGGCCAGCAGCTGGCGCAGAAAGGTCGGGTTCGCCCCCTTGCTGTGACAGTAGCGGAACACCTCGTTGATGGTCGGAAAGACCGCGTCACCGGCCAGTACGGTGACCTCATCACCCGCCTTTACCTCGCCCGAGGTCAGCACGCGAGCGTAGGCGCCACAACGCTCGGCTCGTACAAAGGCCTTGGCAAAGCGGCTGTCACCTACCCGCGCGGCCAAGGTGGAGCAGGGAATGCGCGGCGCGGTAATTTCCAGCAGCAGTTCGCCAATGCGCAGCCGATCACCAATGCGCAAGGCAGGCCACCAGTGTGACAGGGTCAGGTTTTCGCCAAAGAAGCCGGCGGCCAACGGGCGCTGCAGCTGCTCACTCCACCAGTCGATGTCCTCCTGGCTGTAAAGATAGATGGCCTGGTCCGGGCCGCCGTGATGCTTCAGGTCACCAATAAAGTCACCGGGCACACCAGCCTGCTCAACCGTCACCGGGCCATCCAGAGGCTGCTTGAAGTGACCGGTACGCGCAGTGCGCACCCCCACCTCCAGGTTTTGCGCCTGGGCGGCGTTAATCGACAGCAGACAAGGGGGACAGGGCTGGCTCATGGACATACTCGCAACGGGGAGGAGAGACAGCAGTCGACCGGAAGTGGCGACCGCCTGTCAAGACGGAGCGCGGGCGGTCAGATAGCCGCGCGCCAGAAAGAGAAAGTGGGCACTGCCCACCAACGGCAGAAAGACCAGCATAAACGCGGCCGACGGCGTCAGTTGCCAACGCCAGAAAAACCCAAGCAGACACACCAGCCCGACCAGCAACATCAGCACAACAGCCTTTGGCGATACCTCCTGGCGCTGCGGGCGCGTCAGTATCAGCAGCAGCTTGGTGAGCGCCCACAGACCACAAAAGCCGCCAATCAGCAACGCCGTAAACAGCCAGGCGAAGGCGCGCGGCTCACCGGCGGCAAAGACCAGCGGCAACTGCACCAGCCCCAGCCCCAACAGCACCACCAAAGGGCCAAAACACACCACCGCCTCCAGCAGATAAACGCGACGCGGTGAGCGCAGTAGACGGCGCAGCGGGCTTTCGCTCACGACATCAGACTCAGCGCAAGGGCGTGACACAGAGTGGGCAGGTAGGGTGCGTTCATGGCTTACCTTCGCCATACGGCGTTGCGGGCAGGGGTCAGTCTCCAGGGGCCTCAGGAGCACGGTAACGCTCGCGTGCCTGCCTGTCCACCCGGTCAACGGAGGCCAGGTCGCAGGCACCAAATTCAGCGAGGTTCTGACGCGCCGTTGCCAGGGTCGCCTGGTTGGGCCCGCTGACGGTGTGCTCATCACGCACGCCGTCGTCTTCCCAGAAACATACCGAACAGATCTCGTAGCTGGCGCTGCTGCTCAAGCTGAAGTAACCGCAGCACGGGCAGGCGAACATCGGCTCGGGGTTACCCTCTATCTGCGCAACCGTAATACCGCGCTGGTTCAGCGCCTGCACCAGATAGGCATTGGTCACCCCGTAAAGATCCTCAACCAGGCTGACGTGCACCAGCGGGTCCAGATCCGGGTCTGCGGTATCATCCGGCTCCACGCCACGCATCACCGCCATGCGCAACGCTGGCGGCAACGCCGCCAGCTGTGGATCGGCCTCGCTGAAACCACAAAAAAACCAGAACGCGATGCGCTCACGGCGTGACTGTTCATCCAGCTCTTTCAATAACCAGCCGGCCAATTCCTGCTTTGCCTGTTCCCTGTGCATGCCACGCCCTCCCCTGCGCCAGTTCGCCGCTGCTCAGCCAGTGAGCACCTTGTCCATGTCACAGCGTAGCAGGCTGACACCATCACGCTGCACCGTCTGACGGGCGATCAGACGAAAGCCCTGGGCCTGAAAAAAAGGCAGGGCCGCCAGACTCGCTTCGGTCCACAGGCGCGTTACCCCGGCGCCACGCAGGTGCTGCTCTGCAGCCAGATAAAGCTCGCTGGCAACACCCTTGCGCGCTGACTCCGGAGCGCAATACAACAGGTCGATGTGTCCATCCAGGCTGTAACCGATAAATCCCGCGAGCTGACCATTATCTTCCAGCAGGCAGAGCTGCAGTGTTGCCAGGCGACGATGCCAGAGGGGTCGGTCGGGTTCGGGCGGCGCCCAGGCACGGCGCTGCTCGGCGTCATAGTGCTCTGCCGTCAGTTGATCTACCGAACGCTGGAACAGTGCGATGCAGGCGTCGTAGTCGCGCGCGCAAGCCCTGCGCAGGCAGCGACTCATGCAGCAGCGCCGTACAGCGCGGCGCGCCCGTGGCGGGCCTCAAGCCCGCGCCGGGTAGCCGCTGGCAGGCCCCTCACTACCAGCGCGTAGGATTGGTCGATCAGGCGTTGCAACTCCCCGTCCGGCAGGCTGCCATCGAGCCGCACGGTGTTCCAGTGGCGCTTGTTCATGTGATAACCGGGGCTGACCGCCGCAAACAGATCGCGCAGCCCCACCGCCTCAATGGGGTCGCACTTGAGATTGACGCACTCACTGCCGCCGCGCTGAAACAGCAGGGCAAACATCTTGCCCTGTACCTTGAACACAGCGGCATCGGGGCCAAAGGGGTAATCCAGTTCTGCCTCGGGCTTGGCCAGCAGTCGATCAGTCAGCGGCATGACTTGGCCTCAATCCGCCAGGCGCGGCATGTTGACGAAGAAACGTGTGCCCTGCTCCGAGGAAACAAAGCCGACCTGCCCGCCCATCTGCTCAACCAGCGCTCGGGTAATCGCCAAGCCAAGCCCGGTGCCCCCGCTGCGCCGACGACTGGAGCCATCGGCCTGGGTAAACCGGTCAAAGACCTTGTGGTAAAAAGCGGGCGGGATGCCCTCCCCCTGATCGGTGACACTGATGCACCACAGGTCTTGCTGCTCGTCGGCGACAACACTGATACCCACTTCTCCACCCTGCGGGGAAAACTTGACGGCGTTGGACAGCAGATTGTCCATCACCTGCTTGAAGCGGGTCGGGTCAGCCAGAATACGCGCATCGGGATGCGGGTTAAGGTAACGCCAGCGCACCTGACGCTGCTCGGCGTAGCCCTGGTTTTCCTGCATGGCTGCGTGCAGCAAGGCGTCGAGATTTTCCGGCCGTACACTGAGCTGCATCTGACCGGCGACCAGCTTGTCGATATCCAGCAAATCGTTGATCAGCCTGAGCAAGTGCTCAGCGTTGCGCATCGCCACCTCAACCAGATGCTGTCCGCGATCTGGCAGTGGTCCAAGGGCGCCGCCGCGTAACAGGCCCAGAGTCCCCAGGATGCTGGTCAGCGGCGTACGCAGTTCATGGCTGATGGTCGAGACAAACTCGCTCTTGATGCGCTCATTCTCGGCGCGAGCGGCCTCCCGTTCACGCTGCTGGCGGATGGCGTTGCCACGAGTGTAACCAACCAGCAGCAACACCAGGATCAAGCCGCCGTAGAGCAGGCTTCTGGGCGCGCCGCTTCCGGCCTGCGGCGTGCGGTACTGCACCTGCAGCTGCCAGACCACGCCCGGCAGCTCTATGTCCAGCACCGCCGCAGGCCGCTCCGGCGCCGGGGGAGTCCCCCAGATAACCCGGGCTTCGCCCTCTGCCTGAGCGCGCAGCAGCCGGATACGCAAATCCTGCCAGCGGGCCTCGCTATCGAGCATGCCCAGCAGATGGTCTGCATCCATGACGGTGCTGACCAGCCCCCAATAACGCCTGTTGATATAGACAGGCGCACGGTAGATCAGGCCGTTACCCCCTTGTACCAGAGTCAGGGGGCCATCCAGCACCGGCTGCGCCGAGGCCATCATGCGCTCAACCGCAGCCCACTGCACTGGTGAGCTGGTGTAATCAAAGCCCAGCGCAGCCTCGTTACCCTGCAAGGGATAAATCAGCTCGATGCGGTTGTTCGGAGCGACGCCGATATTGCGAACATCACTGGTGCCCTCCAGCATGCTGGCCATCCACAAACGAATACGGCGCGGGTCATCCAGCCCCTGCTGACTCTGCAGGTAAGACACCAGCCCGCGGCTCAGGTAGATGCTGTGATTCAGCCGCGTCTCCAGACTGCTGCGCACATCGGCAGCACGGGTGAGCAGCGCGTGCTCGACACCCTGGCGCTCGATGCGGGCAAGCTCACGCACCGCGACCTCAATGACCACCACGCCCAGCAGCAGCAAGACCGCCAGGCTCGTCAACAGGCCGCGATAAGCGCGCAGCAGGTCCCGATTCATTAACTCCCTCCCCGTTTACGCAGCCACTGCTGCACAGTCATCCTTCGCGCCTACTCTATACCCAAAGCAGCCATGCCCGCATGCCGACGCCGCCATTGCAGGGGCGTCGTGCCGGTCCACTGCCGCCAGGCGCGGTTGAACGCGCTTTGCTCGCTGTAGCCGAGCAGCAAGGCGATCTCGCCAAGCTGCAGTGCGCTATCGGCCAGGTAGGCCTGCGCCAGTTGCTGACGCGTGCGCTCAAGCAACTGGCGCCAGCTTAGTCCACGTTGCTGCAGGCGTCGCTGCAGACTGCGTACTGACAAGTGCAAGTCCGCAGCGGCCCGGGCAAGACTGACCTCCCCCTCGGGCAGACGCCGCACCAACGCCTGTTGCAGCGCGCGGTCCAGCGCGTCTGCCACCGGCAGCGCCAGCGCCAGCGCATGGGCCTGCTGCTCCAGCAAGGCGCGCATGGCCAAATCAGTGTGCGCCAGCGGCAGCGCCAGCAGGGTTGCAGGCAGCATGACGGCAGTGCAGTTATCGGCATAGCGCACCGGGCAGCCAAAGTGCGCCACAGCGGCCTGTTGCTGCCGGGCATCAGCTGCAAAGGCAAAGCACACCTGATGCAGGCGCGCCTGCGGCAACAGACGCCGCAGCATCCGCCACAAGGCCGCGATCGCCACGCTGTCCGCCAGTGCGCCGGTGGAAGCTGATGCAGGCCAACGCATCGCCAGTATGCCGTCCTCCAGGGAGACGTTGACCAGCTGTTCGCCGTAGAGCAGATGCTCGTAGCGCTGATACGCCTGCAGCGCCTCTGCCAGAGTCGCACTCGCCAGACTGAGATACCCAAGCAAGCCGGCGTGCCTTGGTTGCGCGCAGGCGCCGATCTGCAGTGCTGGCGCTGCCTCATGCGGCACCAGTTGCACGGCGTCGGCCAGCATCTGCTGCCAGAGCTGCATGGGCACCGGCTCATCAGGCCGGCGACTGTCCAGCCGCAGGCGCAAGTCAGGGGCCGCCAACTGGTGCACGTCCAGCCAGTCACTCAGCAGCTGCGTCCAGGCACCGGTTACCCGTACAGGAACGGCCATAGCTCTCTCAACATTGGCGTATTTGGTCAAAAATGCGGCATATATCGTCAATAAGCAAGCCCGCTGGCCGACGCAAAATAACGCCAAAACAACAATGGAGCACGTCATGGACAGCCTGAGCAGCCTGTTCACCCAGGTCATCGCCGACAGCGGCCTGCAAGGCCTTCTTCAAAGTCTGCCCGCCTGGTTGGCACTCGACGAGCGCCAGCTGATCTTTGTGCTGGCAACACCGGTGTTCATCGGCGTGTTCGTTTGGGAATACCTGAAAATCCGCCACGATCACAACCTGGTCGACACCCAGGAATCGATACGCAACTTCATGCTGGGCGCGGGCTATCAAACCACCGAGCTGCTGTTTGCCGGGCTGATCGCCTTTCCGGTGCACGCGCTGGCCTATCAACATCGGTTGTTCGACATCCCGTTAACCCTGACCAGCGCGTTGGCGCTGTGGGTGCTGACTGACCTGTGCTTCTACTGGATGCATCGCAGCTCGCACCGGGTGCGCTGGTTCTGGGCCGCACATGTGACCCATCACTCCAGCGAGCGCATGAACTTCTCAACCGCCATGCGCCAGAACGCGACCAACATTTTCAACGGCGGCTGGCTGTTCTATGCGCCGCTGTCGCTGCTG
>MDTC01052412.1_pt1 | contig 43176 bp, 34 predicted proteins | sample 811181 | NCBI WGS metagenome assembly MDTC01 (sample SAMN05326644, study PRJNA326480) | marine metagenome | isolation source: seawater | place: Pacific Ocean: North | collected 2011 | reverse complement strand
TTGGGAGGTTTTCGCTTCGAAGACGTAACTGAAAAAGTTGGCCTTCGTGAAACCGTGGCTAACCACTGGGGTGTTGGCTGTTGTTTTGTCGATCATGATGGTGACGGCGATCTCGATATATTCGTGGCGGGTACCGGCGACTTTAACTTGTTGTTGGATAATCGGGGTGACGGATCTTTTCGCAATATTGCAAGGAAGTTAGGCATTGCCCACGAAGGCGCAAACGTACAGATGGCTTTCGCAGACTATGACCTAGATGGTGATCTGGATGGTTACTTGGTGACGAATCGTGAAAACCATCTGCCGCCTGCTCCCAAGGGGCTACGCGTTGAAGTCACTTTCAATAACGGGGAGCCCTTGATCGAGGAGAAGTATCGAGAGTTATACGACGTTGTTTTCCATCCTACCGAACGCTTGTACGTCGTTGAGGCCGGAGAAAATGATCATCTTTTTCGGAACGACGGATCTCGATTTACGGATGTCAGTGACGAGGTGGGAATGCTTGGAACCGACCAAGGTCTTTCCGCTTCTTGGTTTGATTATGACGACGATGGTTTTCCCGACCTCTACGTAGCCAATGACTTTTTCGGTCCCGATCGTCTTTATCATAATAAGGGAAATGGTGGTTTTGAGGAAGTTGTTCGTGACGTGTTGCCCCATACTCCTTGGTTTTCCATGGGGACCGACGTTGCCGACGTAAACAACGATGGTCTGTTCGACTTGATGGGGTCGGATATGGCCGGCTCAGGTCACTATAAATCCAAAATCGGCATGGGGGATATGGAGAAAAGCAGTTGGTTTCTAACCACTTCGCGTCCGCCTCAATACATGCGCAACGCCCTCTACCTTAATGCGGGCATGGGTCGTTTCCTTGAGGTGGCTCAACTCGCGGGTCTAGCGAACACGGATTGGACATGGTCTCTCAAATTTGCCGATCTAGACAACGATGGTCGAATCGATCTCTTTGGGACTAATGGAATGACCCATGATCAAACAAATTCCGATCTAGTGGCTCAAGCCGAGTCCATAGATACGTTGGCTGAAAAAGCAGCTTTCTGGCAAAAGACCCCTCCCAAGCGCGATCGCAATTTTGCCTTTCGCAATCTAGGTGATCTTCGCTTTGCATCGGTCGGCGCGAAATGGGGGCTCGACTTCAACGGGGTTAGTTACGGCACGGCCATCGCCGATTTTGACGGCGATGGAGATCTCGATCTTGCAGTAGCGTCTCTAGAGGATCCGGTTCGTCTCTACCGCAACGAGTCAAAAAACGGTCACCTGATAAAAATTCGTTTAAAAGGTAGGAAGCGAAACAGTCACGGAATTGGTGCCAAGGTTACGATTGAAACGGAAGCGGGAATCCAAGCTCGATACCTTAACTCTTGCCAAGGCTATGCATCGGCAAACGAGCCGGTCATTCACTTCGGAGTGGGAGAGGCAAAGGTGATCAAACGACTTACGGTCCGTTGGCCCTTGGGATTTACGCAAACCTTTGAGAATCTTCCGGTGGATAAGTTTTTTGTTATTTCCGAGCCACTCGAAGCCAAACCTTCTCCTTCTTCACCGGAATCTTTGTCTCTGCTGGTTGCCTCCAGCGCTTTGTCCACCATTCACCACAAAGAAAATAATTTCGATGACTTCAAACTTCAACCTCTCCTGCCTCATCGCCTTTCTCGCTTAGGACCCGGTATTGCTTGGGGAGACGTCGATTCCGATGGAGATGAGGATATTTTTATTGGCGGAGCCTCAGGGCAGCCTTCCGTCCTTACACTTAACGATGGCAACGGAACTTTTACTCAAAAGAAATTACCTTATTTCGAGAACGAACAACTTCTTCCCTTCGAGGATATGGGAGCTTTGTTTCTGGACGCTGATTCCGATGGTGATCTTGATCTATATGTCGTTAGTGGCGGTTTTGATCCTCGACCCAAAGCTCTTTACCTTAGGGATCGTCTTTATCTTAACGATGGAAAGGCAAACTTGACTCTAGACTTGGACGGCACTGCCAACATCCGAGATAGCGGAGGCCCCGTCGCTGCTGCAGATTTCGATCGGGATGGAGATCTTGACCTGTTCGTCGGCGGACGAGTGGTTCGTGGACGTTATCCGATTACCCCGAACAGCCGACTCCTGCGAAACGACAACGGAAAGTTTGTGGATGTTACCGAGGTTCTTGCTGTCGGTCTTGGAACTACGGGTTTGGTTACGGGAGCCCTGTGGAGTGATTTCGATGGAGACGGTTGGCTCGACCTTTTGGTGACTCACGAATGGGGTCCCGTTGGCGTGTGGAAGAACTCGGGAGGCAAGCTTGCCAGCGTTTCCGGTGCGGTCGGCACTGCCGAACTGCTGGGCTGGTGGACGGGTATTGCCGCTGCCGATATAGATGAGGATGGCGATATGGACTACGCCCTAGGGAACCTTGGCCTCAATTCAAAATATCACGCCTCCAAGAAAAAACCTTACTTGGCTTATTTTGGCGACTTGGATGGTTCCGGAGTTCCCCGATTTGTGGAAGCCTGTCACGAGGGGAATTCACTTTTCCCTGTTCGCGGGAAAAGTTGCTCCACTCATGCCATGCCTTCATTAGCCAAAAGGTTCTCGACTTTCCATGCTTTTGCTTCTGCCAAGTTCCATGATATTTATGCTCCAAGTCGATTGAAGTCTGCTCTCCGACTTGAAATCAACGAACTTGCTTCAGGTTGTCTCATCAACGACGGCAAAGGTCATTTGACTTTCCGTCCCTTTCCTAGAATCGCACAAGCCTCAACTGTCTTCGGCATCGCCTTTGGAGACATCGATTCCGATGGGCACCAAGATCTAGTGCTTGCCCAAAACTTTTTCTCCCCGCAACCTGAAACCGGGCGAATTGACGGCGGTCTAGGTCAAGTCATTCTCGGGAAAGGAGACGGCACCTTCAAGCCCCTCCGTTTAGATCAAAGTGGCTTTCTTCTACCCGGCGACGCCAAGGCTCTCGCTCTCACCGACCTCAACGGTGATGCTCGACCTGAAGTTGTTGCTACAGTGAATTCTTCTAGTCCAAAGGTTTTTCTAAATAGGGTTGCCTCGGGCAAGCCCCTTGCCATTCGTCTCACTGGCCCAAAAGGAAACCTTCGTGGAATTGGTTCTCGAGTTACCCTTCATTTAAAAAGCGGAAAATCCTTAGTGGGTGAAATTGCATCTGGTAACAGCTATCTAACCGGTGCTTCTCCCATGCTCTTTTTAGCTATTCCGGAGGGAGAAGAGGCGATAGGAATTACTGTTCGTTCTCCACTGGGCAAGATTTCCAAGCATGAAGTTCCCTCAGGGGTTTCTGAATTAGCTCTCCAATTGGATTGAATTTCCCCTTCATTTCGGCGGGAGATTTAGTTGGAAATACTCGCAGGCGTTTTGATAGCAAATCCGCTGGACGATGACGCCGATCATTTCTGGTTCGTTCGGTACGAAACCGTCCTTCATCCAGCATCCCAGAAGGTTGCAAAGAATCCTTCGGAAATACTCGTGGCGAGGGAATGAAAGGAAAGATCGCGAGTCGGTTAGCATTCCCACAAAACGCGAAAGCAAACCCAAGTTGGCCAGGGTCTTGAGCTGCTCCTCCATCCCATCCCTCTGGTCGAGGTGCCACCATCCGGAGCCAAACTGCATTTTTCCGGGAAGCCCACCTTGGAAATTACCCAGCATGGTGGCCACCGTGAAGTTGTCCGACGGGTTGTTGTTGTATACGATGGTCTTGGGAAGCGAGTTCTCACTGTCCAGTCGGTCTAGGAAATGGGACATCCTTTCTGCTTGCGGCCAATCACCGATCGAGTCGCTACCAGCATCGGGTCCGAAGGCTTGCATCAGTCTGCTTGAATTGTTGCGCAAAGGCCCGAGGTGGACTTGCATGGTCCATCCCTTCTCGGCATAAAGCCTAGCCAGACGGAGCATCACGAAGGCTCCGAAGGTTTCCTCTTCTTCTCGACTCGAGTCCTTGCCATCTAGTGCATTTTGGAAAACTCGGCTCGCATCGTCGTCGCTTGGGAAATCGCAAAAGAAGTAGGGGAAGCTATGGTCGGAAATGCGGGATCCGAGTTCATGGAAATCATCGACCCTTTGGCCGAGTGCGGCGATAAAGTCGTCCAGATCGGTGATGGAAAGCCCAGTGGTGCCCTCGAGTTTTTGCAACCATTGGCAAAATGCTTTGGCGTCGCCTATGCCCCACGCCTTGTCCGGCCGGAAGGTCGGGTAGACTGCGGTCTCGATTTCCGGGTTTTGCCTAATCGCTTCATGATGGTCGGTCGGGTCGGCCGGGTCATCGGTCGTGCAGAGTCCCTTGACTTGAAAGCGTCTCAACATGCCTCGGGCGGAAAAGGAAGGGTCGGCCAGATGCTCGTTGGCCCGCTCCCAAATCTCCTCTGCGGTATCTGGACCGAGCAGCAGGTCGATCCCGAAGCAACGCTTCAGTTCGAGATGAGTCCAGTGGTAAAGGGGGTTGCCGAGGGTATGGGGGAGGGTAGCCGCCCAAGCCAGATATTTTTCCTTTGCGTTCCCGTCTCCCGTGACGAGCTCCTCGCTCGTGCCGTTCGCCCGCATCGCCCGCCACTTGTAATGGTCTCCTTCGAGCCAAATTTCGGAGAGGTTGGAAAACCTGCGATTCTCTGCAATTTCTTCAGGCGGTAGATGGTTGTGGAAGTCGAGGATCGGTTCGTCCTCTGCATATTCGTGGTAAAGGGTGACCGCTTCGTCGCCAGTCAGCAGGAAGTCTTCGTTAATGAAGCTCATGAGGGAGTTGTTTGTAAACGGGGTTGTTCAGTTGATCTTGATTCTGAGCTTCTTAACTTCGCCGGGGAAGGGGAAGGAATCCTTGTAGAGCCCGACGGTTCCACCTTCGTCTCGTCCCACTTGAAGGCCGTCGACCGGCATCTCCGAAACCAGTCCCGCAAGCTTTCCCTCGCCGATTACCTGTTTGTCATCGAAAAATTTGACTTCCCCATTTTTGTGTACTTGTACGAGGCCTTTTCTAATTTTGCTCTCTAGAGGGCTCGTTGCCTTCACGACCGAAAATTTTCCGTTGCGACAAACTCCGAAGTGCAGGCGGTCGTCCTCCAGGTAGAGGACCCATCCGTGGGCATCCCCGCCTTGGGCTACCAGCACGCCGTCACCTTCACCTTGGTATTGGGCTTCCACCTCGAAGGCCTTGTTCGCGATCATGGGGGCGTTCTCCATGTCGAGCAGATCCTTTTCCTTCAAATTAAAAGTTTTTTTCTTGCTTCCCTTCTTCTTGGCATTTCCGCCCCATGGCCATGGTTTGGCCTTGGCCTCCACTGCCCAGGCTTCCCAGAGCCCAGCCATCTCCTTGGCTCGGTGCGCGTGCTTTTCGCTCAAGTCGTTCAATTCCGTCCGGTCCTGTTCTAGATCGTAAAGTTCCCAAGGTCCATTGGAACCCTTGGCCACCAGCTTCCATTTTCCGATTCGGATGGCCCGGTTGCCCTCGTGCTCCCAAAAAATAGGGTTCTTGCGCTCGATTTTCTTACCCGTGAAAGCGGCTGCGATCGAGACTCCCTGCAAAGGGACGATAACCTGATCCTTGACCTGCTCGGGGTAGGTTGCCTTGCCCAGGTCCGCGCAAGTAGCCATCAAGTCGATCAAGTGGGCGGGTTGAGAATCCATTTTCCCGTGGAGCTTCTCGTCGATCCCTTTGGGCCAATGGGCGACCAAAGGGGAGCTGATCCCGCCCTCGTGTACCCAGTGCTTGTATTGGCGGAAAGGAGTGTTGCTCGCGTTAGCCCAGGACAGACCGTAGCCATGATAAGTGTCGGCTCCGCCTGTCATGACCTCGGTTCCCTGCTTGAGCACTATTCCCTCGCGGGTGCGCTTGGGAATCATGTCGACCTGCAAATCGGTTGCCTTCATCGGTTTCAACTGGTCCGGGTCCTTGTCCTTGTACTGGATGCCCTGGCGCCTGCCCATGCCTTCCGCGCAACCTCCATTGTCGGCGAGGAACAGAATCAGGGTGTCGTCCATAACATTTTTTTTCTCCAGAGCCCTGATTACCCGTCCGAGCCCTTGGTCGAGTCGGTCGACCATCGCGGCGTAAGTCTCCATCAGGCGGATCTCCCATTCCTTGTTTGGGGCGTCCTTCCAAGCAGTTCCGTCCCGTGGGGACAACTTCCACTTTTTGTCAATTAGACCCATTTTCAATTGTCGCTCGTAACGGGCCTTGCGCATGACCTCCCAACCTTCGTCGTAGTGGCCCTTGTACTTCTTGATATCCGCGGGGAGGGCGTGCATTGGCCAATGAGGTGCCGTGTGCGCGACATAAAGAAAAAACGGGTTCTTTCCCTTGTGCTCGGTTATGAACTTGGCCGCATTATCATTAATCGCGTCCGTGTAGTAGAAAGTCTTGGGCTTGTACTCGGGGTCGGCGAAGGGGGAGATCAAGGTATTGTTCCGGGTCAGGGAATTCGGATCGAAGAAACTACCGGCCCCGTGAATGGTTCCGTAAAATCGGTCGAATCCGCGTTGCTTTGGCCAGTTGTCCTGGGAGTCACCCAGGTGAATCTTCGGAGTGACATGCCACTTTCCCGACATATAGGTCGAGTAATCCGCCGTTTTCATAACCTCCGCTACAGTCCTGACGTTTTTTCCCAGATCACCCCGGTAGCCGGGCAGGTTCCGATTGTTCATCATGTGCCCGATCCCCGCCTGGTGCGGATAGGTGCCTGTGAGCAGGCTTGCCCGGGTGGGGCAGCAGCGGCCCGTGTTGTAAAACTGTGTGAACCGCAAGCCGTTCTTTGCCAGACGGTTTAGGTTGGGGGTTTCGATCTCGCTGCCATAGCAGCCTATGTCCGACCAGCCCATGTCATCGGCCATGATGATAATGACATTTGGTCGAGAAGCTGACCAGGCAAGGATAGATGCAGTTAATGGTGCGGCAAATGCCAAGATGATTCGAATCATGAGTTTCATTCTTGTTTTAGGTTCGTGGCAATGGGCTTTTCGCTTGCCTGAATGGTTGAAATATTATTGGAATTATTCTTTGCTTCCAGTGGGGCGCGGTAGCCAAGTGGTAAGGCCGAGGACTGCAAATCCTTTATCGCGAGTTCGATTCTCGCCCGCGCCTCCAATTATCCTTTTGAGGACTCTATTTTTGTTCGATCGCTTTTTTGATGGAAGCGATTACTTCCGGGGAATCTGGTTGCTGGCCAGGTTTGAAACGCTTGATAGGTGTACCGTCTCGCCCAATCAAAAACTTTCCGAAGTTCCATTCGACGTTACCCGGGAAGGCTCCCTTGTCGCCAGTAAGTCGAGAGTAGAGTTCGTGCTGCTTTGGACCTTTCTTGACCACTACTTTGTCGAACATGGGAAAGGTGACGTCGAAGCGGGACTTGCAGAACTTCTTGATTTCTTCGTTCCCGCCGGGTTCTTGTCCGCCGAAGTCGTTGCAAGGAAAGCCGAGGACGGTGAAACCCTTGCCCTTGTATTTACGGTGAACGGCTTCCAACTGCTTGTATTGTTTAGTCAGCCCGCATTGTGACGCTACGTTCACAACAAGCAGAACCTTTCCTTTATAGTCTCCGATGTAAGATTTTTCTCCATCGATGGTCGTGATCTTTACGTCGTGTAATCCGACGGCTGGCTTGGAAACCTTCTTTGCTCCGGAAGCGAAACCACAGGCGAAAATTAACGTTAGAGTAAGAATTAGGATTTTTTGCATGTTCGTTTAATGGATTTAAGTTTAAACAATGAACCTAAAGTCTTGAATTCGGCAAGAGGTAAGATTAAACGCAGGCAATTATCCGTATCCAAGGCTTTTCCATCGATTGAGCTGTTTTCGATTGCTGATCTACCGGATTCAAGTTTGTATTAATATCTCCTATGCTTGGCGTTCGGCAGGCTGCCTTGTCCCATTTAACCTATTCAGAGAGATTTCACTTTCGCACATGAGCTCATGAGCGAGAACCTACAAAAGGATAATCCTGTGGCGCCTGAAGGCGTGCATCGATTTGAGACGGAAGAGTCCGGCGTGGATCCTTCTCTTGCCTCGCGCCTTTCCGATGCCATCGAAAGCAAGACCGAAGACGACGTTCGGGCCTGCGTTTCCGATGTTCACAATGCCGACCTCGCCGACTTGATCGGCCTTTTGCCGCGATCTCAACGACATCGTTTGCTGAGAATCCTTCGTGTGGATCTCGATCCCGACTTACTTTTGGAGTTGGACGTTTCCATTCGGCTCGAGTTGGCCGACGTTTTGTCTCCCAAGGAAATGGCGGAGGCCATTACGGAAATGGAGTCCGACGAGGCCGTACAGGTGTTGGAGGATCTCGAGAAGAATGAACTATCCGACGTCTTGCGCGAGGTTTCCGCCGAGGATCGCGAGGAAATCGAACTGGGGCTCCACTACCCCGAGGACACCGCCGGCCGCCGAATGCAGGTGGAGGTGGTCACGGTGGCTACCGATTGGTCGGTTGGTCAGACCATTGACTATCTTCGTACCGAGGCCGATTTGCCCGACGAGTTTTTTGACGTTTTCGTGTTAGACGACGCCCGCCGACCCGCGGGAGTCATTTCCTTGTCCCGCATTTTGCGTTCGCCCAGGTCCACGGCCATGAGTGAAATCGTGGACGATACGCAAGTCATCGTTCCTGCCGACATGGAGCAGGAGGAAGTCGCTTTACAGTTCGAGAAGTACGACCTCACCACTGCGGGGGTGGTGGATGATGACGGAAAACTTCTCGGCATGATTACGGTGGACGACGTCATGGAGGTGGCCCGCGAGGAGTTCGAGGAGGACGTCTTGCACTTGGGCGGGGTGGGGGAGGAAGCGATCAGTGACTCGGTCTTGACTGCAAGCCGCAAGCGTTTCGCATGGTTGTTGGTAAACCTCGGGACGGCGATTTCGGCATCTTTGGTAATCTATCTTTTCAAAGGCACTCTCGAGCACATGGTGGCGCTTGCCGTACTTATGCCGATTGTTGCCTCTATGGGAGGCAATGCGGGAACGCAAACGCTCACCATTACCGTTCGAGCTCTCGCTACCAAAGAGCTCACGCCCTTTAATTCCCTGCGGGCCGTCCGCAAGGAGTTGGTTGTTTGTACCCTCAATGGCTGTCTTTTCGCCCTACTAGCGGGATTTGGAGCGACCTATTGGTTCGACGATCTTGTTCTCGGTGGAGTGATTGGCGGAGCCATGGTGATCAACATGATGGTAGCGGGCGTTTCGGGTGCTTTTTTGCCTATCTTTTTCGAGCGGATCGGCATAGATCCTGCAGTGGCATCCGGCGTTTTTGTTACTACTGTTACCGACGTCGTGGGCTTCTTCGCCTTTTTGGGTTTGGCGACACTCGTTTTTCTTTAAGTCTCACTTTTAAAACATAATGGCTCGCGTACTCGTTACAGGATCCGGCGGTTGCATTGGCACTGCCGCCGTAGATTGGCTTCTTGAGGAAGGGGCGGAAGAAGTCATCGGTTTCAACCGAAGTCATCCATTCTCAATTGAAGGTCGAAACCCTCGTCTTTCTTTCTTTACCGGAGACATCACCGACTATTCTAGACTGCGTGAAGTTGTCTGCGAACTTCAACCCAGCCACGTCCTCCACCTCGCCGCCCTTCAAACTCCTGACTGTCGCGACTATCCTATGCGGGGAATGGAAGTGAATCTTGTCGGAACGGCCAACCTTTTTCGAGCTTGTTCCGAAGAATTGAAAAAACCTCTCCAGCGCTTTGTTTTTGCCAGTTCCGGAGCCGTGTACGGTCCCCGTTCACTCTACGGGCCGAAAGGCGTTTGCCCGGAGGACCCCTACCAGCCCTTCAACCTATACGGATATTGGAAAATAGCGGGCGAGGGCATGGCTCAGGCTTTCCATAAGGCAACGGGCGCGCCGACTGTATCCCTTCGGCTCGCCACGACCTATGGGCCCGGACGCGATCGTGGTTTCACTGCGGCGGGCACTCATGCTCTCAAGGCCGTGGCTCTGAGCTTACCCTTTGAGGTGCCTTACAAAGGGCACGAGCATTACCATTTTTCGCCTGATGTCGGAGCCGGCTTCGGGTGCGCCGTTCTTCATCCATTTTCCGGCTATGGAGCCTTTAACCTTCGTGGGCAAAGCCAACGAATCGAAGCCTTCTTGGAACTGCTTCGTCAGACTGCCTCCGATCGCGGCTTGTCCGAGCGATTCAAGGTCTCGATTTCTCCCGATGCAGAGGAGACTCCTTTCGTATATGATCTCAACGACGACTCGGCTGTTTCAGCCTTTCCTCACATGCCCCTTACGGATCTGCGGCAAGGAATTTCGGATTCCCTCGATTTCTTTACCGGCGCCGCCGAGAGAGAAGAAATCTCGGCAGCTGATTTAGCCTGACTTAAAGTTTTTTCAAAAAATGCAGCTGCCATTTGAAGCTTTTAATTATTTGGTTTAAGTATTAATATCATCCGATTGAACCTATGTACACCAACTTAATTTCCTTCGTCTTCATCCTCAGTGTTTCCGGTACGGGCGTCTGACTCCTCACCCAAGTATAGGGGCCGAACTGAGGATCAGGATGCTTCTTCGTTTGCTTGAAGTTCTTCTTCGTTGTTTGCTTTGGCTACGGGTGGAATTGCCGAGAGATTTTCTTCCGGCTTGGCGGGTTCGGGTTTTTCATCATCCGCTTCCACTTCTTCCCTAATCTTTTCCACCAGATCGAGTGCATCGTTCCGACGTCTCAGGGAACGTTCTTGAAACTTGGCGATCTGGACAAGGGAATCGGCTCCATCAAAAATTGCGTTAGCCAAGTGGTTCACCAGCAAGGCCGGGACAACACCGCCCAAGGCTCCCATCAGAATAAAGGCCAGCACGATCTCCTGTTCACGGTCGGTACCAAGCAAGGCCCCCAGACCTGCGCAGGCCACGACCGTCACGACGGAGGTGACCAGACTGAAAGCCCTTCCCGTTGCATAGCCCGTGTTGCGGCGAATCGCTTCGAGGACATCTCGGGATCTTTTGTTTTTTCCCATAAAACTTATTTTCTTCGCCTTTCCTTTATCAAGCAAGAGGAAAGGGGTTTACCGCGATGCCTTTCCTCTTGGTTCTAGACCCTTGTTTTTTTCCTCTTAGCTTGAAGTCTCCATTGATTGAAAATTTTTAAAAATAGTCGGGACGAATGGATTTGAAGCAGCGACCTCTGCGTCTAGACCGTTGAACAGTTTCTCACCTTCCTCGCCGCGCAAACTTGGATTATGCATGACTATTGCCTCTGAGGTGATATCTTCTTGTCCTCGGGACAATTCGTATCTTTTTTGTCGGTATAACTGGGCTTGTATAGTGGCGATTCTCGGGAGATTACTCCGATTCGGACTACACTTTGGCCTTTGTTTCTCCGTTTTGATATTTTGCGCGGCCAAGCTCCTTCCCGTCATCGTTGTAGCGAACAAGGAAACCGTTCCCGTCGAATGAGTTGCTTACGGGACACCTTTCTCCATCGGGTTTCCATACAACTGAGGTGATGAGCTTGCCAGCATTGAAATTCCCTTCATCTCTTCTTCTGCGCCTCTTCCCCCCACACAACCGTCAGCAGGGCGATGAACATAAAGGCAAGTAACTTATTCATTGTCTCAACCCCAAAACCAAGGCCGAGACTCGTCAACCACTTTGGGCAAGACGATGCGAGATGAACATCAGTCGTTCACCCATTCGCCGTTCATATAGCTTGAGCGAAGATATTCCTTTCCACCTTGATCGTACGAAACTGTAAGCCCACTACCGTTCACGACATTGGTCTCGGGACACTTAATGCCGTCCGGCTTCCAAACGAGAATTTGTAGCACTTTACCATCCTTGAAGCTGGTTTCCTCCATCTTCTTTCCATTCCGATACCACTGGAACCATGAGCCGTTCTCCTTGCCGTCCTTATATTGGGCCAAGTAGAATATTTTGCCATCATCGTATGTGCTCTTCACCCATCCCGTGTAAGGATTTTGTTGCCCTGGAGCGTGCAAGATTTCATCGCAGCAGTCTCCTTTGGCATTAAGTTTGTCCTCATCAATCGCCTCAGCGATGATTCGATTGCGGGTCTCGTTGTCATCCAAGTCAATCGTCTCTACAGGCGAATGATTGGATGCGGGGGGACCATCGCAACCCGGCTCATCCCCACACCCCGTCACAAGCAGGGTGAGGAACATAAAGGCAAGTAGCTTTTTCATACCTCCATCCAACACTCGCAGCCGTTTGGGTCAAGCAGGGAGAGTTTGGCTACGCCTTCGGGCTGCTTTAGAATTTGACGATCTTGCCATCCTTGTAGGTTTTGCGACCTTTTTCGTCCCGTTAAATCTAAGTACCCGAAAAACTTATTTCTTGAAGTGAAGTGTGAATTGCCACTTCACTGGGTCAGTAGAGATTTTCTTGGGGTTCGCCTTTTTTTCAGTCCAGCCAGAAGGAATTTTACTCCTAGCTTTGGCATATGCTTATGTCTCGGTCTTACCAGTTCCGTAAATGGTTTTATAACGAGTTGCCGGTTTAGCTTCGGCTTTCAGTGCCAAGGTCCCCCCTGTGGGATGTTGGATGCGAATCCGAATGCAAAGACAGAAAGAAGAGCGATTTTTACGGTTTATAAGCTTTTTCGGGGAGGTCGGTTATTGCTTCTAGCTTCCCTTTTTTTCAATGGATGCGGTTCACCTCATTGGTTGCAATATACGATATTCCATAAAATACCTTCTCCCCGTTGTCTGCATTCAAGCAAGTTCTTTCCATTCACCATCCCTGCTCGGTGTGATGCACTTACTCATTTGAAACCTTTCGCACTTCCCTTACTCCCGAAGCTAAGGTCGAAGCACCCTCAGACGAAGAACGTGCTTGGGCATTAAGAAGTAATAGGATACAAGGCTTTAAGACCAAAGAGTCCTTACTCAAAGGGTTAAGCCAATCTGAGGTCCAAGCCCTGCAGGTTTTCCTGTAGGGCTTTTTTGTGCCACCTTATTAAACTAATCAGCTATCCTCTGAGTCTGTTGAAATACGACCGATGTGCTGTTTTTCTCTCGTTTATTCTACAGACTATTTTATTTCCTGATTATGGGACCTTTAGGAGTTTTCTTCCTATTTAATGTTTCCAACGGAGAAGGTTTACCTAACGATACTGGTCGTAGTCGCCGGATTGGTTCTCACTGGTGGTTCTTTATTCACCGCTTACGAGATTTTCCAAATTTTGTGTGCCTGACCGAAAAGGTTTAGAGACCTGAAATTAATGAACCTCAAGAATTGACTTCTGGAGCGGGCGGCAAGCTTTCAAATCTCTCCCCGCGATGTATGGTGGCCAAACAGTCTTGGCTCACATGTCCGGTCAACTGAATCAGCCGTTTTACCTTCGACGATGATCTAACCTCTTCTCGGCATTTGGAACGACTAATCGGTTGTAGGTTGAAAGGATTGACGTTAGGATTGTGGACGGGTGCAGGTTTGCGGGATGAGTGAAGAAGGCGATGCAAAACCCAAAAGGAGCAATCGGGTCCCATACCAACCAAACTCCTCGACCTCCGCCGATGGCACTTACGTTGTCTCAAGATTCCGAATGCCTGAATTGATCATTGGTTGATAGGGTTGACGTCAGGGTAGGTAAGAGAAGAGGTTTCAATTTATTCTTTTCCTCAACAAATCAATCAAAGGAACAAATATGCAAAAGATGATTATTGTCCAACATCCCGAGAATCCTGAACTGAACGAGCATCTTGCGGACGGATGGAAGGTTCTAATGATGCAAACAGGCAACTGGGCAATTGATGTATCGCCCGATGTTTATGAAGTGAAACATCCCGTATGCTTTGTTATCATTGAAAAAGAAGATTGTTAAACAAGTGGGAAATTAGGTTTTACGCCTCCTCGAGATCCTGACCAACAGACCCCCTCGCTTAATTTCCTACAACTTGGCCCGAATATCCCTGCTTTCCAGCAGGGAGAGAGATGAAGTCGTGTTGATCTTCAACGAAAGCTAATTGAACCTCATGTCGGCTTATAAAAAAACAAGGGAAAAAACTGTCTGCCAAAGGTTTGGAAAAAAGAAGTATAAAATTCAATGCCACAAATTCGATCTTTTACGCAATCTTCAGGCTAACATGGAGATCATGATGTATTTCAAGAAACATCCATAAGTACCCTAAACACAATTGCAGGCAATAGTCTCGTTGCACTATTCCGTTCATATTCTTAGGGGTTTTCACAATCGCTTGGGACCCACTCCGGTTACGGTGATTTTGATAAGAGTCTAGCATGTTTCCATGATCTGATTATGCTCTATCAAATACTTCCTACTCATGGACTGGTAGTGCAACCTTGTTTAATTTCGTGAATCCGATATACTAGTAAAAGTACAATACAATCTTAACAGTTAAAATCAAATGACCACACGAAAAAAATCTAAGTTAAAAAAAGAATCTCGTTCCTTTACCACCCGCATTTCTCAGGAAGCCTGGGAGAAGGTCGACGAGTATAAGAAATATGGTAATTGGAACACCAACCAAGTTATGAATTTCGCTCTTAATTCCTTCTTCGAGATAATCGAGTCCAAGGAAAAAAATCCAGAGTTACCTCTTGTTTGTCAGACCTTGAGGGATATGACTAAGCGAACAAGGGCCAAATTTAAATAGGCTCCATTTTGCCACCTTGTATAGTGACAATAATCACCCTCTGCTTATTTTAAAACTTTTTTTTCCACAAACCCGGCTCTTGGTACATCAGAGTCGGGTTGCCCGTCTCTTATTCCCTCCCTTTATTTCCGTGATCTCAGTTCATACACCCCGAGAACTAAGACAACGCTACCTAGGATCCCAGGCTCTAGAAACTTCATTCTCCCAACTAGAAAGCATTAGTGATCATAGGCACAGGGCACTGCGAGTAGGAGTTCGTAGTGCTTTAGAAGATGTCTATCTAATTGGAACGAGTCGAGATGCAGACGGCTTCCTTGGTGCTTCTTGCGAAGACTAGTCCGTCGCTCAAGACGGGTGTACTCCAACATTTTCCCGTGATTATTTTGCGACGAGCCAATTCCTCGTAGCCTTTCGGCGATGCTGAGACCACCGCGAGCTCGCCGTTGTCCGCAAGCGCAAGTAGCTTGTCTCCGGCGAGGATGACGTTGCCGGGTCCGTAACCATCTTCAGACCACTTAACTTCACCGGTCTTCATTTCCACGCATTGAAGAGGGCCCTTTCCATACTTTTTGAAGCTGAACATCCCGTACAAGTGACCGTCGTGGTAGACGGGGGTGCTCCAGTGATTGATTAACTTGTTTGATTTACGCCAGATCTCGGTTGAGGAGAAAGACGACTCATTCTTGGCAATTTTATAGAGTCCGGCTCCCACTCCATAACCCGCGGAGCAGTATACTAGATCGCCGGCAACGATTGGCGAGGCGGCCGTGGATACCGCAAAGCGAAACTTTTGTCGCCACAGTTCCTTGCCCGTGGATGCATCGACGGAGATGATTCCAGATACGCAAAAGAAGAGGATTTGGCGTACGCCGTGAATGGTTGCGGCTATAGGCGTGGCGTGAGTTATGGTTTCGTCGCCACTCTTCCAGATTATCTTTCCCGTTGATCGGTCAAAGGCGAGAAAGGTTTGTCCTGCGCCACCGCCGTAGACGATCACGCTCTTTCCTTCCAGCAAGGGGGCGGATGCGTTGTCCCACTTGATTGGGACTCCGGAATGTTCCTTTACGACCGATACCTCCCAGATTGCTTTCCCATTCGATGCGTCAAAACAATAAAGGTTCATGTCGGCATCGTACACCCAGACCTTGCCGTCTGCGGCGGAGGGGGTGGAGCGTGGACCATCCCCACCCTTGTTGCCCGAAGCACCGGAGTCTCCTCCTCCTCGACCAAAATCGAGGCGATCTAATTTGGCCGACCAAACTTCCTTCCCCGTCTTGACGTCGAGCGCTACGCAGAATTCTTGCTTCAGGCCATCCTCATCCGTCCTCCCTACAAGAGTGAATGCTCGACCGCCTGAAACACTGAAAGAACTGAAGCCAAGTGGCGTGGCCGTCTTCCATGCCTGGGAGGATGCCTTGTTCAACCATGCAGCGGAGGCCAGCGTTTCCTGTGCCTTCTTGTCGGAATTGGCGCCGTGATATTGATTCCACTCGGCCGCGACCAAAGCATTTGCTCCGAAAAGAGCCAGCGTGAATAGTATATGATTTTTTTTAAACGGCGATTGCATGATGCTGAATTGTTGATAATCAGAATCCTTTATTCATTCGCACGCTGATTTTTCAATCCTATTTGATCTTACTTTCTTAGATGACCGTAGAGACCTTACACAATCATTGTTGGCCCAATTCGGTCCGGGTTGTTGATTCCCATACGGGTGGTGAGCCCACTCGAATCGTTGTTTCCGGGGGGCCCGATCTTGGGTCGGGAAGCCTCGCAGAGCGTCGAGAACGTTTTCGTGACGAATTCGATGACTTTAGGGCCGCCGTCGTACTTGAGCCTCGTGGAACCGACGTCCTTGTGGGTGGCTTACTAGTGGAACCATCCGAACCCGGTTGCGTCGCTGGTATTATTTTCTTCAACAACGTGGGTGTTCTCAACATGTGCGGTCACGGTACGATTGGTTTGGCAGTAACTTTAGCCCATCTCGGTCGCGTTGACAAAGGCGTGCATTGCTTGGATACGCCCGTTGGCTCGGTGGGGATTGAACTGCATGAGAACAACGAAGTAAGCGTTGAGAACGTGCCGAGCTATCGATTTGCTCGAAACGTGACCATCGAAGTGGAAGGTCATGGTACCTTGTCTGGTGACGTTGCTTGGGGCGGGAATTGGTTTTTTCTCGTGGAGGATCACGGTCAATTGATTGAAGTCGGAAACGTTGAGCGACTATCCGATTTCTCGCGACTTATTCGAGCGGCTCTCGGTCGTGAAGGAGTAACCGGAGCGGATGGCGGCGAAATCGACCACATCGAGCTTTTTTCCGCAACCGACAACCCTTCCGCGGATTCTCGCAATTTCGTGCTCTGCCCGGGGGGGGCGTACGACAGGTCGCCCTGTGGTACGGGCACAAGCGCCAAACTGGCTTGTCTTGTTGCGGATGGAAAACTTTCTCCCGGTGAAACTTGGCGACAAGAAAGCGTCATAGGCAGTATCTTCGAGGCGACGGGCAAACTTGATGGGGGCAAGGTTGTTCCGACGGTTCGCGGTTCCGCGTACGTAACTGGCGAGGGTGAGCTTTTCTTTGATTCCAAAGATCCCTTCCGTACAGGAATTTCGACATGAACGATTCGACAAAGCCCGTCCTAGTTGTGGGTGGCGGTGTCATTGGCGCTGCATGCGCCCACTACCTTGTCGAGACTGGTTTGAAAGTCGTTATTATCGATCGTGAACTTTTCGGAGAGGGCTGTTCCTTGCATAATTGCGGTTATGTTTGCCCCAGTCACGTACTACCTCTCACCGAACCTGGTGCCGTTGGAGCCACCCTCCGTGGGATGCTCAAGCCTAACTCTCCTTTTTCCGTAAAACTTCGGCCGGATCTGCGTTTGGCTCATTGGTTTTTTCGTTTCGCTCTTCGTTGTAACGAGGCGGATATGTTAGCCGGTGCCAAAGCTATTCACCCACTTCTCAAGTCCTCCATGTCCTTGTACCGGGAGCTCATGGCAAACGATGCATTCGACTGTGATTGGCAGGAAAAAGGTCTACTTTACGTTTACGAGTCCAAAGAAAACTTTGAATGCTACTCCAAGATCAATGAACTCTTGACCCGGAAATTCGAAGAACCTGCAACTAGCTTGGAAGGTGACGCTCTTTATGATCTGGAACCTGCTCTGAAACCGGGTCTTGCCGGAGGTTGGCATTACGAGGGCGACGCTCACCTTCGCTCCGATATGCTTATGGCTTCTTGGAAGGCGTCGTTACTGAGCAAGGGGGTCAATATTATGGAGAATTGTGCTCTCAATGGCTTGCTAGATATCTCAGATGCAGGCGTCTTGGCGAAAACCGATTCCGGAGAGATAGAGGTAAGTCACGTCGTGATGGCGACAGGCGCTCTTTCCCCCAAGCTGGCTAACGTCATCGGTTGGAGAGCTCCAATTCAGCCAGGGAAGGGTTACTCGCTCACTATGCCCCGCCCCGACACTTGCCCGGCGATTCCTCTTGTCTTTCCTGAAACCCGCGTGGCGGTTACACCTTTTTCGTCAGGATATCGGCTCGGGTCCACCATGGAGTTTAGTGGTTACGACCAAACCCTAAACCCTAAGCGAGTCGATTTGTTGCGCAAGGGAGCCGAACGCTTTTTGCTAGAACCTTATTCGGAGCCCGTCGAGACCACTTGGTATGGTTGGCGCCCGATGACTTACGACAGCGTCCCCATCATCGGCACCTGCCCGGGGCGCCCCAATATAACGATTGCAACAGGCCACAATATGCTGGGGCTCAGCATGGCTCCGGCCACAGGAAAACTTGTTTCCGAGTTGGTGACTGGAGAAACTCCACACCTGGCTCCGGAGCCTTATTCGCCGAACAGGTTTTAAGAACTTACCAGCAGGTATACGACTGCCAGAATTAGTTGAATGACGGCATAAGGTATGGCAATTTTCACGAAACCCGCGAAAGACAATTTCAGTTGATACTTGTGGATGATAGTGACCGCCACGAGAGTTGAGGCCGAGCCGATCGGCGTAATGTTTCCGCCCAAGTTTGCGCCGAAGATCACTGCCCACCAGTAGGGGCTGTCGGAATTTGCCGCTATTTCGGGAATTCCTGCGAGAATTTTAGCGAGCATGGCTGCAAGGGGTATGTTGTCGGTTACGGAGCTTGCGACTGCCGAGGCCACCAAAAGTGATGCGGGTCCGGCGGAATCTCCAAGTTCGAGGATCGGCTTTAGCCACTCTCCAATCAAGCCCAGTACCTGTGCATGTTCCATGACGTTGATGACCGCGAAAAGACAGACGAAGAAAAATAGGAGATCCCAGTCTATTGTCTTATAAAATCGATCTGCGACAGATTTGTAGCGAATGAGCATGAGCCCGGCGAAAGCCAGAGCCACGAAACCCAAGCCCAACTCGTTGATAACAGGCAATTGCGAGGTCATTGCCACGGTACCGATAAAAACGAAGGTCATGAGTGCCCCGAAACGGAAAAAACCCGGAGACTCTATACCCTCGTTTTCATCGAATCCTGCCACAAGGGATTTAGCGGAAGCTCGTTCCTCATCGCTTTTGAGTGAGCTTATCTTGAAGAGCTTTGCTCCAAGCCACAACGTCACTAGGGTTGATACGACTACGTAGGGCGCCGACTTTATGAAAAAATCGACGAACTCTATGCCTGCGGTTTTGCCCACGATGATGTTTGGGACTGAGGAAATCAGGGTGAGCAATCCTCCGACGTTAGTCAGTAATCCTTCGATCAGCAAGAAACCGAGCAACTTCTCCGAGCGGTCCAGCTTTTTGAGGGAAACACCCGTCAGGGAGCCGACGATTATCATGGCCGTAACATTGTTCAGCACGGCTGAAAAGACCACGGTCATTACACCGTAAAGCACGAGTAGGCGAAGAGGATCACCGACCGACAACTTGGTTAGTTTTACCGCAACCCAGGTAAAGAGCCCGGATTTACTGGTAACATCTACAAACAACGAGGAACCTAGAATGATGGCGATCACTTCCCAATCTACACCTGGCACGTAAACGGGCATAGAGACTTGGTGACCTCCTATTATCAAACTGCGGACATCCGAAAAAGGAAGAAGGTCAAACCCAGTCCCAATAAATAGAGCTAGAATGCCGAACACCCCAACGATGACAGATTTCTTTGCGTGAATTTTTTCTTCAAGGGCTAAGCACAGGATCATGGCCGCGAGCAAACCTAAAAAAAGGTAGGTCACGCCGGGGGGGACGGCATGCCCGGAAGCATAAGCTAGACTCGGAGGTGAAATGTTCACAGCAACAGAATGGGAACGGATCTAAGCTCGACGGCAAGAGGGTGGGCCATCCCGTGCATCGCCATTTGATCGTCTTCCTTGGCGTGCATTACGAGCAGGTCGACGTGATCTTCCTCGATTTGGCGTCTATAGTCTTCCAGTCGTCGACCGACCTTGGCCGCACCTTTCACTTCGATTCCATGATTGGCTTTCTCCAAACCGCTTCGGGCGGCTTCGGAAAAGTCTTTTGCATCCTTTAATAGGCGTGTGAGAATACTTTCTTTCGCCACCTCGGTGTCGATCTCGGGAATCTTACCAATGGCTTCGAGATATCGATTGAGAGTCGATTCGTCTTCGATATGACTAAGCAGAAGTTTTCCTCCCTTGGGGGTGAATGCGGCGGCATATTGAACAAGGCTGCCTTCTCCGCAAAGATGGCCTGATACCGCCATCACCTTCCTTGGTGGTTTGGCGAGTAGTTCCGCGCTGTCGTCTCGGTCGGGGTGAGGAAGGACCAGCACAGGCGTGCTCGTGACCTGAGTCAGAACGTCTAGGTATTCGCCGAGGCTGTATGGCCACCGCCAAGCCTCGCTGCGTAGGTTGCGGTAAGTAACTAGAAGTTCCGGTTTGTGTTGTTCCACATTTGCCAAAAGATCCTTCACGGTTCCGTAGTCGTTCTTGTTAAGAGCTATCCAATCCGTATCATTCTCTGGCAAAATTTCGCTGAGAAACTTTCTGACAGTTTGCAGGTATAGGGCAGCTTGTGAATCGTCAAGATCGGTCACCAGAAGTACCTTGCCCAAGGAGGGAGCCTCGTGGAGGTAGGTCGTCTTGGCTGCGGCTTTGAAGACGCTTTCGAATTGATCAACTGTGCTCATTCAATAGGTGATTTATTCTTTTGAAATGAGAACTTGAACAGTTGCAACACTATAAGGCGCTTGCTCTTAGTTCACATAAGGCTTTTTTGATAGTTGATGTCCAACAGGCCCAACATTTTATGGATTTGCACGGACCAACAGCGCTTCGACACGGTTCGCGCCTTAGGGAATCTCTCTGCCCGAACGCCTAACCTCGATCGATTCATTGGCGATGGCGTAGCTTTTAAAAATGCCTTTTGCCAAAGCCCCGTTTGCGCTCCCAGTCGGGCGTCTTTTTTGACGGGCCGTTATCCTCGAACCACTCGTTGCCGACAGAATGGGCAATCAATTCCTTCCGACGAGGTACTTGTGACCAAACTTTTCGCCGAGGCCGGTTATCATTGCGGTTTGGCGGGCAAGCTCCATCTGGCTTCCTGTTCGGATGGCAAGGTGGAAGACCGGACGGACGATGGCTACGATGATTTTCATTGGTCCCATCATCCCCAACCAGACTGGCCCGAAAACGCCTATACTCAGTGGCTTGCCGAGAAGGGCAAGACTTGGGAGGACATGTATGGCGGCGAAGTTTCTCCCTATGTGCTTGAGGGACCGCCCGCCGAGTACCACCAGACCACTTGGTGCGCCGAGAAGACGGTCGAGTTTGTTCGGGCCAATTCCGAACGTCCCTGGTTCTTTAGTTTCAATTGCTTCGATCCTCATCACCCTTTTGATCCTCCCCCCGAATACTTGGCTCGCTATGATACCGAGAAAATGCCTTTGCCCAAGGTGTCTGCCACCGAACAGGCTCGCCAAACCAGTTTCCAGCAACTCGACCGGGAGTGGGCTCACAACAGTCCGGGAGAGTTTCACTCAGGGGCCATGAGCGAATCCGATCACCGCCTTGTTTATGCCGCCTACATGGCCATGGTGGAGCTGATCGACGACCAGTTCGGGCGCATTCTTGAAGCCCTTGATGAAACCGGGCAGGCGGACGACACTCTTGTTGTCTTCATGTCGGATCATGGTGAAATGCTAGGTGACCACGGAATTTATTTCAAAGGTCCTCACTTCTATGATTGCGCTGTCCGTGTGCCGCTCTTCATTCGTTGGCCTGCCGGTGACGTTCGTCAAAACATTCGGGCCGAGGGTCTCGTCGAGCTTGTCGATCTCGCCCCTACCTTTCTCGATGCCGCAGGTTTGCCTATACTGGAACGCATGCAAGGCACTTCTCTTCTTCCAGTGCTCCGAGGCGAGACCGATTCTTTTTCCATCCGCCCTCACGTCTATTCCGAATATTACAATGCCTGGACCCATAAGAATGCTTATGGTACCATGTTGCGAACCGAATCGGAAAAAATCATTGTCTACCACGGTACGGAACAGGGAGAACTCTATGATCTCTGTGTCGATCCTGGCGAGTTCCATAACCTCTGGGGCGATGCCTCTGAAAAAGATCGTAAATTGCGCCTCATGAAAGCCTGTTTCGACGCCTCTGTTCTTGCGATGGACCCCGCCCCCCCGAGAAGAGGTCCCTTTTAGGCTCTTAATCTTCGGTTGCTGTCGCTGTTTTGCCTTGAGAGAAGCATCTCCGGCATAGAGAAACGTATCTTTCGTTCCCGCCTATTTCCACCTGTTCGCCGAGGCTCACTTTTTTACCGCTTTCGTCTATTCGGGCGTTCATTGTCGCCTTTTTGCCGCAATGGCAGACTGTCTTGATTTCCTTTATGTCGTCGGCCCAAGCAAGGAGGTATTGGCTACCTCCGAATAGTTCTCCTTGGAAATCGGTTCTCAGTCCGTACGCGAGTACCGGTATTTTTAATACATCGGCCACAAGGCCAAGTTGCCTCACCTGTTCCTTCGTCAAGAATTGGGCTTCGTCGAAAAGGGCGCAGTCCAAGGATTCGGAGGTATGGGATTCCTCGATAATGTCGAAGAGATCGTCCTCCTCGCTGAAATGTTGAGATTGGGCCTGTATACCGATTCGAGATGCAATCACCTTGTCGCCGTATCGATCGTCCGCCTTTGCTGTGAAAAGGAGTGTGCGCATGCCACGTTCCAAATAATTGTGGTTAGCTTGCAGCAGGGCCGTAGATTTTCCAGCATTCATCGAGGAGTAGTGGAAGTAAAGTTTAGCCATTTTTCGAAAGTAAGGATTCAGTTCCTTCAAGACAGGCTGGAAGGGAGACTCCGGTCAAGTGAGAACCGTTCAGGATCAAGCCCGGATTCGCGTTTATTAGCCGTTTGGCAGCGGCTAGGCGATCGTCTTTGCCCGAGTCGGGCAGGGGAATTGCTTTGGGCCAGCGAACCAAGTTGCGAAAGGTCGGTGTCGCTCGCAGCTCAAGCAGCCCTTGAAGCTCTTTCCGCACAAGTTCGTACAACTCTTCGTCACTTTTCTCAGTCACGTCCGGTTGGCGTTCCCCACCAACGAACGTGGTGAGCAGAACATGTCCCTTTGGTGCTCGTTCAGGAAACAGGGTCGAAGAGAAGAGCGTCCCGAGAATTCGCAGGTTTTCTTTTTCAGGAACGAGAAAACCAAATCCGTCCAGCGGGTGCAGCACATCCTTACGGAGAAATCCCAAATGTACGACCGCAACGGGGTAGTGGCTTGCGGAAGCCAATGTTTTCAAAGAGTCTCCTTCAGATAATCCCTGCCACTCTATCGATTCCAGCGCGTGGGCCGGCACAGAGCACGTGATGCGATTTGCCCGTTCCTCCTTTAACTCTCCTGCTTCTTCGAAGACCACTTTCCAATTATCGCCATCTCGTGAGATTTTTCGGACGAGGGCATTCAGTCTCAAGTCGTCTCCTAATTCTTCGGCTAGGCGGTTTGGTAGCCCGACGAGTCCTTCCTTGAAAGAAACGAGTCGAGTCTTCGGCAATCCCTCCCGTTTTCTTTTCTTGGCCGTTTTAATCCCTCCGAGCATGAGTGAGCGATGCTTGCTCTCTATTTCGTAGATTGCAGGAAATGCGTGGCGAAGGACTAGAGTTTCCGGACGCGCAGCGTAGACGCCTGCTATAAAAGGATTGGCCGCATAGTCTCGAACTTCTCTTCCCAAACGTCTCATGAAAAAATCGGCGACGCTCTCTTTTTTTCGTGCACTGCCCCTAGGTAAGAGCGGTTCCACCAAGATCCGAAGTTTTCCGAGGGGAGAAAACAGAGAACTAGTCACAAATGAGCTTGCTGATGTGGGAACAGCTACAGGTTGTCCTCCACGAACAATAAAACGCTTGTTCGCCTCGGGATTCGCCTCGATTGTATCCTCTAGCAATCCTATCTGCTCGAGATAATCGGTCGCATGGCCAGCTCTCAAAGCCAAGGTGTTTGGTCCATGTTCGAGCAGGTACCCATCGCGCCGCTCAGAGCGAATCATTCCTCCGGGGCAGCTGCCTGCCTCCAATACGAGCACTCCTCCTTCGCTGCTACAGGTCCTAGCGGCGACTAATCCGCAAAGTCCCGCACCTATTATAATCGTTCTTCCCATGCCGCTAAAAGGAATAGACTCTCTTCAAAAGAGGAAAGAGAAAAGGTTATTTAGTGAGTTGTTATTACTTTTCAAGCAAGATAGAAGTACTATCTCAATTATGGAAAATATTTTGAAAAGCCTTCGTGTTGTCACCAATCCAACCCAAGTTGCCGCCGGGGAGTTACCAATTGCTATTCAAGCGCTGGACAAGGTTTTGACCGAGCGAGGAAATGAATTACCCGGTCGCTTGAGGCATTTTCTTGAAAACCGAAGTTATCAAAAGGCTTTGGTCCTTTTGGAGGGTGGGGAACCTGAGAAGGGAACTTGCGGCAAGTGATTGGAGACTCTGCGGAATTTCTCGATGGGTAACGATAAAGCTAAAGACGGGAGAATATCGACCGATGCCGTTGGCACTGACTTCGGAAGCAATCCTTTCGATAGTTTGAGTTCGGGCGGTTTGCGCAAAGTAGTGATCTCTAAAGACACTTCGAAAAAAGTCCCCACCCCCCCGCGGAAATCATGTGGTCACCGTTTGGACGTAAGGCGAGAAAAGTCTGGTCGTGGTGGTAAAACCGTAACTACGGTGAAGGGTTTCCCGCCGGGAGTTTCTTGGGTTGAGCGCAAGGAAATGCTGCGAGACTTCAAGAAACGTTTAGGAACCGGGGGAGTATTTGCCGACGGTCAATGGGAAATACAAGGAGACAAACGAGACGAGGTCGTTGTTTGGTTACAGGAGAAGGGGTATCAACCCATCCTGAGTGGCGGTTGATTTAGGAAGCGGTTTGCTTCTCACTTTCATGAGTCGCATCTTCGTGGTGAACGGTTTCTTCGCCTTCCTTGGTCTTCTCCTGAGAACTTTCTGTCGCCTTGAAATCATGATCCTCGATGGGATCTTGAGTCATGACCTCGCTTATGTCTTGCTCCCATTCGGTTTTTGCTTTGCGAAATTCTTTTACTCCTTTGCCTAGGGAACGAAACAATTCAGGAACCTTCTTAGCTCCAAAGAGAAGAAGCACGATGATGAAAATAATTACCAGTTCCCCACCAGTTGGAAAACCGAAGGCGAGTGTGGGATCAAATGAGTATTTCATATATCTTTCTAATTATTTGAAGATTCCTTTCGAGGCAAACTTTTTGTCGGTAGTAAGATAATGAAACTTTATGAGGGCCGATTTACAATCCGAGTTGGCGAAGGGCTTCCGGCTTGGGTTTGTTTACGGAACTTTGATCGGCCTCGAAGAAGCCATGCAGTTGACGAATGCGGGTAGGGTGTCGCATCTTGCGCAGGGCCTTGGCCTCGATCTGGCGGATGCGTTCGCGAGTGACCTTGAATTGTCGTCCCACTTCTTCAAGTGTACGGCTGTAGCCGTCCTTAAGCCCAAATCGAAGGGAAAGCACATTACGCTCACGCTCTGTTAAGGAGTCTAACACATCTATGATTTTTTCGCGGAGCAGGGAGTATGCGGTCATGTCGTAAGGATTTTCCGCGCCCTTGTCTTCAATGAAGTCTCCGAAGTTCGTATCATCACTGTCACCTACGGGACTTTGCAGGGAGATGGGTTGTTGAGCCATCTTCATTATGTTTTGCACTTTTTCGACTGGCAGTCCCATCTCCTCTGCCACTTCGTCTGAGGTCGGTTCATGTCCCAGTTCCTGCAGTAGCTGCTTCTGGATCTGCATGACCTTGTTCAGAGTCTCGATCATGTGAACGGGAATACGTATAGTCCTAGCTTGGTCAGCAATAGAACGAGTTATTGCTTGGCGTATCCACCATGTGGCATAGGTAGAAAATTTATAGCCTCGGCGATATTCGAATTTTTCGACGGCTTTCATCAGGCCCATGTTTCCTTCTTGGATAAGGTCTAGAAAGGAGAGCCCTCGATTCGTATACTTTTTTGCGATTGAGATGACAAGTCGCAGGTTTGCTTCGACCATTTCGGTTTTAGCAATGTGGGCTTGGCGCATGAAAGTTCGCACTTCCCGAATCAGTTCCGATAGTTCTTCCGGATCCATCCGGTATTTCTCGCGGAATTTGGCCAGTTCATTTCGAACTTTGTCTAACTTTACTCCCTTGCGTTTAACCTTAACAGTATCCTTCTTAGCCATGTTTATGTGCCGGAGGTGCCTGGTGATGATCTTAAGGTCGGGGTTGATTTTGGAAATGAAGTCTTCGAACACCTTCAATTTGAAGCAGCATTTCTTGAATATTGGGGCGAGCATTCCCTGATACTTCAGAAAACGGTTTGTAGCTCGTTTTTTCTGAGTTTGATCTTTCGCTTCCTCCGCTTGAGTCCATGCACGGATGATTTTCACCAGCAATAAATTGCCTGCTTCGAGTTGTTTGGCTAAATTTTTGAAATAGGTTTCCCGGCTATCGATCTTCTTGTCTAGGACTACTCGATCAAAACGCTCTTCACGGTCTATTAAGTTTTGGGCTAGTTCCATCTGAAACTCGGCGGTGAGATCCACTGAGAAAAGTAGCTTGAGAGCTGCAGACTCGGCTTTTTCAATTCGCTTGGAAATGTCCACCTCTTCTTCTCTTGAAAGAAGAGGCACTTGGCCCATTTGCTTCAAATACATTCGTACTGGGTCGTCCAGCATGTCACCCTGAGTGGTACGGGCGTATTCTTCTTCAGATTCTTCCTGCTTTTTCTTGTATTTATCGACCTCAACTCCATCCAGAATTTTGACTTCCAGATTGTTGAGAATGGAAATTACGTTTTGTAGCTCTTCGGGTTGGCTTGCAATTTCGGGCAGTGCTTTGTCGATATCCTTGTAAGTGAGGAAACCCTGCTCTCGGGAATGATGAATAAGGTGATGAACCTTTTCGGTAATTGCATCGTCCAAGGGTTTTGGAGCGGGTGCTTCACCCGATGCCGCATCCAGCGCCGCTTTTGCCTGGGCTGCAGCACTTACTGTTGTAGCCTTTTCCTTCTTAACTTTGGCCTTGGTAGTTTTTTTCGCTTTTCTGACCGTAGCCTTAATGGTTGGCTTCAGACTAGCTACCTTTGTCGCTTTTTCGACACCAGTTCTTTTGGAAATGTTTTTCTTAGCCCCTTGAGTTTTCGGAATTGCCTTAGAAGAGGTCTTCTTGACAGTCGCTTTCCTTGTCGAAGGTGGCTTTTTCGTGGCCGTTGGTGTCTTGCGACTCTTTGTAGTTTTTTTTGCGATCGGCGCTTTTTTGGCCGGTACTTTTTTCGCTTTTTCTTTGGTCGGTGACATGGGTGGAATTATTTTCGGTCTCGGGTTGTTGGACAAATTTTAGTTGCGGCAGCGAACCTCGTTGCGATCGTAGAGAAGCAAGTTTTGCTCGAAGTTCGGTGAGTTGATCGATTCCGTCAGGATTTAGATTAGCGAATCGTTCACGAAGTTCATTTTCTTTTGCTTTGAAGTAACGATTGAAGAGGGCTTGTAGGGATGCATTACATGCCTTGTGCATGTCCACGGGGTCATCATGAGCCGGTTTCTGAGACAGTATTTCGTAGGCGGTATTTCGTTCGTCATCGTTCTCTAGTAGCTCATCTAAGGATGCTAGTCCATTACCATTATCCTCTCGTATCTCAGCTAGTGCCTTGGCTAGTATTGTTCCTGAAGGGGATGTGAGGTTGAGCCATTCCGGTTGGACCACTTGCGCGAGTGCAGCTCCGATTTCATTATGGTGCAAAACAAATAACAATAGATCATCCTCGGCAGTTGTCAACTTTTGGGACGCATTTAGGGAAACTTTTTCAGATGAAGCTCTTTGGAGAGAGCTATTCGCCGACGACTTTTTTTTGCTTAGAAAGCGAGCAAATTCTTGTCGAGCCGAACTTTCTTCCAGCTTCATCAATCGAATGGCTTGAGCTAAGTATTCGTCTCGCGCCACGAGAGAATCTGTTTCGGCCACGATTTCAAAAATGTGTTCCAACACTGTGTTCTTTTGTGTGGGTGTAGGTTTTTTCGTTTCGCCCAAGTACATAGATACTGCAAAAGCGATTCCACTGAGAGACTCGGCAATAAGGTTTTCTAAGCCTACTAGACCTTCGCTGCGGAGCAAGTCGTCGGGGTCGCCTCCCCGAGGTAAAAGAAGAAAGCGGATGTCTAAAGCGCTTTTTACGCAGATCGGGAGGATTCGTAGGGCCGCCTTTCGACCTGCTTCGTCTCCGTCGAGAAGGCAATCAATACCCGCCGGTCGATATCGTCGAAGGAGATGGGCTTGACCATCGGTGAAGGCCGTGCCTTGAGGAGCTACGACGTTTTTCACCCCTTGCTCCCAGCAACGAATGGCGTCGAGTTGACCTTCGACCAGCAAAAAACGTTTATTTTCGTCAATGTGCCGTCTTGCCTTGTCGAGGTTGAAAAGTAGATTACCCTTCCTGAAAATCTGAGTTTCAGGAGAGTTTATGTATTTTGCGTCCCGGGCAGGATCATTTTCCGGGGTGACGGGCAATTGACGTGCGGTAAAAGCGACAACACGCTCTTGCGTGTCCCGAATGGGAATCATGAGCCGACCGCGGAAGCGCGTCAGGAAATCAGGTCTTCCTTTGCGGTCGAAAAACAGACCGCTTTTGTCTAAGACTTCTTGTGAGATTCCTTTTTCCGTGAAAACACGAATAAGACCTGTTGAGTCAGGTGGAGCGTAACCGATCCCAAATTCCTTGGCGAGTTCCTCGGGAAAGTTTCTTTCCTGCGTCCAGTACCGCCTTATGGATTGCCCTCCCTCGTTGTCGGCCCAAAATTGTTCTCGATACCAAGACATCGCCAATTCGTGTATGTCGAAAAGAGCTTTTCGATGAGAAAGCGACTGTCCCTGTGGACTTCCGTGTGGAGTCTCTTCGTAGCGGAGGTTTATGTTGAAGCGAGTAGCGAGAAACTCGACGGCTTCTTGAAAGTCCAAGTTCTCCACTTTTTGTATGAAGCTTATTGCGTCTCCTGCCTCTCCGCTGCTGAAGCACTTGAAAAAGCCTTTGTCCGGATGAACATAGAAAGAAGGTGTCTTTTCTTGGTTGAAAGGGCTTAGCCCTTTCCAATCTGCCCCGGATCGCTTTAGGCTCACATAGGGAGCCACTACGTCGTGCAAATCTATTCGGGCCTTGAGTTCGGCGACAAAGTCACGGTGTAGTCTTGGCATCGGGTAAGTCTCAGAACGAGGTTACGAAAATCTTTTTACGCTTTAAGGATTTAGAGGTAGACTTCTTAATTCCCTCTCGGCTTGGGGGCGCAAAGGATTGTCCAAGGGCGCAATTGCCAACAGTTTTCGATAGAGGATGGCAGCTGTGGCGAATTTGTTTTCAGTGATATGATAGCGGCGAGCAAGTTGCCATAGAATTTCGATGGACTCGGGAAAACGTTCGTGAGATTTTTCCAGTTCTTCGAGATAACGCTGACCTTCGAGTGTCTCGCGAGCGATGCGAAGGTAGTCCATGTGGTATCCTAGATCTTGTGGCGCATGCCGCGTTGCTTCCAAGGATTTCATTTCGGCTTCGTCGCCTTCACCTAGGAGAAAGTGGGCTTGAGAAGCCATATGCCAAGCAGCGGCATTTTTAGGGTTTTCCCTTATGGCTCTGCGGGTAAAAAGCAAAGCGCTGCGAAAGTTCTTTTCAAGCATGGCCAACTCCGCTTGATCCATAAAACTTTTCTCTTTGGGTTCAGAATTATTTTGAGAACTTGAAAACATGTCGGTGAGGGAAAGAGTAGGGGTGCTCTCATTCTCCGGGGATGAGGTCTGCGAGGCGTTGCTCTCGATCGGTAAAGCAGAACTCAAAGGCTTTTCTGCTATTTCAGGAATTCGAGGAGGAAGCTTGGATTCCCCGATGACCGGCTCAGGCTTAATTGGAGCGAGCAAGACTGCGGCCAACTCCGAAGCTGTTTTTCCATCGGTAACGTAACCTCTCTGGAAGAAGTCCAATCCCCGTCGCCGTTTAAATAAATCTGCGGCTGCTTTTGCATGCTCGCTCTTGTCCAGAGAACCAGGATGCGTCTTTTCTATCGCCAGCATCAAGATTTCGGCCGACTTCTCGTCTTTTAGACTCAGCCTGATTTTAAGCAATCCAAGGTAGGGGAGTAGCGATTGGTTGGGAGCTTTTTTTTCAGCGGAGCGGAACCAATGTTCGGCTTGCGGGTACATTTTCTTTGCTAAGAACAACTGAGCTACGGCTATAGCATCTGCTGTTTCCGCCTTTTCGGATGCTTGCAGAAAAGCATCCAAAGCCTTGCTTTCTTTTCCCAGTCGATTGAGCACGCGGGCGTATTTCAGATTGGCAAAAGTGTCCTCAGGATGCTTTTTAGAATAGGTGGCATAAGCCTTTTCTGCAGATTCATCGTCATTCGCAAGCTCATGAGCTTGCCCGGCTTCCGATAAAATATTCATTGCTCCACTCAACGAGAAAGCCTGTTCAAGACGAAAGGCAGCTAGGGCGTATTCCTCAGCGTCCAGCAAAGTGCGACCGAGCATGGTAATGATTTCAGGTGATTCGGGGTGTCGATCATTAAGCTTCCGTAGGATAGCTAAGGCTTCGTCTGTTTTCCCTTCGATGCGTTTCTGTATTGCCTCGCTTAGGTCGGGCGGGTTTTGTTGATCTCGTTCACTCGGTGGAGGGACTTGTTTCGAATTGTCCGAACAACCTCCCGTGATCACTATCGAGACGACCACAACCGAGAACTTTAACATACAAAGCGGAAATTGCATTAAAACTTCTATTCTCAACAGGACGTGAAACGTCAAGCTATGCTCGCGATTGCAACAATGTTTTCTCTGAGTCTCGGAGTTTGCTTCTCCGTTGATTTTCCAGGTGAAACTTTTTTCCCGAAGGATCGAACCAAGTCCTTGTTTCGAGAAAAGGCCCTTGTGACTTACCGATGTTCACTGAACAAACCTGATGATTTTGCTCGTTCCGTCCGCTCACTCATTCTTTTTAATGAGCTGAAAGGCGGGGTGCAATTACAGCCTGATCGCCAATCCAAAGTCGGAATCAAACTTTCTACCCATTTTGCTCCTGGTTTGGCCACACCCCTACCTTTGGTTGATGCTTTGCTCGATTTTCTCAAGGCTCGAGGGTTTGCCTCCGAATCCGTTTTCCTCTTGGATCTTGAATCCAGAGGCCTTCGCCGCTCCGGTATTTTGCCGCCTCGCAGCAAGGGAGGAAACCGCTATCGAGGGCATGCTGTGGTTGCCCTCGATTCGCGAATCTATTTTGACGAAAGGTGGTTTCATGAAAGTCCCATGCCGCCCTCGGCTGACTATCGGGCTCGCTTGAGTCTTCGTTATCCGAGAGAACGTGAAGTTCGATTGCGCGAGGAGCGCCGCAGTTACCTACCGACCCCTCTTTTTCTTGAGGATGCCTTCTGGATCAACCTGCCTGTCGCTATTGATAGTCGTTCTTTGGGGATTGATGCTGCCGTTGGAAATGCATCCTTGCACGCCGTAGACAACAACTCTCGCTTTCTTGGGCGCTCCACAACGGCCCCCTCGGCGGCGACTGAAATTCTCGCCATACCCGAATATTGGGAGAAGCACCTTTTTTCGATTCTCGATCTCTCCCGCTTTCAGTATGCCGGCGGTAGCAAGTTCGACGCACAGTTTGTCGGAGGCGAACCTACTTTAATGCTGAGCGAAAACCCATTGTCAGTGGACTACTTTGCCATGGAAGCTTTGAGCAAGTTTCGGTCTGCCGAAGGTTTTGACTTTAGAGACACAGAAAAAGCTTCGTTGTTCCGTTTTGGAGAAGATTTGGGCCTAGCTCGAAAAGGTAAGGCCCAGCTCGTCGACTTGCCCTAGCTTTCAAAGGTTTTCCTTAGATATTCGAGGCTTTGTGTCGCTATGGTTTCGGGGTCCGGAGAATAGTCGAAGACCTCAACTGAAACAATGCCATCGTATCCGCTTTCCTTAAGAGCTTCGGCAATCGGCTCAAACTTGACCTCGCCAAAACCGGGTCCCCGCAGGTTCGGGTCATTTGCATGAAAGTGAGCGGTGTGATCGCGACTTTCACGAATTATGTCCGGAATCGACTTTGTTTCGTCACTCATCGCCTTTACGTCCAGGTGCAGGCGAAACGCTTCTTGGTCTACTTTTTGTATAAGACGTATCGTCTCTGCAGCCGTGTTCAGGAAGTTCGTTTCCGCTCTGCCGAGAGGCTCCATCGCGATTGTTACGCCTAATGAGCCAGCCGTTTCGGCTATTTCGCTCATTACATCGGCGGCTCGTGAAAAGGCGTCTTCATATATCCAATCGCCCGCGAGGTCTCTTTGTTTAGGGCTTCCCCATACCATTACTCGACCACCCATGGCACTGCAGATTCGCGCCAAATGCTTTCCGAACGCGATTGTGTCCTTGCGGAGCAAATCGTCGGGCGTAGTAAGGTGAAGCCAGCCTGGTTTCACTAACAACCAGTGAAGCCCCACGACTTCCAGTCCCGCAGATTTTGCGGTGTTCCCATACCGAAGGGCTTCCTCCTCAGTTATTTCACGCGGGTCCTCCTTGATCGTGAAAGGTGCGACTTCGATGCCATCGTATCCTGTTTCGGCGACATGGTCGCAGGTTTTTGAGAAGTCCCAACCTTGGTAGGTTTCGTTGCATATCGCGAATTTCATATATTCTTAATAAATCTCGGAATCTGTCGAGTCCAAGCCTTTTCTGCCGGACGAACAGTCAGATAGTCTTCAGCATGGGACTTCTTATGAAAATTTGCATCTATTTTTTTGCTGTGTGCCTCCTGTCTTCGATTTCTGCCTTTGCGGGAGACTGGCCTCAATGGCTTGGGCCGAATCGCGATGGCGTGGCCGTCGGCGAAAAGTTTTCTTTACCCAAAGACGGCGCGACATTTCCGACGCTTTGGAAAGTATCGCTTGGTGAGGGTTGGGCTACTCCAGTTGTGTTTGACGGCAAATTGGTCATTCACCATCGTCCGGGAGTTGAGGAATCGATTGATTGCCTGAGTTCTTCTTCAGGCAAGCTACTTTGGCGATACGCCTTCGCTTCCGGTTATCGAGATGGTTTCGGTATGGCCGAAGGTCCCCGATCCACTCCCACGATTGCCGGGGGCAAGGTTTTTACTTACGGTCCACAAGGGATTTTGAATTGTCTGGATTTTAAAACCGGCAAACTGAAGTGGACCGTGAACGTGGCCAAGGAGTTCCTTTCCCCGCAGGGTTTTTTTGGGCGTTGTTCTTCTCCCTTAGTCGTGGGAACCCTTGTTATGATTGACATCGGAGGTTCGGGTGCCGGGGTCGTGGCATTCGATACTGAGACTGGAAAAGTTCGTTGGAAATCCGGTGAATATGAAAATGATTATTCTTCCCCAGTGCACGCCACGATCGGAGATGTTCCCTGTACGATGTTTTTTATGCGAGACGGTTTTTTGGGACTAAACACCGAGACGGGAAAGGAACTTTTCTTCGAGCGTTTTCGTTCTCCCATAAATGCTTCCGTAAATGCCGCAACTCCTTTGCTGGTAGGCAATACGGTTTTTGTTACGAGTTGCTACGACGTCGGAGGCGCCGCGTGGTTGCTGAAACCCAATGGGGCGACTAGCCTAGGTGTCGAGCCTATCTGGAAAAAGGGTGGCATGCTCGATGGGCATTACGCCACCCCCGTACATCATGATGGTTATCTCTATGGCTTCCATGGTCGCCAAGAGCGTAGGCCGGAGCTTCGTTGTGTAAGTCTTTCCGATGGTTCCGTTCAGTGGTCCTCGGGGCGAATGGCATCTGGAAACCTCTTGCTGGCTGACGGAAAACTTTGTGTACTTACAGAAGCCGGGGAACTCCTCTTGGCTCCTGCTTCTCCCAAGGGCTTCAGCGTTCTTTACAGGCAACAAGTCCTGGGCCTTGAAGCTCGAGCTCATTTTGCCATATCCAATGGCAAGATATACGCACGGGACAAACGTCGCTTAGTCTGTTTGCAACTGGACCAGGATTAGAATAACATTCTACGGCAGGATTGGTTCGTTTACGCTAAGGTCTTGCCGGTGATTTTATTCTTGATTGCTGGCTTTTGTTCCCAGGAAGAGCATTGACTGGCTTTGAGCTTTCAGGGAATTGGCTAGCTTCTTTAATTCTGTATAACTGCAAAGTGTTTTAGTCTGGTTGATAAATAACGCAGACTTAGTTCACTATGTTTTTTGGGATGCCTTCCAAGAAGGCTTTGAGATTCGCTACTGTGACGTCGAGAAGACGCTTGCGGGCTGCGAGGGTTGCCCAGGCAATGTGCGGTGTTACGATACAGTTCTTTGCTCCGATCAGCGGATTGTCGGGTGGCGGTGGTTCGGTTGACAGGACGTCTAGACCTGCTCCGGCGAGTTTGCCTGCGTTGAGGACATTAGCGAGCGCTTGTTCGTCCACCAGCGGGCCGCGTCCGGTATTGATGAGAAAAGCCGAAGGCTTCATGGATGCGAGACTCTCGGCGTTCACGACCTTTTCGGTTTCAGGCGTGAGCGGGCAATGAAGAGAGAGGACGTCGCTGCGAACGAAGAGTTCGGAGATTTCCACGGTTTCGACCTCACTTTGAATACTCTCGGTCAATGATCGACTGTGGGCGATGACTTCCATCCCGAAGGCTCGACCGATGCGGGCGGTTTCTTTTCCGATGTCTCCGTATCCGAGAATGCCGAGAACGAGACCGTTCAGTTCTACGAGTGGAAAGTCGGTGAAGCAAAAGTCGGGACAATTCGCCCATCGCCCCTTGGTCACTTCATTTGCATGATGAGCTGTTTGCTGCGTGAAGTTAAGGATATGAGCGAAGGTCATTTGCGCTACTGACCTCGGCCCGTAGGCGGGCACGTTCGTAACCGGAATGCCGCGTTCGGCTGCGGCTTCGCAATCCACGATATTCACCCCCGTGGCGGTGACGCCTATGTAGCGAAGTGCGGGCAGGAAATCTATGGTTTCGCGGGTGACGACGGCTTTGTTGGTGATAATGATCTCGGCTTCAGCGCTTCTTTCCGCCACTAGTTCGGGAGGTGTGCGTTCGTATGTTTTAAGTTCGCCGAACTTGGAGAGACCTTCCCAAGATAGATCTCCGGGGTTGAGGGTGTGACCGTCAAGAACGAGAATTTTCATCGAAAAGGGCTAGTTTGAGAGCAGGTGTTAGCCAGTATCCGTCGCATTATGCGGTTGTTGTGGTTCTGAACTATGACTTGCGCTCGAAACAAACTGTAAAGCTCGGCTAAGCTAATGCAGAGAATGAGAAGGGCCCCAAAAACGGTCAGGCTAAGCTCTCCCGTTAAGCAAAAAAAGAGACCTAAGCAAAAAAAAGCTATGTCCAGAAGGGTGCGTCCCCATTCACCGAGATAGGAGTGGTGCAAACCTACGGGGAGAGACCATGCTAGGGCTGCGTATGTGTCGGGGTCCTTGAGCTTAGTATTGAACTGAGCGTGAAAGGTTCGTCGTTCTTCGTCGGTCAATTGAAGGCTATCAGATCGAATTTTCTCTTCTTCAGATTCGACTTGCTCCTTATTTAGCATGTGTAATTTCTGGTACGGGATCGCTTTTCTTTTCAGTAGCGTCAGGTTCGTTGCAACGACACAGTCTGCTGATTGCAAGTGCTACTCCTTTTCGCAGACCGTACTGCTCAAGGGCTTCCTTTGCATAGGCCGAACAGGAAGGCTCAAAGTTGCATTCGACTGGCAATCTTCGGCGGAAAGAAGACTTGCGGTAGTACTCGATCAGGCGGAGGAAAAGCCTAGCTTTTTTCACCGTCCGAAGGTGACGATAACAGCTTCGCGCGTCCAGAAAAGTAAAAATCGCTTGTTCTCGATGATTTGAAATACGACCTGCCAACCTTCAGCGGCATGTTGGTTGATAGTTGTTTCTAATTTCTTTACCGGTATGCCAGCGGAACCTAAAAGTAATGTACCGCATCCACCCTCGGTAACAAAAACGACCTTATATTCTCGAAAGCTAGAGTTTTCATTGTGCTGATTCATAGTGCGTAGTGATTAGTTTGTGTTTTTCTAGAATTGAGTTGCGAGATTAAGCTGTCAAGCCCTTTGTCCATTGGATAAGCCTCCTTGCTGTCGAAAACTTTTAGTTTTGATTTTATGGCGGAATGGCTAGTGGTCTAAATTGGTTTTCTTCTTGGTGGTTTCCTCCTCGACGTTTTTCTTGTGCCAGTTGCAAGGCGAATTTCATAACTGTATCGAAATTGTTGATAAGGTCTTTCTGGCTTTGGGTAACTAGGTGGTCGGGGCGAATTCCACTCCCTTTCGGAAAAGTCTTTTCCCCCCGATAGTTTTCATAAAGGATCAGTGGGATTTCGAGTTGGCATCTCGAGTTTGGCAAATCGTAGAGAACCATGTTGCCTGCGGTGAAGGTGGCATGCCCTCCTCCCGTCTCCTCGCCGATATAGGTGACGTTGTCGTTATTCATCAAGTAACTGCAAAAAACCGCGCCACCGGAGTGAGTCCACCCGCTGATGAGAGCGAACACATGGCCGTCGAACGCCTTTTTATTGGGCTTCCATCGGCGGTTTTTTTCATCGATCATTAAGAGGCGACCGTCCGCCGAAGGCTTGAATTCCTTAGCCAGCAATCTCTCAAGCATCTTGGGGAATTGATCGCGGGCCAAGTGCTCTTTTACACCGATTTTCAAGGATTTCACCTCAGCCAAGGCTACATCGCGGAAAGTATCTTGGGCAAAGTAAGAAAACAATTGGGAGTCATTGCCCACATAGCCACCATCGTTTTGCCTCAAGTCGAGAATAATGCAATCAGTCCCAGAGCTCTCCTCGATCGCTGCGAAGTTTTCCTGAAGAAAAGATCTATATTTCTGGCGGCCTTTTTTGTTCAAGCCAAAGTCAAAACTGTTCATGCTGAACAACTGAATGCCTCTCTCTATCATCCCAAGCTTGTATTTTTTAAGTTTGCCAAGCCCTGAGTGGCGGTCGATCAGCGTAGCTTCGAGCTTCTTGGCGGCGACCGCTTGTATTTCCTTGATCATTTTTTTCTCTGATCCAAACGGAACGTATTCCACTTGGAACCTTTCCTTGCGACCAAAGAAAAGAAAGTAGTGGAGGGCGAACTCGTCCTCCATTTGACGATATTTCAGCGTGACGTTGTAACCGTCGGACCGAATGTAAGGCAGCAGTTTTGCCAGCACTTGATTCATGGGCATTCCGTCGATCGCAGTAATTTCAGCGCCCAATGGAATCTCGGTATTGGTATGATCAAGGTAGGTTCTCGCGTTGCGGAAGGCGAGTGGCAAAGGAAACAAGGGTGGCTCTTGTCGAAGGGACTTAAGGAGCTTGGGAGGTAGGTCGAAATAAGTGTGTCCACAGTAGACTTTCTCAACCAGGGGAGCCACTTCCAAATAGAACTCACGCAAGGACATGGGACGATCGAAAGACTGGTGTGTTTGCTCGAACTTTTTATCGAAGTCATCTTCAGGAGTGAATAGGTAAAGTCCCGGATGTCCTTCCTCCAGAGCTTTTCTCAATATCGCGAGATCCTCCTTCGCCTGCTCGGGTTGCAAGACTTGGTCGAGAGTGGGAAACTTGCGATCCTTGTTTTTCTTGGCCGCGTCACAGTATCCTTGGGCAATAAATGTCAGGACGAACCCAACTAGAAGAAAGCGAGCCGACCATCTGGTATGGGGCATGTCGCATTGCCCAGGGTTATTCTTTCTTGAGGCAAACGGCTTTACCATTTCTGGAATGCAAACATACGATGATTTTTGTTCGGACTGTGGACTACTTTTTGCCTTTCAGGCAAGTGATGGTGCCTTTTTCAGTAGATAAAAATAGATTTCCGTTGGCGGCGGCCATGCCGTCCCAAGTGGGTAGATAGCCCAAGTCGTATTTACCCAAGGTTTCACCTGTCTCAGTGGATATGGCGAGCAGGACGGATCCTTGGTTGCCGTCGAGGGCTGCTTGCTGCTTGGCAATGACTTCGTTTACCGAATCATCCCTCGCTTTGATGCGCTCGAAGGTTTCCTCCTCGTCCATGACGTCGGGAGGTCCCGCCACGAAAATAATGTTCTTCGCCAGAACCATCCCTCGGGCAAGGACCGGGATGTCGTGGGTCCAATTGTGATTCACGCCGCTTCCGCCTTTCTGGTTGCCGCCTTTCTTGGGTTTGGAGGTGAAGCGGAAGGCACCACCGAATTTGCCTTTTTCCGGTTTGGCCAAGCTGACGGTTGCCTTGTTCTCACCCGAGGAAAGGTCGATTGCCTTGCCATCGTCGAACGAGCAAGCAAGGACACAGGTTTTCTCGATAGGTCGGTTTCTTTCTGCATTTTCAACGACATTGGCGAACATGTCAGGATCGACTTCGCCGAAGTGAAGGCGCACTTCGTCGATCAATCCCGTGAAGTTGAATGGACTGTTGTAACTGCCTACTGCGGTCAAGGCGTCTGCACCGATATCAAGGCTTTGAATCGGGTCGGAACCGATCAATGCGGGCGCTTCTCCTTTGGCTGCGAGGCGACCATCCAAATAAAGTCTCATCGTCTTGTCCCCTGATAGTACGCCGGCGATGTGATGCCATTTGCCTACGATTCGCTCGCGCGAACCGATGCTGGCCAGTTTGTCGGAGGCTCGTATATGAAAGCGGGGACGTCCTTTTTCGACTGTGATGGCAAAGCCGTCCTTCGGGCCTCCTCTTGCCACGATTGCCCCGTCGTTCTTGTTCGCTTTGATCCAGGCCTCGATGGCAAGAGCCTTGCCTTGGGGATTCAGTGTTTTCGGGGTTCCGAAGGTGATCATTTGCGTAGTTGTTCCAGTTGCTCGTCGGTTGGTGGCGAGTCCTGGCTTTTCTCGCCCTGCCGGTTGTTCCATGGGGGCCGAAAACATTTGGTGTTCGATGGTTGTCGTCCAACGGAGGTATTGGGGCTTTCTGCCGAAACCGTAAACGGTGTCATTGTCGTGTACGAGGATCCGTCCCGACGGGGCGAACTTACCGGCTTGGTAGTAGCCGCCGTGTCCTCCGGCGAAACTTCGACCGTATACCCAGTAGCTTCGGTGAAACCAATCGCCGTCAAGGAATCCTGTGGGCGAGAAAAGGTGGGTGCCTACTCCTTTTTGAACAGAACCTTGAGCGGATGGGCTTCCGGAGTGTGGACCGAGTCCGACGCGCGTTCCATTGTGGTCGAACTTTTGGGAACGCATGTAGACGAAGTCGTCATCGCAAGATAGAACATCGGTTAGACCGACTGGCATATTTAGAATTTGGTGCCTTTCGGCTAGGTTCTTTCCTGTCTCAGGATCGGTTTCATTGATTGTCGTACGGACAAGTACTTTGCCGGATTTTGCATCGAGTTTGTAGAAGCTCAGGCCTCCGTCGAGGAAGTTGGATCGTCCGGCCACGAAATAAGCAAACCCTTCGCGAACAAGTATGTTTCCTGATACTGGCCATACGGATTCCAGTTGCTCGAATGCCATGTGGCGAAGATCTTCGGGGGCGGCTCGAAAGCGCCAGGAGAGTACGCCGTCGGAAGCGCGCAAACTGGTTACAGTTCCGTCGGCGGAACCGAACAGTACGGCTCCATCGTGGTAGGTGGGTGGAGAATCTATACGCCCACCGGTAACGTGGGTCCAAATGACTTTGCCTTTGTCCGCATCCAAGCAGTGGACGGCATGGGCGTCGATCTCAGCGACGAATAGCTTGCCATCTGCAACGATAATCGAACTGAGGCGGCCTCCGTTTCCTATTGCGGTTTCCCATTGGGGGGCGAGCTCGGGAGAGACTCCCGTGTTTGATTTGCCACTGCGGTTGGTATTGCCCCTATAGGTTGGCCAGTCAGAGGAATTTATCTTTTTCGGAGTGTTTGTCTTGCCATATGCAGGTCCTTTTTCGAGCCGGGTGGGCTCTTTCTGCGGATCGCGCGCCTTTCGGTTGGATCCAGCGTGAGCGAGTGCATTGAGACCGAAAAGCTTGGCCTCGGGATAACAGGCGCAGTTATGGGGTGGGGCGTATACCAATCCATTGCAAGGCATGACGCCATAGAGGCAACCCCCGCGAACCCAGTGGTTGAGATCCCACTTGGAGTTCTTGATGTCGACAAACTCGATGCCGGTTCGGGATGCTAAAAGAAAACGGTCGGTGGCCTTTGCAATGTGGCATCGGTGGTGAAACCAGTAGGGGTTCACTTTTGGTGGAAAACTTTTCTTGGTTTCGCCCGTCTTGACGTCACGGCCCGTCCAGACGCCCGAGTCCTTCGTGCTGGTAATCGGAGCCGACCAAACCAATCCGCCTATTACCAACAAATCCTCGGGTGATTGATAGCCTCCGCGTTCGTGCGGAGAAGTCCAGAGTGTCTTCCCCGTGGTCGCTTCATAGGCGGTCATCGAACGATCCCCTCCCGCAAAGATGACCACGCCGTCAACCACCACCAGTCGGGGGCCGAAATTGAACTGCACGTTGGAACGGCGGGCGCTTGGGGGACCTTGCCATGCCACTTTGCCGGTTTCGATTGCGATCGCGGTTACGACCTTGCCGTCGTGAAAGTAGACGCGTTCGCCGTCGGAGGCGAGGGAGAGAGGAGCCACGGGGCTTTCGTGTTCCCAACGCTTCTTTCCCGATTCGGCATCGTAACACATGAGGACACGCGGGTTTTCATCCCAAACGAACTCGGTCCGGACGCGAGCCTGATCGCCTACGTTATTCTTGGGGACGTAGTCCTTCAGTTCGGATGCTCCCTTGTTGACTAGAGCCAACAGCGATCCGCCTGCGACAAGTATTTCCTCGGACCCCTCGGATCCCTTGTAGGTGACCAAGGTCTTTCCGGAGGTTGCATTCAAGGCGGACACCGCAGCCGTGATGCCCAGGGTGAAATATACGCGATCGCCTTTGGTAACCAACCTGCGCGCCAGTTGGGTGGGACCGCTTTTGAGTGGCCAGAGGTGGTGGTGCCATTTCGGGATTTCGCGTTTCCAGAGGACGACCCCGTTGAAAGCGTCCCGGGCAATCAGCTTCCAGCTGGGAGGCAATTGGATGGATACGCGCGATCCCTCGTCCATGACGTAGAACAAGCGACCTTTGGTCGATGTCATGGCGCTCATGCTGGCCATGCGGTCGTGGTGGCGCGACCAGCGCGGACTGCCAACCCATTGAAGGCGCCGTGGCGGTCCGACTCGTGTATCCTTGGCTACTGCATTGCCATCGGCTCCGTGGAGATAATGGGTCCACTCGTCGATTTCCTTCGGCCATTTTTTGTCGATTACCTTCCATTTGCCATCCATCTTTTGGTAGGCTTTGCCTAGTGGCGTGAGCACCCTTTGGATTTCTTTTTGACTGAGCTCGGCTCCTTCCTCGATGACGAGCAAGTTCACCATGTTGTCGATATAGGGCAATTGGCCGCCTTTCCATGAATCGGCTGCAATCGGACCATAAGTTCCGGCTTCCTTTCTAATCTCTTTGCGCACGGCATCCAGTTTGGATGCGTCCGTCACCAGAGCTTGCGCTTGAAAGGCCTCGCTTGGGTGCAAGGCAGTTGTTGCTGTGCCGTCTTTGCTGCCTACATGCGAGACAAAACCGCCTTTGAGTCCTGATTCTTGCAGGATGCGCGAAATCTCGTCCTTGGGCGAACCCCCGAACAAGGCGGTGCTTGCGTACATCCAAAGCGGGGAAAATAAGATCAGTTTTTTCATGATTGAGGGATAGCTTTTGTTTGAAAAGCAAACAATTATTTCCGGAGAGTCCGGAAAGGATACTTTATTTCTTCGCTAGTTCGGGGAAAGATTTTCCAAGGTCGATCTTGTCGCCCATTTTCTTTTGCAACTTGAGTAAACGTGGAAACAACTTGCCGATGGTTTCCTTACCCTTCTGGCTGGAAGCCAAGTCGTTCATTTCATCCGGGTCTTCGCCTAAGTCATACACCCGGATGATGGGTACGTCCGGATAGGCGATCAACTTGACGTCCTTGACCGTGATCGAACGCTGGGCGCTCAAGTAAGCTCCGTAAATTTCCTTGTAGGGGGATTTTTTCGAGCTCCCGCGGGCCAGGGGGAGGATGTCGTTATATTCGACGTGTTTGGGTTTCTCCACTCCTGCGAGGGAGAGGGAAGTGGCCATTACGTCCTGCAGGTATATGGGAGCTTCGACTTGTTTGCCCTTGGGAATCCCCGGGCCTTTTACGACAAAGGGTACGCGGGTGCTGTGTTCATATAGGTTTTGTTTTCCAAGCAGACCATGGTGACCGACCCCCAATCCGTGGTCGGCGGAGTAAAAAACGTAGGTGCTGTCTGCCATGCCCGATTTCTCCAACGCGTTCATTATTAGGCCTATCTGCACGTCCATGTGGGTAATGATGGCGTAGTATTCCTGACGGTTCACTTTAATGGCATGCTCGGTCCGGGGCATCGGGGCGAGTTTCTCGTCCCGAAGACTGTGTGGGCAACGGATCTTGTCCTTGTATGGATACATGGGAAGAAAGTTGGAAGGTATCTTGATCCGGCTCAGGGGATACTTGTCGATGAATTCCTTGGGTGCTTGGCGGGGATCATGCGGAGCATTGAACGCGATGTAGGCGAAGAAAGGATTCTTGTCGGCATGCTTCTTCGCTTCGTCCAGAAAATAGACGGCATCTTCGGCCACGATTTCACTCCAGTGTTTCCCGCCTTTCCAAAAGCCCTCGAACTTCGGATCGTAAGGACTCCACGGGTCGGGTTTTCCCGGAAGGGGTCGGTTGTATCCTGCAGGCGTCTGGTTGGGCATACCTCCACGCACGTTACGGGTAACGTCAAAGCATTTCTCGGCACTTGCCCGGACATGCCATTTGCCCGTCATATAAGTCTTGTAGCCTGCTCCCTTCATGTTTTCCGACCAGAAGCGCCCAGCGGCCCGTTCGTCCTCCGCTTTCTTGGATGCTTGTTCGGCCCGCCAGATGAAGCGTCCGGTGTTGAGCATGTGTCTGCTGGCCACGCAAACCGCACCACTCCAGGATCCCATGTTGTATGCCCGCGTGAAGCTGGTGCCCGACTTCATCAACCGGTCGAGGTTGGGTGTTTCGATATCGGTTATCCCGAGATGCCTGATGGTCTCGTAGCACTGGTCGTCGGAAAAGATGAAGAGGACGTTGGGCTTCTTTGCAGCGTTAAGAAAG
>MDTC01200359.1_pt1 | contig 43185 bp, 38 predicted proteins | sample 811181 | NCBI WGS metagenome assembly MDTC01 (sample SAMN05326644, study PRJNA326480) | marine metagenome | isolation source: seawater | place: Pacific Ocean: North | collected 2011 | reverse complement strand
TGATCCATGACCAGTTGCGTATCAAAATAATCCGCTAATGTTTGCTTGGTTATGTCGTCCCGGGTAGGACCTAACCCTCCCGTAATAAGCACGAAATCCACTCGCAACAAGGACTCATCCAACGCTGCGCGTATCGCTTCTGACTCATCGGAAATGGAGGTGATTCGATGCACGCGAATTCCATGCGCAGCGAGTTGCGATCCCATCCAAGCTGAATTGGTATCAATGGTTTGTCCCAGCAACAACTCGTCTCCAATGGTGATGATTTCCGCTAACATGCTCCAAAATTAATCCGCACGTCTTGACGACTCCGAAATTCGAGCATAAAAAAAGCCCCCCACTTGCGCGAGGGGCTTCAATGTACATTTTAGAGCACTCACTGAACGGCTAATCGCACCACAGTATGATGGTCACCTTGAGAAATATTGACTAAGTATATCCCCGGAGCCCAGTGGCTCGTTTCCATCTGCGCTACCATTGCTGTTGTTTGCATGGAAAGCACACGTTGCCCTGTTGCACTCCAAACATCCACGAGGTGCGCACCTGGTCGGTTGATTACCAATTCAACCTGATCATCCGCAGGGTTCGGATACATGCTGATTTCTGCGGGATCAAAGGCTTCAGCAATGCCTACCCAATCTTCAAATTCAACATCAGCGCAATCGCCTAGGTCGTCCGTGGGTACACGCAAGTGTACGATGTCATTGATGTCGATGGGATCTTCGTCACCCCGCACGTGGAGCCCTGGCTCAAAGTCTCGCTGATAAATGATCTCCAGGTGGCCATCGACCACATCAGGAGCGATTGATCCAAAAACAGCTTCATAACCGTCAAAGTCGACATCAGGAGTCAGATCACAGGCTTCCTCCGTATTCCAAGTTACCCCACCGTCTGTGCTGTACACAACGAATTGGTGGCGGTAATTTTGAGCGCCCGTTGAGAAATTCTCCATGATAGCAGAATAGGTAATGTACATCGCACCTGAAGCATCTGTTGCGATGGATGGAAATGCTGCACAGCCGACGTAATACGCGGCAATCTCATCCTCGAAATCCAACGTACCACTCTCATCATAGTCGAAAGAATAAGCGATGATTTGGGCACTGTCGGAACCCATGGTTTCATTCCAGTAAGCAAGACCATTGGTCCCTGGAAAATAGCTCGTAGTGCCATCAATGGTGTCCGCATCCATGTAATACATGGAGCCAAACGATACGTGGACCTGGCCATATGTATCGATGTGAATATCCCCCGCTCCGTCGGCGTTGAAAAACTCTTGAAAAAGACCATCTTCATTGTAATCTTCACCGATTTCTGGCAATCCCATGTCCACTTCGTACAGGTCCACTGGAAAATCAACAAGCAACTGCTTCTCCCACGTATCGCCGTTATCTTGAGAAATCATTACGAATGAATCGCTGAAATCATTGAATGAGGCGAGCGCCACAGTGTTGCCTCGAGCATGAATGGCATAGGTGTCTCCGCTGAACCCAAAGAATTGCGTGCTGTCCGCCTCAGGAAAAACATAATCGATGATGTCCCAAGTATCTCCTCCATCCTGTGAGCGGTAGTAAAGCAATGCTCCGTCTTGACCACCGTAAAACGCACCGCCGTTGGCTTCTGGCGTTGTTACACAGATCACGTGTAAGGAATTCCCATCCTCACCTCCAGCAGCCATTCGAGGCCATAGTTTACCGACAGCAATGTCACTTGGGATGCTCGCCTCGGTCCATGCAGCTCCTGTTCCCGCATCACGCCAAGCCATGTGCAGCGGAGTGTCAATGCCCGGGTGGCTCACGACTACTTCACGTCCACTCGCAGTATGAACGATCGAAGGCCATCCAATGCGAGTAGACTCGATGCGCTGGTAAGCGATTTCATCCCATACCGTGCCATCATAAAAGTTGTAACCGGTTCCACGGTCTTCAAATGGCGTCAATTCTAAACTCATCGTCCAAGCTGCAGAAACAGCTTCTCCTCCCCCGGCCATGCGATCGTCAATGGCTGCATTGGACTGCAGATCATATTGCGTGTAACCAATGACTTGACGCTCGACAATAAGTTCCCGTGACATGACGTGCTCCACATCCAATGTGGACTCGCCTTCAAGCGGTTGTTGAGGGCGATCCGAAAAATCCGCGACAGCCTTTGTTGGCATGGGCAGCGCCTTGCGCATCTCCGGAGCCAGTTGAGGAACATCCTGCAACAGTTGCACACCTGACGTGACCGGTGACTGTGCCATTCCTGAAAAAACAAACAGACCTAAAACAAAGGCCAATGTAAAATGCTTCATATGGGTTGATTTTGAGTCAACAATTACCGACAAGAAGCGAAAAAAAGCAATTTTTGAAGGAGTCCTTTTCTCAAGATGTTTTGAAACGTGCAAGAACCGTTTCTCTGCCCACAACATTCTGATCCATATTCACACAGATCTCACTATCAATTGGAAGAAACACATCAATGCGAGAACCGAATTTAATGAATCCGACCTCGTCGCCGTGAGAGAGGTCCTCTCCCTCTTTCAAGTACCAGCATATGCGGCGCGCCACAGCACCCGCAATTTGTCGGAATAAAACAGTGCCATGTTGGCCTTCGATGACATGAGTCGTTCTTTCGTTTTCGGTGCTGCTCTTTGGATGCCAAGCCACCAAGTACTTCCCAGGGTGATAACGTGCAGCTAAAACACGACCGGCCATTGGTGACCATTGAGCGTGCACGTTCAATGGACTCATGAAGATGCTCACCTGAATCCTTTCGTCCTTGAACCATTCCGTCTCTTGAACTTTTTCGATCACCACAACTTTCCCGTCACTGGGACATAAAATATCATCCAAAGCTTGAGAGCCAATGGATCGAGTGGGCATTCGGAAAAAATTGATCACTAATCCGATTAAAATCAAACAACTGAAAGCAAGAATGTAGAAGACCCATATTGGCAACCACGTGTACGATGCATACGCAATCGCAGCAGTGCACAAAATGGTGATCAACAAGGTCGCGGTTCCTTCTCTATGAAATGTCATTCGAATAGAAAGTTCAGGTTGAATTGAAAAGGATGCAAATATAGAATGAGCGAGTATACCGGAGCGGCAATGATGAAGGCATCAAATCGATCCAAGACACCTCCATGGCCTGGCATCAATGCACCCGAATCTTTGATGCCATTGGAACGCTTCCATGCGCTTTCCAATAAATCCCCTGCTGTGGCCAAAACCGCCATCATCGGTCCCATCCAGATCGCCTGCCATCCCAACAATAGTCCTGCTGCCAGCGCTGCAAAAAACGCACCTCCTACAAAACCCTCCCATGACTTTCCCGGTGAAACGGTAGGCATCAACTTGTGATTCCCAAGCGGCTTACCAATAAAATAAGCCCCTGAGTCGTTGGACCAGATGAGAATTAACAAGCTTAGAAGCTGGGATGGAACATGAGCGCCGTCTGCATCCCACGCCAATTGGACCATCAAATACACCCAAGCAGAGGCCACAGCCGCAAAGACCAGACGATGAATCCAATTTGATGAGCGAGTGCCCGTATGCATCTCGCGCCAACCCTGAACTCCGACAGCAACCCAAAGCGCTGCACTTGTCCAAGCGCTGATCGCCACAGAACCGATCACAATGACACCGAAAATTAAGCCTGTGATGCTTCTTGTTTTGGTTTCACTCATGAATTTTCAGGAATCATCCGACAATGCGTCTTGGTTATCTAACAACTCCCTTGCCCGAGTCACATCTTCATCTAGGACATACAATTCAACGAATCCAAATAGGTAGCTGCTATCTTTTTTATTCAGCACCACGGCTGGTATACGTTGCTGATCGAGAACCGTTCTTCTCAATTCCACCGAAGGCGGAAATCCGTCGCTGTAGACCACGGTCCACCCCTTCATTCCTCTGGAGCCTGAGCAGCTCCTTCAGCTTCGGTGCCCGTTCCTTCCTGTGCTGCGGGATCAGAAGTTGCTTTCTTTGCTGAATCAGGGCCTTTGTCCTTCGTCACGGCATCCGCTTTCGGCGTCTTTTCAAAAGGACGCTCCCCTAATATCCGCTGCACATCCTCTCTGAAAATGACCTCGTTCTGCAACAATGAATCAGCGAGGTCTTTGAGCTTCTCGAAGTTATCCTGCAAAATTTTCTTTGCTCGCTGATATGAGCCTTCAATTAACTTTCCAACCTCTTCATCGATGATGCGCGATGTTTCTTCGCTGTATGGCTTGGTGAAGGTTTGATCACCTCGGCTATCATAGTAGCTCCGATTTCCGATCTTGTCATTCAAGCCATAAACGCTTACCATCGCATATGCTTGTTTGGTCACTTTTTCCAAATCGCTCAAGGCACCGGTAGAAATCTTACCAAATACAAGCTCCTCCGCAGCCCTTCCACCAAGAGCGGCGCACATCTCATCGAGCATTTGCTCAGTAGTAGTGATTTGCCGTTCCTCTGGCAAGTACCATGCTGCTCCTAAAGATTGTCCACGTGGGACAATGCTCACCTTGACCAAGGGAGAAGCGTACTCAACCAACCAACTCACCACGGCGTGACCCGCCTCATGGAATGCAATTGTCTTCTTCTCGTGTTCTGAAATGATTTTCGTACGCTTTTCCAATCCTCCAATGATGCGATCTACAGCGTCCAAGAAATCTTGATGAATCACCTTATCGCGTCCTTTCCTTGCAGCATACAACGCCGCCTCATTGCAAACGTTTGCAATATCTGCTCCACTGAAGCCTGGAGTTTGGCGGGATAAGAAATCCACATCGATTGAATCATCCGCTTTTATGGGACCCAAATGCACCTCGAAAATGGCCTTTCTTTCAGTCAGATCTGGCATGTCCACATAGATCTGACGATCGAATCGACCTGCCCGCATCAATGCTTTGTCCAGAATGTCTGCTCGATTGGTCGCAGCAAGGATAATGACCCCACTGTTGGTGCCAAACCCGTCCATTTCTGTCAACAATTGATTGAGCGTGTTTTCCCGCTCATCGTTGGACCCCATGCTCGCATTCTTTCCACGTGCTCGGCCGATGGCATCAATCTCATCAATGAAGATGATTGCGGGAGACTTTTCCTTGGCTTGCTTGAATAAATCACGAACCCTTGAAGCGCCAACACCAACAAACATCTCTACAAAATCAGAGCCACTCAATGAGAAAAACGGTACTTGCGCTTCCCCGGCCACTGCCTTCGCCAGAAGGGTCTTACCGGTTCCTGGAGGGCCAACCAAGAGGGCTCCTTTTGGAATCTTCGCCCCCAGATTGGTATATTTTTCTGGTGCTTTCAGGAAGGCAACAATCTCCTCCAATTCTTCTTTAGCGCCATCCAGTCCGGCAACATCCTTGAAGTTAACATCGGTGCCTTTGCCTTTTTCAAAGAGTTGAGCCTTGGACTTACCAATGTTAAAAATTTGGCCGCCGCCGCCACCGCCGCCGCCGAGGCGTCGCATGAGTAAAATCCAAACACCGATCATCAGACCGAAGAAAATGACGTAGGTCACTATCTGCTGTCCCCATTCGTTCACAGGTTCATAGACGTATTCAAAGTCATAATCCTCAGACAGCATTTTCATGTCATCGAGGTAGGCATCTCCTGCAGGCACGTTCAACCAGTAATCAGAAGAACGGTAAACCGATTTGAGCAAAGATTCCTCATCTTCTCCTTCTGAGTCCGCCTCGCGGGCAGCTTCATTGAGCATGATGGTCGCCCGCTGGCCATCGAAAACGACGCGCTCTACTTCGCCGTCTTCAATGCGCTCCTTGAATTCTGCCCACTGAATCTGACGACCATCTTGGCCCGAATTCAGCATGAGCATGCCCAACAGTAGCACAACGATTACGGCATATATCCAGTAAAAATTGAGGGACGGCTTTCCTCCGTCGCGGCTCTCACTTCCTTGGTCTTTTTGTTCGCTCATGGATTATTCAAACTTCTTCAACAGTCTCAATGTTCGCATCGCCCCACAATTCTTCTAAGGCATATCGGTTGCGCGTCTCCTCATGAAACACGTGGACGACGATATCGCTGTAATCCAATACAGCCCATTCACCATTTCTCAAGCCTTGCTTGCCCCAAGGTTTCTCTGCAGCTTTCTCAGCGGTGGTGCTCTCAACCGACTGAGCCAAAGCCTCTACTTGTGTGCGGCTGGTGCCATGAGCAATTACAAACCATCCCGCAACGGCGTGAGGAATGTCTCTCAGATCCATGATCGTGATTTGTTTCCCCTTGACTTCTTGAAGTCCTTCGATGACTGCATTGAGCAGTGGCAATTCTTGTACCAAGTGTGGCTATCGTTTGTGATGGTGTCAGCGGCTAAAGATACGATGCAGAAGCAGTTGCAACCTTCAGCGTTTGCGAAAACATGCCAATAGTGCATTCGGAAGATGAACCAAGCCCCCTTACCTTTGAGATAGCTCCCCATCTCATCCATTCTTTTAAGGCAACCAAAAGCCATCGATTTGCACATTCACCGATATCACTTTGCACGCTGCAATAGCACCAATGAAGCAGCACATGACTGGCTAAAAACCGCTATCCCCGATAGCGTGGGAATCTTCACAACGACACACCAGACTGAAGGCAAAGGGCAGCTTGGAACTGCTTGGGACCAAGAGCGAGGAAAAGATCTGGCATGGAGCATTGCCTTTTTCTGGAAAGCTGAAACCTCAAATCAAATCCAGCGACAAGCAAATGCATTGTTCGACTTAAACAAAGCCACCACTATCGCAGCACTGCAAACCATCAATGAAGCGCTCGGACACCACTGTCCGCCCACTTGCATCAAATGGCCGAATGACCTCTTTATAAAAAAGGGAAATGTCTGGAGCAAGTGTGGAGGAATTCTCATTGAAAACACCTGGCAAGGTGGACTCATCAGCGGCACCGTGATCGGAATTGGCATCAATGCTCTGTCGACTTCTTTACCTCTGTATCGGGCATCACTTGCAGAAATTATACCCCACAAGGCCGGCGATCAAATCGAGCCCCAGATGCTGGGGAAAACCCTTGAGAAGAATATTCGGCTTGCTATAGAAAATTGGAAGGTGGCTTGCATTCAAGGCGCCGAGTCGGTCGCTTTATTTCGTCGGAAAACGAGCGCTGATTTTGACCGTCAACTTCTGGCGCGTGACAAGTGGAAAACATACCATTGGGAAAACAAAGAGAAATGCGGAAAGATCTTGTCAGTGGATGACATGGGGCGTTGTGTTGTTCAATGGAAAACAAATGAAAACGCAGAAGACGGAAAAGACGCAGAGATCATTGAAAACAACAAACAACTGAAATGGTCTTGGATCTATCAGCAACAAAATAAACGCACCGATTAGATCGGATACTTGCGCTCAATGGCTTCAGCCATTCCACTAAAAATGGCTTGAAGCGGCTTTTCCGCCATCATTTTCATGAACGGATTTAAATCTGCATCACATCGCACTTGAACAGAAGCTTTGTCAGCAGCAAGTGAAGCAATCAGCACCTTCAAGTCGAAGCGAATGGGCGTGCCTTTTTGAGAGGCAAATTGGATCAAACCCGGTCGCTCCTCAGACACACGCTCAATGATGATTGCAAAACCTCCTGTCACTTTGAACGAGCAACCTGTTTCTGTAGCCTCAAAGTTGCTTACCTGTTCCGCCGGTAAAACGGATTCCAACATCGCTGGATTCCGCAGCGTTTCAAATAACATTTCCGCCGAGGCGCCAGCCTCAACCACTGGGCTTTCAATGATCATCTTTGGTTGAATTTATCGCTCCAAGCCTGCGGATCGCCATTCCATGAATCCAGCAACTTACGCTGCTCATTCGTGATGTATCCCTCTTGCATTGCCTGATCCAGCATGGTGGAATAGTCGGTCAAAGTGCTCCATGCGCAGTTCGCATCAAGAAACGCTGCCTCTGCAACATCAAAACCATAGGTAAAAATGGCCAAGAGTCCCTTCACCTCAACGCCCGCATCGCGCAGAGCGGCGACCGCTTTCAAACTACTTTGACCCGTTGAAATCAAATCCTCAATGACAACTGCATTTGATAAAACAGATAAATCTCCTTCAATCGAATTCCCCAAACCATGGTCCTTGGCCTTTGAGCGTACATAGATAAATGGCAAACCCAATTCCTCGGCAACCAAAGCTCCAAGGGCAATTCCTCCCGTCGCAACACCGGCAATGGCGTCTACCCTGCCAAAACGCTTCTCTATCTCCTCTGCACACAATTGACGAATAAACGTCCGAACACTTGGATAGCTGAGCGTTTTCCGGTTGTCACAATAAATGGGAGAACGTCGTCCACTGGCCCAAGTGAATGGATCAGCGACATTGAGCTCAATCGCTTTTATTCGGAGGAGAAATTCCGCAACTTTACGCCTACTTTCAACGGACAAAATCATGGCGCGAATGTATGAAGTTTATATTTTGAATCGTCCGGTAATCTTCACTGAAAATACCGAGGCAAAGCAGAATGATTTAGTCTTCCATGAACCGAGCAAAAAACAGTTGCAGGAATTGCCGAATCTGCTGCGACACGATACCGCCATAAAAACTGTCATCTTGGAGAGTAAGAACGTTCAAATGCTTTGGATGAACTTCTGCATCTTGTACAAAGAAGTCCTAGCTGCAGGTTGCGTCGTTGAGAATCAAGATGGTGCATTCTTGTGGATAGAACGTAACACTCGGTGGGATTTACCCAAAGGCAAGGTTGAGCCCAGCGAAAGCATCGAAGAGGCCGCAACGCGCGAGGTCACCGAAGAAACCGGAATCGATCGACTCTCGCTGAGGAGTCACCTGCGGACCACCTACCACACGTACGAAGAAGATGGCATCCCAATCCTGAAAACAACTTTTTGGTTTCATGCTTTCCACGACGGAAGCAACACAACAGGAATACCCCAGAGCGCCGAAGGAATTACAGATGTGCAGTGGAAATTTCGACCATTTGGTGATGAATTGCTGGAAAACACGTATCCCAGCATTCTCGATCTCGTTTCCTCCATTCCCGACTGAACACTTTTCGCTTGCCTTCAAAAGCGTTACTGCTTCCTTATCAATCGCTTCAGCTCTGAAGCCAGACCGCGGCTCGGCAACTGGCTTAGCCGAGGGCTTATCTCTCCATCGGCATTGAGCGTAACTATTGCAGGAACCGATTCTATTCCGTAATCCTCAAATATTTGAGGGTTATTTCCCATCCAAACGACCTCCTCATCGATGCTTTTTCGAAGTGCAATGGTATTGGACCAACCTTTTTCATCTTTGTCAACGGACACCACGAAGGAACACAATTCACGCAAATCCACTTCTTCAATCAACGCGTTGAAATACTCGCGCTCACGGTTAGCGGCGGAAGAGCCATCCTTCACAATCAACATGATTTTCCAAGGCTGCATGCATTGACCCGCAAGTGAATCCAAGTCACCATTTGGTAAAATCCAAGAAACCGGTTGTGGAGTCCAACCAAAACGACCCTTTCGTCTGGTTTGGAGCAGCTGCTTATACAAGTCTTGAAAAAACGGATCCATCGAAATACTCTCCCAAACACGTTCAACCAAAATAGATGGTTGTTGAAGCGCCATGTCCAGCCAGGCCAGCTCAAGCGCTTCCGGATGAGACGGATCCAATACGGGAGCCATCAAACGTTCAAGCGAATCGCGATTGGCTTGAAACACTGCAGCGTTGATAGCATCCCAATCAATCCCTTCGTTCTTCCACCAATTGCCATGAACTTGGCGCCAAGCACTCAACCAACCTGCAGAGCTCAACTTTTCTGGCGTAAGACGAAGATCTGAAGACATCCCGCTCATGACCCATGCCGAATCCAGATCCGCTTTTTTACTGCCCTGAGAAGCCATCCAGCTGAACTTCGAATGCCATAACATATCCTGTTCCCATGGTTTTTTTAAGAACTTCCTTGCTTGCGACCAAGCCGACTCATAGGCATCATCAATTGACTTTTTTTCCTGAGCCATTGAATCCAATTCAATCTGATTAACGCCGTTCATTCTTAGCATCACCGAGGCAGCCGTTTGTCCGGTCAATGTGCGTTGTGTCACCAAGAGTGAATCCAATGTGTTGGTCGGGTGGGTTCCCAGCCAATTGGAAAAACCAGAAACGCCATAGAGACTTTGTGCCTGATTGCCCGGTGCAAGTTCAAGTTGAGCCGACTCATTGGGACGAACGACGATCATCCACGACCAAGGCGGCGCTGAAAGTTCAAATAACGTCGGATGATTAAGCACCTCGAGTTCCCACACAAATGAACCGTCTGAACTGACCAGAATTTCATCCATCCATTCCCCACTACTGATGCCCGGATAGTCAAATTGACGAACATGAATGAGACTCGGCGCAGCCTCTCCCGTCTCAGCATGCTTGCAACTTCCGAGCACCTCAATCTTCAATTGGTCATTTCCGAAAGAATGCACTTGCGCGTGCACCACCGTCCTGGAAAAACCGAGGGACGCAATCAAAAGGATGATGCACAAGTGCCGCACTGCTTTCAAATTTCGTTACGCAGTTTTGAGGGGATGAAAGCGCTCGCATCGCCTCCATTGCGCAAGATTTCACGAACCACATTGGAATGGATGTGCGCAAACTCCGGGTCCGTGAACAAGATCACCGTCTCCAAATTCGGATTCAATGATTTAGTCATTTGTGCAATCGTCCTTTCGTATTCGAAGTCTCCTCCATTTCGCACGCCACGAATGAGCCAATTGGCTCCTTGATTTTCACAAAAGGCACTCGTCAGGCCTTCAAAGGTTCGAACGCTGACATTGGAAAATCGAGCCGTCACCACCTCCAGACACTTCAATCGCTTCTCCATGGAGAACATTGACGTCTTAGCGCTATTCACGCCTACAGCGACAATAATCTCATCAAACAACGGAAGACTCCGCTCCAAGATGTTCAAATGGCCTCGAGTAATGGGATCAAAAGACCCGGGGAAAACGGCTTTTTTCATGATTTGAATTCACTTTTTGAAGAGGCTGAAATGAACATGCCCATACTTTCGAGTTTCCTTGAAACCGGCATGATGTGATACATCGGTGCGCTCTCCGTGCTCCAAGATAAACCAACCGCCGGGCACCAACAAAGAGCCTTCGAGCACCCATTCTGGAATTTTGGTCAGTTCTGGCAGATCATAAGGAGGATCAGCGAACACCAAATCGAACTGAGTCAATGATTTCTTTACAAATCCCATGGCATCAGCCCTTACAATTTGCCATTCATCCAATTCCCATGCGCGAGCAATTCCGTGCATTCCGCGAACAGCGGCAGGATCTTTTTCGACGGAAACAACCGACGCGCAACCTCGGCTAAAAAACTCCAAACCCACCATGCCCGTACCAGCGAATAATTCCAGTACCGACGCTCCTTCTAAGTCGACGCGAGAGCGCAGTAGGTTGAACAAACTCTCTCGACCAAAATCGGTAGTCGGTCTGCCTTTGAAAGATTTTGAAACCTTGGGGCGACGCCCTTTCAGTGTTCCTCCGGTTATACGCATGGCATCATTCTCGTTAATGTTGCCCATTCCTGAGGTAGGTCCGGAGGATGAGCCCATTCTACATCAGGCACTTTAACCTCAACCCGGTTGAAAAACCGCCGAAAACTATTTAGCAATTTGCTCTCGTCTTCGATTCGTCCAGTAAACCAGACCTCCATGTCCATGTTATCTGCATCCTCTTGACGCTTCATGGCATTGACCACGTGGTACAAAATGCCATCACCTTCCAAATCATCTGTGGTCATTGCCCACATCAATTCCCCTCCTGTAAAAAGTGCCATCGTCGCTCGTTCATAGCCGATATGAATGGCGATGCAACCGAGGTGTGACTGTGTGCGCATCTCCCGCATCACTGATTCCAAAAAAGTCAGGGCCATTGAGGAACGCTTGGCCAATGGCCAAAGCGCTTCCACTTCATCCTTTAACCCCTGAGAATCCTGCTCAACAAGTGATAATTCTTCGCCAAAAACCTCTGAGTAAAAAGAAACAGGGGACGCCGGAATCGGACCCAAGTGGATGGTCTGCAGTGCCTTTTCTCTCCCAACCACAACCCGTGAAGGAGCCATCGAAAAATACGGAAGATCTGAGGAGTACAGGACAGTATCGACACCAATCAGCGCTGACTTCAATCCCGTAAGTGCTTCTCGCAAGGCCTTCGGTCCAGCAGCCGAGATTCTTTCACACTGAAGAACGGTCACATGCTGACAGTGCAACCACAGCAGGTTGTTGCCATCCCAAGCCAAGAGCAGGCTCGATTCTCTTTTGTCAGTTGCGCCAGTTGCCATCGGTGTGCGCTTCTGTCAACGATCCGAAGCGCAAGGTGTCTTTTTTGACCTTTTCACGTCCAAAGGGCGTCGGGTCCTTCACCAAAATGGTGGACTGCAGTACCCCTCCAGATTCAACACTGTCTGTTTCGAGTCGAAATCGCTCTCCACTCAAAGGATTAAACCAGAGACTATCCACTGAAACCCGGGGCAATCTTTTCGATGTTCTGACCTCTGGAGCAAAATTCTCATCATAAAACGTGGTATATATCACATCGCGCACTTTAAGAGTGGTTGAGTCTTGTGCAATCAAATCAATCAACTCCTCTTCCGTTAAACCCAATTCCTCTGCCTTGGCTGGAAGATCTGCTCGCGTCAGAATTAATCCCATCTCCGCGCTTCTCGATTCTGAGAGCGTATCGTTGAATGAGCCCATGTTGAAACTCACTGGAATCACAGGCTCATAAATGAAACGCTGAAGGCTATCAAAATCATCACAATAGATACCATAGAGGGTTTGATGTGCTTCTTGAGCAGAACGAATGTCCTTGAGGGCTTGCACCGTCTCAGAATCAACCTGTGCTTTGAGCTCGCGGAATTTAATTTCCTCATCTACGCTGTAAAAGACCTCATAACCTAACCAGACGGCTGCAAGTGTCGCAACAAGCATCATGATCCGGTAGTGGGTCGCTTGCAATCGTATGAGCACATATGGAGTTGCTAAGGCCGCAACAAGGATGAGGGCTATCGACGAAATTAGCATGGCAGTTGGTTGGCTTTCTAAGGCATCACCACTGAGGTATTTACCGAGAAAGCCAACACCTGCTACAAAAAGCAGGATGGAAACCACGTATTTGTTTATCTCTTTGAAGAACTTATCCATTGGAATCGAATCAGGAGGCGTTGCCGCAATTAGTCGTTTGCGAATCTACGACACATAGTGAGTACGACAAATAAGACAAGCGTTCAAGTTTTTCGAAATCCTCTTGTTTGGCCGCTTACCTTCGTTACCATGAACAAAGGCTCGGACCAAATTGAACACTTTGTCGACCGAATGGCGCAACATTTTCCGCACCATCCGACTGAAGGCCAAGGAGCCCTGATGCATGCGGTCAGCCGATTTGTTTACAGCACACAACCGCGTTGCACCTTGATGATCCGAGGATATGCTGGAACAGGAAAAACTACAAGTGTTGGAGCCATGGTGCAAACCCTTCGCGAACTTGGACAGCGCCCAGTCCTACTTGCTCCAACTGGGCGAGCGGCCAAGGTAATGCAATCCTACGCAGGAATTAGCGCCTCAACAATCCACCGACGCATTTATCGGAGTCGAAAAAGCAAGGATGGAATGCCTGCTTTTGGCGTTGCCCCAAACACCCTCGAAAACACCGTCTTTATTGTAGACGAAGCGTCTATGATTGGAGAAGGTGGTGGACGATCCGCAGGAGGCAACATGAACTTCCGAAGCTTATTAGATGATCTCATGGAGTATGTGTTTTCCGGCCCAGGATGCAGACTCATCCTCGTAGGTGACGACGCCCAACTTCCACCGGTTGGAGAACAAGAAAGCCCGGCTTTAAATGAAGCCAAAATGCGCGCGGCATTCGGGTTAACCGTCGCCACCATTCGCCTCACAGACGTGGTTCGCCAGGAAATGGACAGTGGAATTCTCTTCAATGCCCATAATCTTCGGTTAAACTTAGACAGCAAGAGCAAGGTGTGGCCTTCCTTCGAAATCAGATCATTTGATGACATCCAAAGGATTCACGGCGACGAGTTGCAAGAGGTCCTGGAAGACGCTTTTCACTCCTACGGTGAAGATCAAGTGGCTCTCATAACTCGGTCGAATAAACGTGCCCAACAATTCAATCAACAAATTCGGCACCGGATCTTGTGGAGAGAAGAATCATTAGAAGCGGGCGACAGACTGATGGTTGTGCGCAACAATTACCATTGGCTTTCTCAGGTGGAAAATATTCAAACAACCCTGCTAGCCAACGGCGATGGACTCGAGGTTACCAAGGTCATCAAGCGATTTGAACGCTATGGAATCGCATTTGCAGAAGTAGAGGTGAAATTTGCCGATGCTCCAGAATCACCTGTCTTCGAAGTCTGCATCAATCTCAGCATCCTCGAGTCCGACTTGCCACAAATCCCTTATGCACAGACCCAAGCGCTGGAAGAAGCAATCGGCCTTGACTACGTGCATCTTGGATCGAAAACAGCCATTCGAAAGGCAACCAAAGCTGACCCCTGCTTCCAAGCATTGCAAGTCAAATTTGGGTGGTCGATGACCTGTCATAAAGCGCAGGGTGGTCAGTGGCCTCTGGTGCTTATCGATCCGGGATACTTAACTGAGGAATCGATTGACCTCGAGTGGATGCGCTGGTTATACACCGCTTTCACAAGGGCACAAAAAGAACTGATACTGCTCAATTTTGCCGATGCATTTTTCAAAGATTAAGTCTAAGGTCACGCGAATGTTGAGCATAAAAAAAGCCATCCCGGACAGGATGGCTTTTTTCTATACTTCCCAATCGTTCAGCTCATCTCACGTGCACTGAAGTAAAACGCACCTTCAATGGCGGCATTTTCGTCGCTATCTGAACCGTGCACTGCATTGGCTGCAATGCTCTCAGCAAACTCTGCGCGGATGGTTCCTGGAGCTGCCTCTGCTGGATTTGTCGCTCCAATCAAGGTGCGAAAATCTGCAACAGCATTGTCCTTCTCCAAAATGGCAGCAACGATTGGCGCACTTGACATGTATTCTGTCAATTCACCGTAGAACGGACGCTCAGCATGGACTTCATAAAAGGCCTGAGCATCTGCAAGCGATAATTTCGTCCACTTCATCGCTTTGATTGAGAATCCAGCATCAATGATGCGATCAATGATTTTTCCGGTATGACCAGCATCTGTGGCATCAGGCTTAATCATGGTGAAAGTACGGTTGGTAGCCATGGCAATTTTTGTTTGTTTTTGGAGTGCAAAAATACGCCTGAATTCTTTATTCACAAGTCGATTCATCGGGTAAACGAGTTTTTCGAAAGACACCCCTTAACTGCGTCATACTCAATTTGGCGACAAAGCCTTTTCAAATTTCGCTACCTCCTAACTGTCCCCACAACAATCCTGTTGTGATATTGCGAATAGCATCCTTGCGAATGACTCATAAAAATGGAAGGGTTATCAGGTAAGAGCAGAGCGCTGCCCAAGCATTATCTTTGTCCCATGGAATTAAGAACACCCGGGAGTTCAGCCGAGGCGATCGCATTAGAAAAGGAATATGGCGCGCATAATTATCATCCCCTGCCCGTGGTCTTAACGCGAGGAGAAGGTGTGCACGTATGGGATGTTGAAGGGAAAAAGTACTTCGATTTTTTAAGTGCCTACAGTGCGGTCAATCAAGGACACTGCCATCCCCAAATAATCAATGCCCTCAAGCAACAAGCTGAAAAGCTCACATTGACCTCCCGCGCATTCCACAATGATGTACTTGGTGCCTACGAAAAGTACGTCACGGATTTATTTGGATACGACAAAATACTCCCAATGAACACCGGGGTTGAGGGTGGAGAAACCGCGAATAAATTAGCCCGTAAATGGGGGTATTTAAAGAAAGGCATACCCGCGAATCAAGCGCGAATAATTTTCGCAAACGGCAACTTTTGGGGACGGACTTTAGCTGCTATTTCAAGTTCAGATGACCCCGCCTCGTTTGAAGGGTTTGGCCCATACATGCCGGGCTATAGTCTAATACCCTACAATGATTTGTCCGCCCTAGAAGCCGAGTTAAAAGACCCCAATGTTTGTGCCTTTATGGTCGAACCTATTCAAGGAGAAGCCGGGGTCGTTGTTCCGGACGAAGGTTACCTCGCAGGAGTTCGAAAACTCTGTACAAAGTACAATGTGCTTTTCATCGCGGATGAAGTGCAAACGGGAATAGGAAGAACGGGAAAGATGCTCGCAACGGATTATGAAGATGCAAAACCAGATATTCTGGTTTTAGGAAAGGCGCTTTCAGGAGGAGTTTTCCCCGTCTCTGCAGCTTTGGCAAATGACGAAATCATGATGTGCATTCAACCTGGCGAACACGGGAGTACATTCGGAGGAAATCCTCTGGCCTGCCAAGTCGCCATGGCTGCATTGCAAGTCATCGTGAATGAAGAGCTCGCAGAAAATGCAATGCGCCTGGGAGAAAAGTTTAGATTAGGAATTTCAGCGCTGGTCAAAGAAAGCAATCTGATAAGTTCCGTCCGAGGCAAAGGACTACTGAACGCTATGATTATAAATGACACTCAGGACAGCTCCACGGCCTGGGATTTATGCGTGGCATTGAAAAACAATGGACTTTTGGCGAAACCTACCCACGGCAATATCATCCGTTTTGCTCCCCCACTTGTCATTACAGAAGAGCAATTGAATGCATGCATTGCGATCATTCGTTCCACCGTACTAGAATTCAGCAAATAACGATCAGGGCCTTTTGGCCAAAAACTAAGACCTTTTTAGAGCCAACCGTGACTCTTCATCCAATCGTCATTGTATACTTTTCCCACGTAGCGAGAGCCGTGATCATGAAAAAGGCAAACGACCACATCGGTCGGTTTTAGACGGTCCTTCAACTGGCGCAGCCCTTGAAACGTACTGCCGCAACTGTATCCGAGAAAAAGACCTTCTTTTCGAGCCATTTCGCGTGCTGTCAAAGCACCATCTTTGTCCGTCACTTTTTCAAAGTGGTCAATCACATCAAAGTTGACGTTGGCTGGTAAAATATCTTCCCCAACACCCTCCGTGATGTACGGGTAAATCTCCGCTTCGTCGAATTCACCCGTCTCATGGTACTTTTTAAGCACACTGCCATAGGAATCGATGCCCCAAATCTGCACATCTGGATTCTTTTCCTTCAGGAATCGGCCTGTTCCACTGATTGTTCCACCCGTTCCGACCCCAACCACAAAGTGCGTCACTTTGCCTTCGGTCTGATCCCAGACTTCAGGACCCGTTGACGCATAGTGAGCTTCTTGGTTCGATTTATTGTCGTATTGATTGCACCAAAAACTATTGGGATCTGCCTCATTGCATCGCTTAGCGACGCTGTAATAACTATCCGGATGATCCGCCTCCACATTTGTCGGGCAAACATGAACCTCCGCTCCCATGGCTCTCAAAATATCAATCTTCTCTTTGGACTGCTTGTCACTCATCGTACAGATCAACTTGTATCCTTTTACAGAACAAGCAAGGGCTAACCCCATTCCTGTGTTGCCACTGGTGCATTCAATCACTGTTCCACCAGGCCTCAAATTGCCTTCTCGCTCTGCATCTTCAATCATACGAAGAGCCATCCGATCCTTTACGCTGTGGCCAGGATTGAAATATTCCACTTTCGCAAAAACAGGGCATGGAAAATCCTGGGTCATATTATGCATCCGAATCATCGGCGTATTGCCAATGGTCGACAGGATGTTTTGATGAACGTTTTTAGCTAATTGCATATGAGCAAAGGTAACGACCGAACAGCTGTTAGAAATGGCAAAAAAACTGAATCATTTCAATTTGATCCATTCGATGAATGATCATCGATTCATACGAAGTGCATCTGCTGGACGAATTCGTGTCGACGCAAGGGCTGGAAAAAACATCATTGCCACGCAAAGAACAAAAATCAAGAGCTCAACTCCAACCAAGAATCCAGCATTCAGTTGAACAGGAACTTCACTGAGGTAATAAGCTTCAGGGTTCAAACCCACCCATCCTGTGGCCTCTTGCACGTAAACAATTGAGAATCCCAAGACATTGCCCATCCAAAATCCCTGGCCTAAAATTCGTGCGGCTTGCCAAATGAAAACACGAAGAACCTGACCATCAGACATACCAAGAGCTTTTAGCATTCCGATCATCGGCCTTCGCTCAAGGATGAGAATCAATAACGCAGAAGTCATGTTAATGATCGAAATCAGCACCATGAGGCCAATGATGATTTCTACGTTTAAATCAAGCATTCCGAGCCACGCAAACATCTCAGGTGCCTGCTGTGTAACAGTCTCCGTCACGAGTCCTAAAGGCAAAGCGGCGTAGATCTCGGCCTCCGAAGTCCACAAATCAACACCATCCTCGAGGTAAATCTCATAACCGCTTGCGGCCTTGTCCCATCCTGATCCTGAAGGGACTACCTTCCATTCCCCCATCCTACGTGAAAGCCATGCTGTATCGGGCAATAAATTGAAGTCTAGGTCTCGTGATTCGGCAATGGCCATGACGCTATTGGCCTTTACTTCGGACAATGGATGTGCCCCTTTGCTTCTCCATCCGAGCGGTCTAACCTTGCCGTCCGGCGTTACTTCTCTCCAACTGATTTTCGGGCTTCGATTGCCTCCAAACGCCCTCGCTTCAACTGTGTTTTCATTCAGAACAAGCTGCAAATCCAGCCCCCATCCGGCCGTGGATTGAATGGCTTGCGTAGGCACAAACATGAATTCTTCGTCGTATTCGATCAGACCTGTGCGATAAATGCCTCCCAGCACCATGCTGCGCGGCCGAATACCTGTTGGACCACCAACCAAATAAATGGTCAATGGATCATGCAATTTCAACTCCAACCTCTGAGCCAGTTCCAACGAAAGAACAACACTATCCTTTCCATCAAAACGAGGCACACGGCCCTCGAGCAGAAATTTCTCAAGCATTCCGTTTGAGGTCTCTAAGTTCATTCCCTTGAGTACCACTCCTTTTAATCCGGATTTTGACTCAACTATTCCCGGAGATGTATAAAAGGGATAAACACTTTTCACGTTTGAAAGTGAAAGCAAATCTTGCTCTACCTTCTTTGATCTTATGATTTTTTGGTCTCGCCAATCGCCATTGAGCACTTGAATATCCGATCCAAAGCCGACGACCAACTCCTTCACCTCGCTTTGAAATCCGTGAACAATTGAAGTCGCAATGACAATCAAGGCAATCCCAATTGTCACACCTGCTGTGGCGATCTGCACAACCGGCTTTGACCAAGTCGATTGCCCTTGGCTACCAGCTAGTCGCTTGGCCATGCGGCGTGGTAAAGAAGTCCGATGGATCATAAATGATGTTGGAATTTCACAGACGCCAAATTACGTCGCTACTTTAGACGCATGAAGTTTCTGAAGCGATTATCCTTCGTCATGTTGATGCATTCATTGCTGGGAACCGTTTCTATGGGACAAGAATCCCTTGGTTTCGACAGCACCAAATTGACAATCGATAGTGGGCATGGTGTACTGCACACCCGACATCGGAGCGTCCCTCCCCTCAGAGTGCGGCTTGGAAATGAAAACATTCGTGACATTTACGAATCCTGCAGCAGAGCGCCCATTGCGGTGGTTGCGAACGCAACATCTGTGATCGGAGAAGGCGCAGAAGGTCCAAAAACTCACTTGATTGACACGTTGTTGGCACTCGGGATTGACGTCAAAAAAGTTTTCGCGCCGGAGCACGGATTTCGCGGAAACCTCCACAATGGGGCCAACTTTGATGATGGCACCGACTCCAAGACCGGATTACCCATACTCAGTCTCCATGGTAAGCATAAAAAACCCACCCCAGAGTCGCTCTCCGATGTACGAATGATCCTATTCGACATTCAAGATGTTGGTACTCGCTTTTATACTTATTTGAGCAGCTTATTTTTGGTCATGGAAGCTGCCGCTGAAAACGGCCAAGTTGTGGTCGTACTCGACCGACCCAATCCACATGGACATCAAATGGCAGGGCCGCTGCTTGATCCGCGATGGAAATCTTTCGTCGGAATGATTCCTGTTCCTGTTTTGCATGGAATGACGCTCGGAGAAATGGCACAAATGATCAACGGAGAGGGTTGGCTTGAAGGCGGAGTTCAGTGCAACCTCATCGTGATTCCCTGTGAAGGCTACGCTCACAGTGACCGTTGGTACCCAACCATTGCCCCAAGCCCAAATTTACCGACCGCAGCGGCGATTGCGCTTTATCCAAGCCTTTGTCCATTGGAGCCGACCGTGGCAAGCATCGGACGTGGAACACAACTGCCCTTTCAATGCATCGGCCTGCCCGGAGTTGACGAAGGAGATTTTGCGTTTACACCACTTGCCACCCCAGGAGCTGCGCCGCACCCCAAAAATCAGGATGAAACGTGCCGCGGGCGAAATCTGCAGGAGCTCGGAAAGCAATGGACCGAATCTGCCAGTGGATTTGATTGGAAACTCGTGTTCGAATGCAGAAAGAAATGGCCCTTTCCAACTCAACCATTCATCTCTTCACCCGTTTTCATGGCGAAACTGACCGGAAATAAAGCCTTGGAAGAAGCCTTGGAAGCAGAGCATTGGCCCCCAGCCATGACTGAGCTATGGATTGATGAACTTATCCAGTTCAATGACCGCCGAAAGGAGTATTTGATCTACCCTCTGCTCAGAAATTAATGAGCCAAATGGTCCTGGACCATTCATATCTGTGATGAACCATGTATCTTGGCGAGCAATCCCATGAAACCATGAAGAAGATCTTTAAGTCCACCCCTGCTTCTATCGCGGCCTTTGCTGCAGTCATCGCTGCATGGAGCCTTGCCACCGGCTGCTATAAGAACCCCGAATTCGTCAATCCAGTCTATGACTGCGCATGTGGAACTGTTGGCTTCAATGGTTCAGATTATAGCTTGAAGATGGCAGAGGCTGTCGTACCTGACAGCCTAGAGCCACTTTCCCGAAGCTACCACATCGTAGCTGATTTGCGGACTGCTGAGGAAGTTGATGCACATGTTCCTGCCCACGATTTGACCTTTAGATTCTCCTTTGATGTCCTTGACGATGATGTGTACTACGTTCAACAGGAAGAAATCGAACATCTGGTGCAAGTCATTAACCAAGGTGACGACATTTTTGCTGTGCAAGATTTCAAGGCAACAGACGGTTCAATTGTCATTGACCGGGCTCTGTCTGGAGGTCCTGAAACCGTGGACTTTAGCCTCACGCTTCGCAAATGGGTGGACAGCACGCTGGTTGGACTCCCCATTGAATTTACGGGAGCCTTCACCAGCAACATCGAATTCTAGATCATTCGGCAGGCATGACCAACTCGCCTGTACACATCCAAAAACGATCCTGCGACTTCATGTCAACCACAGCAGAACCCGTAAAGGTTCCGAAGTTGGGCATTACCAGCGTCTGATGACGGGCCTGCCACCACCATCCCGGCAGGCGCAGCTGTTGTTTCGCTTTTCCAGTTAGCCGGATGGCAGGGTGCAAATGACCTGCAATTGCAATGCGATCAGGAGTGGCCTGCAATCGAAAATTCTTGGGATCATGGACAAAGTCAAAGGGACCCAAACTCCAATTTGCGCAGCGGTTCACCTGGATTCCATCAAAAGCAGCATCGGGCAGAACATCATGGTTGCCCTCCACAAGACGAAATTCCCGGAGATCATATAAGCCGTAGATCCTGGTGAGCCAATGACAGAATTCAGACCACTCAGCATTGAGGTCGCTGTGAAAGAGGTCGCCCAAAACAAGCAAGCGTTTCGGTTGATAAAAGTGAATCAAGGCCTCGATTCGTCGCAGACTAGCAGCATTGACCTCTTGAGGAATTGCAATCCCATGCTTCCGGAAATGACCTGCCTTTCCCAGATGCACATCAGAGATCATCAAAGTCTCCTCCTTTGCCCACCACATGCCCCTCTCGGGATGTAACTCCAACCTTTCGCCGGCCAATTCAATCTCGACATAAGAATCATCGGAAGGACCATTGGTCGATTCGTCCGGCGAAATAGAGTTTTCAAACTTGAGCATGTTTGGCTTCTAAACGATTTGGTATTTATCGCCCCGAAAAATCTTGAAATCGTGAAAAAGGTCAGTATGCGAGCAAATGCCCTGGTTTCGCAGTCATCTTGTTCAGAGGAGGGGCAAATTGTGTTAATTTGATTCCCTTTGTCGCCGTCTTATATTCTTTCAATGTTGGCGTGCGGCCAAGAATCGCAGAGAGCACCACAACTGGAGTGGAAGCTAGCAATGATTCGCCCTTCTTGCGGGCAGAATCTTTGACCACTCTGCCTTGAAAAAGTCGCGTAGAGGTAGCCATTACGCTATCACCTTTTTCGGCCTTTTCCTGGTTTCCCATGCACAAATTACATCCCGGACGCTCGAGGTATAAGATGTTATCATATTCTGTTCGAGCAACACCTTTGGGGGCTGCATCATCAAACTCAAAGCCGGAGTACTTCTGCAGAATTTCCCAGTCGCCCTCCTCCTTTAGCTCGTCGATGATGTTATACGTTGGTGCCGTAACTACTAGGGGTGCATTGAATTCTACACTCCCCGATTGTTCTTCAAGATTCTTCAGCATTTTAGCAACAATCTTGATGTCACCTTTGTGCACCATGCAAGAACCGACAAAGCCCAAGTCGATGTGTTTTTTCCCCTCATAAAATGAAAGTTCTCGAATGGTATCGTGCGTGTAGCGCTTCGATACGTCGACGTTGTGAACATCCGGATCCGCAATCATGGGCTCGTCAATGACATCCAGGTCTACCACAAATTCGGCATAGTATTTCGCGTTTTCATCAGGTGTCAGCGGCGGCTTTTTACCAGATTTAATTTCATCAATTCGATGATTCGCTATATCCAGAAGGCCTTGGAGAACTTGCCCCTCGTTATCCATTCCCTTTTCAATCATTATTTGGATTCTACCCTTAGCGATATTCAATGACTCAATGAGCGTATCATCCTGAGAAATGCATATGGACGCTTTGGCCTTCATCTCAGCGGTCCAGTCAGTAAATGTGAAGGCTTGGTCTGCCAAAAGTGTTCCAATGTGCACCTCAATAATCCTTCCTTGAAAAACGTTTTCACCACTGAATTCCTTGAGCATCTGGCTCTGCGTGGCGTGAACAACGTCACGGAAATCCATTTGATCTCTCATGGTGCCTTTGAAAGTGACCTTGACTGATTCAGGAATTGGCATCGATGCTTCGCCAGTAGCCAACGCCAGTGCTACTGTTCCTGAATCTGCTCCAAAGGCAACCCCTTTGGACATTCTCGTGTGGGAATCACCGCCAATAATAATGGCCCAATCGTCCACCGTAATGTCATTAAGCACCTTGTGAATCACATCTGTCATTGGATGATATTTGCCATCAGGATGCCGCGCAGTGATCAATCCAAAGTCACTCATAAACTGCATGAGTCTCGGAATGTTTTCTTGGGATTTAAAATCCCAGACCGAGGCGGTATGGCATCCAGATTGATATCCGGCATCTACCAACGGAGAAATGATCCGAGCTGCCATCATCTCCAGTTCTTGGGAGGTCATCAGGCCCGTGGTGTCCTGTGAACCGACAATATTCACCTGAACGCGTGCATATGAGCCAGCATGAAGTCGGGCTCCTGAACCGCCCACCACATTTTTATTGAAAATCTTCTCAACAGCTGTAAGTCCTTGATTTTCAATCGAAACTTCTTTGGAAATCGCAAAAACAGGAGGAATCTCTTTTTTGAGTGCATTGGCTGCGAAAGTTTGAAGCTTCTTGCCAAAAACGATGGCGTATGAGCCTCCGGCTTTCATAAACTCAACTTTTTGTGGTGTAAAGGCTGAGTAGATATCCATCAATTCACGATCACCCTGACACAACTTTTTACTTTTGGTATTGATTGTTAAAACGGTCCCTGTGTCTACCGAATAAACCTTTTCTAGAACCGGTTCGTCGTTCTCATCAAACACCACATTGCCTTTTGCATCTGTTTTTTTTCTCCAGTTTTTCAAGTCCAGCCCGATTCCACCAGTGACTCCCACAGTGGTCAAAAATATTGGCGAAATCCCATTGGTCCCTGCTACAATTGGAGCGATATTGATGAAAGGTATAAATGGACTTGCTTCTTTTCCAATCCAAAGTGCCACATTGTTCACGCCTGACATCCTTGAAGACCCCACTCCCATGGTGCCTTTCTCAGCGATGAGCATTACCCTTTTATCTGGATGCTTTGCCTGCAAATCTCGAAGGGCTTCCTGCTGCTGTTGATTGTGTTCGAACATACATTGACCATGCAATTCTCTGTCAGATCTGGAATGAGCATCACTCCCCGGTGAAAGCAAATCTGTTGAAATATCTCCAACTCCAGCAACAAACGTAACTACCTCAATTTTTTCAGGAAGATCAGGAAGCTTCGTAAAAAACTCTGCTTTCGCATAACTCTCAAGGACTTCCCTCGCGAGAGAGTGGTTGGCTTTTAATGCCTCGTCCAATCTACTTGTATCCGCCTCGTAAAGAAAAACCTGTTTCTTTAAGACTTCTGCCGCTTCAACTGCGATCAAAGAATCCTCTCCAAGAGTTAGATCAATGAGAACTTCAACCGAAGGCCCGCCTTTCATGTGTGAGAGTAATTCAAAGGCAAAGGGCATTTGAATTTCCTCAACACTTGCTTCTCCTAAGATGATTTGCTTCAGAAAATGCGCCTTGCTCACAGCAGCGCTCGTTGTGCCCGGCAACACGTTGTAACAAAAAAAGTGGAGTGAATCTTTTCTGCTTTGATGATTGACATCTTTGATCTGCTCAATAATTTCAAGCAGCAAACCGTCGCTATCAATTGGTTTCGGACTAAGACCTTGACTTTTCCTCGTTTCGATCTCGTCTAAATATTCAATGTATCCTTGCATCAATTCTATTGTGAAGCCTTACCTAGCTTGTTAAGCACCAAAAATACTGAATTAATTCCGACAAAAGCCTCTGGGGAAATAAGAGTTGAAACAAGATCGCCGAGCCAAAACTTTCAAATCAAAATCAACATCTCAAGGAAATCCATTGTTCGGGATTTCAAGCAATTTGAATTTGTAGAAAATCCAATCAAACCAAATGTAAATCAACAGCTATGGTGCATCAACTGAACTCTGCGGCTGTGAGCAGTACATTCGCACAATATGAAGAGGGAGCTACTCATTGAAATGACGCGGGTCGCCATACGGTCCATTCGAAGCAATTTGCTTCGAACTTCCCTCACCATTGCCATCATTGGTCTTGGTATCATGGCGCTCATCAGCATGACGACAGCCACATCTTCATTGGAAGCCAATGTCACTCAACAGTTCTCGTCTCTCGGCACAGATGTTTTTACCTTTCTTCAGCGCTCAGAAACAGGAGTAAACAGAGGACAACGTGTCAAAGCGGGAGCACCGATTACATATGACGAAGCCCAGCGCTTTGCGAAGGAAGCATCCAATTCCATGGCCGTGAGTTATTCAGTGTTTGGCACAAGCCAAGCCACTCTTTCGCGTGGTCAAGAGCAAACCAATCCAAACATTCAAATCCTCGGGATTGAAGAAAATTACCTTGATGTAAGTGGTTATGATTTGAAAAATGGCAGAAATCTCACTCCGAAAGAAGCACGCTCCTTACAACGCCTCGCCTTGATTGGATCCGATTTGGCCACAGAACTGTTCAACCCATGGGAAGAGCCTGTTGGCGCTGAATTTTCATTGGGTTCACAACGGTATCAAATCATTGGTGTTCTTAAATCACGCGGTCAGTCGTTTGGGATGTCTCAAGACAATCAATGCTACGTGCCTATTCCATGCATTCGCCAGCAGTTTTCCGATGAAAACAGAAGTTATCGAATCGCGTGTAAAGTGGAGGACGCAGCTACGATCGCAACCTTGGCCGAAGAAGCCATGGGTTTGATGAGGGTCGTGCGGAGAGACCGGCCCGGTGAAGAGCTTTCGTTCAATGTCTCAATGAGTAACAGTCTGGTCGATACTTTGCAAGAAGCCACCAGCGGTATCACCATGGCCGCCACGATCATTGGTATCATTACTCTTTTTGGTGCCGGTATAGGGCTGATGAACATCATGCTTGTTAGTGTCTCTGAACGCACGCGCGAAATAGGAACAAGAAAGGCCTTAGGAGCAACTCCAAACGCCATCAGAACTCAGTTTTTAATAGAAGTCATCATCATCGGACAATTGGGAGGAGTTGCTGGAATCGTTCTCGGATTGGCCGCTGGAAACGGTATTGCTTACTTCATGGAAACCCCGTTTGTGATGCCACTTGGCTGGATGATTTCGGGTGTCATCTTAAGCCTTATCACGAGCATCGCGAGTGGTTATTATCCTGCCCGACAAGCAGCAAAACTAGACCCAATTGTAGCTTTGGGTCGTGAGTAAATCAGATGGTTTCGCGCTCCAAAATCTGAGCCATACGCTTCCTTTCTTTGACGATGATCAGCTGCGCCTCCTCTGTCTTGCCCTCGATGGAAGCGAGCAATGTTTGCCAGTCAATCTCATCACGCGCCGGAATTGCATCCAGCTCGATGTCTAGATTGGCCGAATCCACAGAAAGAGCCAAAAACTCTTCCATGTAACGCAATTGCAAATTGCAAAGGGCATTGCCAAAGCGCACCAAAACGTCGGGATCGAGAGTGCCTGCCATTGCCGTTCGCAGCCGACGAATATTCTCGACGTGGTTTCGAACCAGCAAAACGAAGTTAGAACCTGAAGGTAGCAATTTTGGCAGTTCAACGGGCGCTCCCAAAGGCTCAACATTCAGCACTCGGGCCACATCGCTCAGTTGCACCAAACGGTTAACACGTGAACGGAAAAGCGTTGGAACGATTGGTTGACGCATAAAATGATCGCGCACTGCGAACGCCTCCGCATCCAGCCTTTCCATAACATTTTCCTGTTCCAAGGGCTCAGATAGTCCGAGCAAAGCATGCGCTGTTCCAGTATCCATTCTTCCAAAAATCAATGAGATTAAGTGAAGATAAGCCAACAAATTAATTCAACCTCGATTTAAAGCGGTTCCGTCGTTAAATTTGTAAGAAATAGAAGTTTTTATGAAAATGACATCCTTCAGCACAGTTCTCTTCGCAGCATGGACCTTGATGGCATGCGATTCAGAAGCACCTGCTAATTCAGCCGCTTCCAACGAAACTCAATCCGCAAGTGCCTCTGCCGCAGAAGAGCCACAAACAGCTGAGATTTCGTCTCAGTATAAAGATGGGACAAACGATCAGAATCGTGGAGACAAGGTTGGTCCAGTGCGCGTGCACGGCACCATGACATCCGTGACATCTGGAGATGTAATTTTATATGAAAGCGAAGGCCGAAACGCGTCTGAGATTGCGCGAACGAAACTGGTGAATCGTGCTTTTGATTTCGGCGAATTAGAACTTGGCCGTGGCTTCTTCAAAATCAGCTACAACGGAGAAACCAATGCCACAGATATCATCATCAACCCGGATGAACCGGAACTATTCATAGAATTTAAGTCAAGCCGACTGAGCGCAACGAAAAGCGCTGCTGGCTCTGTTGAAAATACAGCTTGGTTTGCTTTTCAGACCAAACAGACTCAACATGATCAGGCTGTGCGAAAGCTTCGCCAAGGGATCAAAGACGCCGGCGCCTTCCGAAGCCGAATCGAAGGACAAATCAAGGCCAAAGAAAATGAGTTTGCCACAGAGCAACACGCCATGATGGATGCCCATCCAGGAACTTACTTTGCCAAATGGTTGGGTTGGAAAAATCCGAAATACCCCACTTTGCAGGGGCGATTTTTTGAAGACATCGACCCCCTAGACAACAGCGCTGTGCGATCGATGGCATTGAGCGATCGTATCCAAAAGATGATGCGCGCTTTCAGCGGAGGCACAGATAGCGGTTTCCTCGCGTGCATCGACCTGGTTAAGGCGCATTTTGAGCCCAATCCCGTGGCACTGGAGAGTGTTCTATACTCCATGCTAGATGGCTTTTACAACACGGGAAAAGAAACAATCTGTCAGTACATTTTGGACAATTATATTTTCGATGAAGATTGCGGGGCTGATTTAAGTGATGCAATTCGACTCCGTGCCCAAGGCATCATCAATTTACAAGTGGGAAAGACTCCCCCCAATTTTCAAATCGATAAGTGGGATGGAGGAACACTCGACTTATACCAAACAGCCAAACAAAATGAATACACGCTTCTTATGTTTTGGGCATCCTGGTGCCACAAATGCGAACAAGAAATGCCTAACATTGGACCGATGTACGCAAAACACAGCTATAAAGGTTTCGAAGTCATTGGCATCAGCTTGGACCAAGTAAAAGCAACTTGGGAAAAAGCCATCAAAGACAATGGCATGACCTGGCCGAACGTGAGTCAATTGCAAGCATGGAATAGCCCCGTGGTTGGTGACTACAAGGTCACTGCAACGCCAACCTACTTCCTATTGGACAAGGAAGGCAAAATTGTGCTGAAGCCCAAGCGATACTTTGAAGTCGACAAATTCTTAAACGAGAATTTAAAATAAACGACTCGAGCTTTGGAGTGGGCTTTTATTGCTCGTGATTTCGCCACAAGCTCAAGATCACGCCATCGGCCAAGCCGACCTTTGGAACCCAGATGAAATCAGTCTCTGCCAACTCGAGTATTTTTAGGTAAATCTCTCCTGCGGGAATAATCACATCGGCTCGGTTACTCTTCAACCCAAACAACCTTGAGCGCTGTTCCAACGGCACATCTTCCATCTGTAGCTTGATTGAAGCAATGGATGAAGCAGGCAGGTTTGCATCCTTTTCCAATCGCGCAATGCGATGATAGCGGTTGATGTTGCCCCCTGTTCCAATAGCAAGCCAAGGCTTTTCGCCTCGGAATTCGCGCATGAACGCTTCGATTCTGTCCCACTCACCCTCTGGCGTCGTAGCCTTCAACATGCGCACAGCACCTAGCTTGAAACTTTTCATGGCAATTCGCTCGTTGTCTCGAACAACAGAAAGCTCAGTGCTCCCGCCACCTACATCGATACAAAGCAAATCGCGGCTGAATTTTTGGCCGGCATCATCAAAATTCTGAAAAATAAGTTCTGCTTCTTGCTCACCGCTCAAGCACTCGATTTCAATGTCCGTTTTTCGCAAGATGGTGTGTATGACATCATCGCGGTTTTTTGCACTTCTAAGCGCGCTCGTCGCCACTGCTCTGAACTTGGCTACGTCTTGAACATCGATCAGGTGTCGGAAAGCAATCATCACTTTGACCAAACTTTTCACCTTCGTTTTGGACAACTTTCCACGTTCAAAAACATCACTCCCCAACCGCAACGGCACCCGGTAATACGCGATGCGCTCCTGTTCAAATCCCGAGTCAGCGGACGCATTGACATCCTTAATCAAGAGGCGAATCGCATTCGATCCTATGTCGATGGCAGCGTAGCGCATGGGTTATAAAATTAACGCAGAAATCGATTTAGTCTTGAGGTTCGGCGTAAATCTGCTGCGTTAATTCAGATGCATTTACGGATTTGCTCCCTTTTTTCGGTTGGATAAATGAATTTGAAAAGTGAACATCTATTTTCCGGGCATGAACATTGTCTTTGAGCTGATGATCTAAAAACTGCGCCAGTACCGACTGCAATTGAATATCTTCAATGGGGACACTGACCTCGATCCGATGATCCAGATTCCGCTTCATCCAATCCGCAGAGCTCAAAAAGTACTTTGGAGCGCCATTGTTCTCAAAGTATAGGATTCGAGAATGTTCGAGGTAACGCCCCAAAAGACTGCGAACCCGAATGTTTTCGCTCATCCCTTTGACCCCAGGAATCAAAGAGCAAATGCCACGAACAATCAAATCAATGCGCACTCCCTCGCCGCTTGCGGCGTACAATGCTTCAATCATATCAGCATCAATGAGGTTGTTCAACTTTAGAATGACCCGCGCAGGAAATCCTTTTCTTGCATGCTCTGTTTCTTTTTCAAGCAATTGCAGAAAGGTAAGACGCGTCTGGTAGGGACTTACAATCAGACATTCAAACTCAGGGCGCTCGTAATTGTTGGAGAAAAAGCTGAAGAGCTTGGCAATCTCTCCGGTGAGTTTTGGTTGAGCTGTAAACAAACCAAAATCACTAAACACACGGGCCATTTCTTCGTGAAAATTCCCTGTCCCAATGTAGCCAATGCGCTGGAGCTCTCCATTCACTCGTCGGTCAATCAAAAACATTTTTGAATGCACCTTCAGACCGGTGACTCCGAACTCCACCTGTATACCTGCTTCTTGGAGCACATTAGAGATCTTGATGTTATGTCGTTCGTCAAACCGAGCGGCCAACTCGATAACCACCTGCACATCCTTGCCATTGTATGCCGCATTGACCAGAGCATTGATAATCTTGGAGTTTTGTGCTACCCTGTACAGGTTGATGCAAATGCGTTCTACTGAAGGATCGATGGCAGCTTCGCGTAAGGCATCCACTACCTGGCCAAAATTGTGGTAAGGGTAATGCAACAGCACGTCCCGCTTGGCAACCTGATTGAGCATGCTGCTTTTCCCCTGAAATTGACTGTGCTTTCGAGATTCTTGTTTTGGGAAGACCAAATCACTTCGCCCAAAGTCCGGGAACTTCATCAAATCCTTACGATTGTGATAGCGCGTTCCGGAAATGACATTTTCACCTGCTCCCAAATCAAGCTTTTTCATGACCAAATCCAACATAGCTGCTGGCATATCACGGTCATAAATCATTCGCACAAAATCACCATTCTTGCGCTGGCTTACACCATCTGCCATTTTGTCCATCAACGACATGGAAAGATCATCATCCATATCAATTTCGGCATCACGAGTGACTTTGATCGCGTGTGCGTACAAACGGTCAGGTTGAAACAGTTGAAAAATCTTATGCAACTCCTTGCGAATGACATCATCTACAAAAGCAACCGATCGATTTTCCTGAGGTGAAGGCAAAATCACAAAGCGCGGACGGTGAGGCGGAATTTGCACAAGGGCATAGTCCTTATCCACTTTTGATCCATTTTGAGTTTCAAGCCCTACCACGAAGTACAACACACCGTCTTTCAAATCTGGAAATGGCCGGTCCACAGTGATCATGATCGGAACCAAATGAGGACGAATCTGCTGTTTGAAGTAATTCGACACAAACTCTTCTTGCTCTCCGGAGAGCTGTTCTTCATTGAGGATCCTTATCCCCTCCTCTTCTAACGCTTGTTCGACTCTTTCGTACGCTTCGTTGTATTCACCTTGCAACTGAACCACCCGATTTGTCACTGCTTCAAGCGTTTGCTGAACACCAAACCCAAGCGTGGTCACACTTGATTCATCCACCAACAAAGCCCGCTGCAAGTTGGCTACGCGCACACGAAAAAATTCGTCCATATTATTGGAGAAAATCCCCAAGAAACGCACCCGCTCAATCAGCGGATTATCCGTGCGCGCAGCTTCCTGCAACACGCGGTGGTTGAACGCCAACCAGCTTAGTTCACGGTTGATGAAACGATCGGAATGCACGGGGTTTCTAGTCACGACCAAATATACTTTTTAAGGTAGCGCAAAGCGAGGAAGCACGTAACTTTGGCTCATAAATTTCAAAAAAATCGCCATGCTCGTTGGTAAAACAGCTCCTCACTTTTCATCCAGTGCGTACATCGATGGGAAAGTTGTCCGAAACTTCTCACTCGACTCCTACAATGGAAAGCAAAACGTTCTGCTCATATTCTACCCGAAGGATTTCACAGGGCTGTGCCAAAGCGAATTGGTAGCTTTTCAGGAGCGATTGGGCGACTTTGAAGACAGGAATACCGCCGTAGTAGCCTGCTCAACAGATACAGCAGACACACATGCTGCAGCGGCGCGCGTTCCTCAGGATCAAGGAGGCATTGAAGGAGTCACTTTCCCGATTGTAAGTGATGCAAACAAGACCATCGCTACCAATTATGATGTCATCAGCGGTGATTACGAATATTCTGACGAAGGGCTACTCACCTGCAATTCCGAAATGACTGCTCTTCGCGGGTCGTTCCTCATCGATAAAAACGGCATGGTTCAACATCAATTGCTCAATTTCTTCACTCTTGGGCGCAGCGTAGATGAAGCCTTGCGCATGGTGGATGCGCTCTGTCATGTGCAAGAGAGCGGTCAAGGCTGTCCAGCCAATTGGACCAAGGCTTGATGTTGCTCAGGAGGCGACGGCGACTCCTTTCTTGAGCCACTGCGTCATGCGATTAGTCGCCGATTGGGAACCTTCCATCCTCATGGCTACTAGGTGTCCACCCCGGCTAAAGGTTATTCTGACTTCGGCCTTACCCGGAGAATCGTGCGATGGTTCGTCAATCACCTCTAGCACCTCGCCGCATCGAATTGGAATGGCATAAACTTCCAGCCGGACTTTGGTGAAGGCAACTACACCGTTGGTGGTCCGCAAAAAATTGACTCCGGTGCGATGAGTCAGGTCATTGCGCATGGTTTCCAGTTCCGCTAATCCTTCGGTTGCGATTAAATCCATTTTGGGCGATCCCAATGGATTTCCTTTGAGCGACTGACGAATTCCATCCAACCATGGCCATCTCGGTCCGCAAATCGCATGAACCTCGTTCCATCGGTTGGGGTCATTGTAGGTTACGTTCCAATGCATCATGGTATCTGGTTCGGATCAAGTGGGAAAATCTCGCCGAGGCGATTCCAGTGGGATTGAAAAGCCCCTTGGGGGTCATACCGCTCTGATTGCCATTCCACATCGAACTTTCTTTGCGGTCGAGGATCGTTTCCTATTCCAGCCACGTATAGCCAATTGCCCGTATTGCTGCAGGGGTCAAAATCAATCAACCAATGCTCAAACCAAGCGGCACAAGCACGCCAGTCCAGTCCGAGGTCATGAACAGCATATGACGCGACATTTTGACGCCCTCGATTGGACATGAATCCCGTGAGGCGGAGTTCATGCATGTTCGCATTCACGAATGCGCTGCGCGTGTTGCCAGTACACCACGCCTTCCACTGCAACGGGTGATGTGAAACTGGATTTCGCGGCGCCTCTTTTAAGCCTGTCGCATGCCAAATTCTTTTGCCATGCTGCGAGGCCACAAATCGAAAATAGTCGCGCCACAACAATTCAAAAATGAGCCAATACGTGCTATCATTCGCGCCCTCATCCTCTTCATAACGCCGGATCGCATGATATATGGATCGGGGGCTAATGCATCCCCAAGCCAACCAGGGACTGAACTTACTGGAATAATCCCATCCCAACATGCCATTTCGGGTTTGTTTGTACTCACTCAACCCTTGCATTCCCCAGAAGTAATGATTCAATCGTTTCCATCCTGGAACCGCTCCACCATCGAAAAGCATGGTATCGTCGGGCAGTCCTGTTAGGCGAATTGGGAGTTCGAGCGAAAGCGCTGATTCCGATGTCTTCGTAGGAGGCGAGGGCAGGGCAGGAACAAACAACTCGTCTCGGATATCGAGTCCTCGCTTTTCTACTTTATTTCTGAAACGCGAAAAAATCTCCGGCAGATCTGCTACTGCAAAAGGCAAATCCTCGGGATGAACAAGTGTTGCCCCCTCCAGCGTGTGATGTGGAAGTGAAGCTGCAACTGCTTCGGCAGTTCGAATTTCCTCTGCAGTGTGACACCTTTGAGAAAAAACCGTGTCGCAATTCCATTTCTCAGCCGCCTGCAGAATGGCCTCAACGGGGTTGCCTTCAAGCAAAACAAGGTGATTGCCATTTTTTCGGAGATCCAAATCCAAATCCAAAAGGCTTTCCATCATGAATCGCCGTCGATGAACACCCATACGCTCCTCGCCACGACTCCATTGTCGACCCTCCGGCATTACAAAAACAAACACGGCTTCATCAGCCTGTTCTGCCATAGCTGTTAGTGCTGGATTGTCCAACAATCTCAAATCCTCTCGAAACCAGTACAATGCTCTCATTACAGTTCTTCCAATCGATTCAAATTCATCGTTGCCGTGTCAAGCAGCGCACGTTGCTTGTTAGGGTCCATTCGATCCCACGTGCGGTAGGCCATCCCGATGCGCGGGTTGCGTTCCAGTTTTTCTCGGTGGCGCTCATAAAAATCCCAATACAGTGCGTTGAACGGACAAGCTTTTTCCCCCACTTTTTCATTGGGATCATAGTGGCAGCCTTTGCAGTAATGCCCCATTTTTTTCAAATATTGGGCGCTGCTCACATAGGGCTTTGAGCCCACAATTCCGCCGTCAGCGAATTGACTCATCCCACGTGTATTTGTAATCTCAACCCATTGCAGGGCGTCGATGTATACACCCAAGTACCATGCGTCTAGTTCGTCTGGATTGATTCCCGCAAGCAGGGCAAAATTACCGGTCACCATCAAACGCTGAATGTGGTGAGCATAGGCGTACTCCATCGTCTGATCAATCGCATGAGAAACGCAAGCCATTTTTGTCTTACCCGTCCAAAACCAGCTCGGAAGTTCCCGCTTATGCTCGAAAAAATTTAGCGTTTCGTACTCGGGCATATGAGCCCAGTAAACGCCTCGCATGTATTCTCGCCACCCCAAAATCTGCCGAATGAAACCTTCTGCTTGAGAAATATCAATTCGCTCTGGTTCGCAATGATAGGCCTGCTCTACCGCATCGACCACTTCCGCAGGAGACAAAAGCTTTGCATTCATCACAAAACTCAGACGGGAATGGTAAACGCTCCAGCTGTTGGTTGTAAGCGCATCCTGGAAATCTCCAAAATGCGGCAGCAACTCATCCACGAAATATTCCAAAACTTGCAGTCCTTCGGCACGTGTAATGGGCCAACCGAATCGTTTTGCATCGATGCGGCCCGTGGTTTTGACACCTGACGCTTCAACGACTTTTACCAAACCCTCAACATTGCGGTCCAATGTCAATGGAAGCGGAGGCATGTGATCCTTAGGCAACTTCTGCCGATTGGATGCATCGTAGTTCCAACTCCCACCTTCAGGTTCATCAGCGGCTGTCATCAGCACCTCGTGCTTCTTCCTCATGACCCGGTAGAAATTTTCGAGTCGGTAGGTCTTTTTCCCTTTGAAGAATAAAGCAAGTTCTTCTCGTTGCGTGTAAAAATGATCCGTGTCAACGACTTCAACTCCCAGCCCTCGACCCTTTGCTTCATCGCTCCAATTACTCAATTGTTCGTCCAAACGGTATTCATCGGGGAGCTGGTAACTCACTTTTTTCGCTCCCACCTCATTCGTGATCCAATCGAGATTGTCTGTGAGCGATTGCAAGTTGCGAGAATCGTCCAGAGTGAGGTAGAAAAAGCGGCAACCCACTGAAAAGCGCTCGGCGGCAAATAACCGCATCGCACCAAAAAAGGCGACTACCTTTTGCACATGATGCGGAGCATAATCCGTTTCTTGACGCATTTCCATCATCACATAAATCGCCTCAGTCTCTGGCTCTTCATCGAACCACGAATGCATGGAATTGAGTTGGTCCCCCAAAATCAAACGCACCTCTTTTGCAGGCTTCAAATCCTGCAATCCCTGGACGGGTTGGAACCAATCTTCAAGCATGCGTCGATTTCGAAATGGATGAACGCTGGCTGCGACAGCGTTTCGAGCAATAGCGCACCTCATCCCAGCAGGATTCCCACTTCTTCCTCCAAGAGAATGGCTTTTCACAAACCGCACAAAAACGGTCGGGTGGAAATTCTGAGCGGCGCATATAGAGTAAACCCCAACAGAGCGTCAAGGTTCGCACACGTGGTCCGAATTATCCTTTTTGCAATGCCTTCAATTCAGACCATTTCATGGGGACTGGATTCGCCTTGACCGCACGAGGCACTTCCTGATCTTTCAGGAACTTCAGCACCAACTCATTGAAAAGCTCAGGTGCCTCAATGCTGCAAACGTGCCCACAGTTTTCGATGACTGTCAGGCGCATGTTTTTTTGGATCTGCGCAAATCGTTTCGCTGCACGCAAAAAAATATGGTCCTGACTCCCCATGACCAAAAGTCCCTTCTTCATCACAGGACGGTGGATGTACTCATTCGCTAGATTGAAGAACGGTTTGTACAATTGAATCCACTTCATGTACTCCCGCGTCGACAGCTTTTTACTCTGACGCCGAAAGATGTATCGGCTCAAGCGATGATTTTTTCGAGGTAAGACGATGAAACTGAACATCCAATACAGGGCTCGATAGGGCAGAACATGAGAAAGCAGCTTGCCTGAATGGACAAACCAGTGCATCATACGGCTGCCATCAAATATCGCGCCGGCCATAACCATGCGATCTATCAGCGCAGGTCGCTCAATGTCAATTTTTTGCAAAATGACGCTGCCAATGCTCAAGCTAATGAAATGCGCTTTTCTGATGTTCAGATGATCGACAACCGCTAAGATATCTTTCGCAACAATATCGAAGTCATAAGCCGGAAATGCGGGCATTATCTCCTTACTGCGCCCGTGGTCCCTCAGATCGATGAGCAAGAGTCGAAAATGAGGGGCAAATGCTTCAATCTGGAATTTCCATGTCCGAATGCTGCCACCAGCTCCATGGATAAAGACCAGCCAAGGAGCGTCTGGATTTTCCGAGACGATTTCATGGTGCAACAACGTCCGTTCAGAATCGGTCGGTACGGTCGATGCTGGCTCTTGTGTCGCTGAATTCGATGCCTCTGCATTCATGGCGCTAATTTCGTTGAAAATCATTCAGAAAAAGCAGTTCTAAGCATCTTCCCATCCCTTCATGAAATCAGACTGAGAATCCGGACTCTTCTGCTCAGGCTTGGCGTAGGCAAGCCTGCTTAATTTTTGCGTGACGTGGTAGCCGTCTAAGGAACTCAAAGCCACAACCCCAAGCCCCTCCAAGTCCAAATACCCATCCCGAGACCAAGCATTCTCTGGGAACTCCACCCATCGGATTTGTCCCACCACAAAACGACACTCATTTTGTGGGATTTTCCATTCATCGACACGCTCCAAACCCAATCGAACTGGAGCTTCCTCTACTGCAGGTGCTTCGAAACCACAACGGTAAATTGGTGTGAATCCCAACTCCTCAAATTCACTCGTACCCTCCGGATAACGAGCACTCGCTTGGTGGCCACGCTTGTACCAATCTTGACCAACATGATTCATCGTGAAAACACCGGTCTCTTGAATGTTCCAATACGTGTGACTGCCATGTTTCGGGTCAGATGGCGGACGAAATACTACGCCAATCAATGCCGGATCTGACCCCAAATGAACCGCAGAACTCACAATACTCAAATTGTGAGCACCATCGTCATTGCTTGTTCCAATGAGGTTTGCACTTTTGAATCCACTCAAGCTGTTTACCAACCGACCGCGCTTTCTGCGTGGCATCAATTCTAAATCGAAGTCATTGAGTGTCTTCATTTTCTGTTCTCATTTGCGGATTCCACTCATGCCGCCATCTGCTTGAAACACTTGCCCCGTTGTGAAACTTGCACCGCTTCCAAGAAGCCAAGCCGCCAGTGATGCAATTTCATCTGCCGTTCCAACGCGATTCAACGGATGACGCGCAGCAGACGCCTCTTTTTTGGCGTCGCTGCCAAGCAGACCGCTAGCCAACGGCGTATCGGTCAGGGACGGTGCAATGGCGTTGACTCGAATGTTTGGAGACCATTCAGCTGCAAGGGAACGAGTAAGTCCTTCCACTGCTCCTTTTGCCATCGCGATGCTCGCGTGGAAGGGCATTCCCGTTTGAACTGCGACAGTGCTGAACAAAACCACTGAGGCTTGGTCAGCCTTTCTCAGCAATGGCAAATTGGTTTGCAAGGTCTGGGCGGCTCCCCAAGCATTCACGTTCCAGTCCTCTAGTGCCACCTCCTTTTTCAGCCCTTTGAGCGGCTTTAAACGAAGGGTTCCAGGGCAATACACCAATCCATCAAGCTGTTCAGCAAAACCACTCAGATCGCAAGGATGGCTTACCGCATCAAACACCAAACTCTGATAATCTGAAGACTCTCCTTCTTGACGCTGAACGCCGCTGCGTGACACCCCAATAACACGGTGCCCTTCGGACAACAGATGTTCACGAAGTGCTGCTCCTATCCCTTTTGAATCACCAACAATGGCGATTGTTTTTGACAAGCTCATTGAGATTCATTTTGAAGTTTAATGAGCTCTTCCTCTACTGCAGCAGCCTCGGCCACAAGAGCATCAGAGCGCGAGCGATCGATCGTACTCATTCGATGCGCTTCAGCGAGCAAAGCGGCGTGTTTTTTTTGAAGTCGTTTCTGAGGGTCAGACTTGAATGGATTCCACATACCACTTCAACAACTCCGCCTCCCTCGTGTTCGACGCTATCCCAATTCTGCCAGTTTTGTCTTTAAGACCGTCAGCTTTGCAAGCGCATCCGATTCCTTCTTTCGCTCCAAATCCACTACATTTCCAGGTGCATTCTGAACAAAACGCTCATTGGATAATTTTCCCCGAACGCCCTTAAGGAAGCCATTCAAATGGTCAATTTCCTTTTGAATTTTTGCCTTCTCCGCTTCTACATCAACCGCCGCTCCAAAAGGAATGAAGAACGATGTAGTGCCTACAACAAAACCAAAGGCATTTGGGACCTTCTCTTCCACGCGCATAACTCGACTCAAATTGGTGAGTTTCATCATCGCTGCTTCCAGCGACCGCGGATAGTCCTCGCCCGGCTGGATGTTAAGCTCCAATCCTTCACGTTGTGGAATCTGATTGTTTTTCCGAATGGTCCGGATCTCTGCGACTGCTTGCTGAAATGGCATGAATTCCTGCAAAAGCGTTCTATTCTTAGTTTTCTTTACTGGCCATTGCGCAAGGCAAATCGCTTCTTCTGGATTGGTTCGCTCACGAATCCAATGCCAAATTTCTTCTGTAATGAACGGCATGAAAGGATGCAGGAGCTTTAGCAAGTCTTCAAAAATGACCACCGTGGCGTCCATCGTCTTACGATCAATCGGTTCACCGTAAGGGGGCTTAATCAGCTCGAGGTACCAACTGCAAAAATCATCCCACACCAGACGATATGTCGACATGAGGGCTTCGCTCAAACGGAATTCTGAAAATTGACCTTCCAACTCTTCAATCACCTCGTGAATTCGACTCTCCATCCATTCAACAGCAACCGCAGAAGACCCCGCCTGATCACGGGCATCGTCCACTTCCCATCCTTGGGTCAATCGGAAAGCATTCCAAATCTTATTCGCAAAATTCCGACCTTGCTCACATAATTTTTCATCAAATGGAAGGTCGTTGCCCGCTGGAGATGTGAGCAGCATGCCCACACGAACTCCATCGGCACCGTACTTTTCCATCAATGCGATCGGATCAGGACTGTTGCCCAAGCTCTTGGACATTTTACGCCCCTGCTCATCCCGAACAATCCCCGTATAGTAGACATTTTTGAAAGGCGCTTCTCCTCTGTACTCATATCCGGCAATGATCATCCGGGCCACCCAAAAAAACATGATCTCAGGAGCAGTGACGAGATCAGCGGTGGGATAATAGTAACTGACTTCCTCTTCCGTTTTGAGGCCATCAAACACTTGAATGGGCCACAACCAACTGCTAAACCAAGTATCCATGACGTCCTCGTCTTGGTGCAGATCAACGGCTTTCATCGATGCATTGCCCGATTTATGACGAGCCGCTTCGAGCGCCTCCGCAGCAGTTTTGGCTACGACAAAGTCATCCTCTCCGTCGCCGTAAAACCATGCCGGAATGCGATGCCCCCACCACAATTGCCGGCTTACGCACCAGTCCTTGACGTTCTCCATCCAATGGCGGTAACTGTTCTTAAACTTCGGTGGATGAAAGGCTATGGTTCCATCCATGACGTGATCCAATGCAGGCTGCGCAATTTCTTTCATGGTCAAGAACCACTGCAATGACAAGCGTGGTTCAATTACCGCATTGGTTCGTTCAGAGCGCCCCACACTATTGGTGTAATCTTCGGTTTTGACCAAATGACCCGAGGCTTCCAAGATTTTGGCCACTTCCTTTCGCGCTTCAAATCGATCCGCACCTGACAATGCTCCACCAGCTTCATTGACCGTTCCATCAGGATTGAAAATATTGATGCTTTCCAAATTATGCTTTTGGCCCAGATCGTAGTCATTTACGTCGTGAGCAGGTGTCACTTTTAGGCAACCAGTTCCAAATTCACGGTCGACGTAATCGTCCAAAATAATGGGAATCTCACGATCGCTCATGGGCACGCGTGCGTGCTTACCATGCAAGTGAGTGAATCGCTCATCCTCCGGGTGAATGCAAATCGCCGTATCACCCATGATGGTCTCAGGACGAGTCGTTGCAACAGTCAATGACTCACCGTCAGCTTCAGATACCTCATACCGGACGTAATAAAGCTTTCCATTTTCCTCGGTGTGAATCACCTCCTCGTCACTGAGTGCGGTTTGTGCAGCAGGATCCCAGTGGACCATCCTCTCACCACGATAGATCAAACCTTTGTTGAACAGATCGATGAAGGTGTCGACGACTCCATCATAATACTTTTCGTCCATGGTAAAACGGGTACGCGACCAATCGCAACTCGCCCCAAGCTTCTTCAATTGCTCCAAAATGATGCCGCCGTGCTCGTGGGTCCAATCCCATGCATGCTCTAGGAATTCATCACGACTCAAATCCGATTTCTTAATGCCTTGTTCGCGCAGTCGACGCACCACCTTCGCTTCCGTGGCAATAGAAGCGTGATCTGTCCCTGGAACCCAGCAGGCATTTTTCCCCAACATCCTCGATCTGCGAACCAATACGTCCTGAATGGTATTGTTGAGCATATGCCCCATGTGCAGGACACCGGTTACATTGGGCGGTGGAATTACAACGGTATAAGGTTCCCGATCATCTGGTTTTGATTCGAAGAAACCATTCTTCAACCAGAAGTCATTCCACTTCGTCTCCGAAGCATTAGAGTTATACTGAGCCGGCAATTCCATAGCTGTTCATTCAAAGGTTTGGCGTAGTGCAAAAATCGCATAAAAAAGAAGTCGTTCCTCAACGAAGAGGGACGACTTCTCAAATGGTATTTCTACCGAACGTTCGGTGAATATTATTCCTTATTGAGCGGCGCTCCTGTGGAGGCTGGCTTTACAGGTGCTCCTCCAGCATTGTTGATGTCAGATGCTTCCACTTTTCCTTTGATCCGGATGACTTTCGTTGGCTCATTCGATGCATTCGAAGTGATGGTTACGCTCTTATTGATTGGGCCAATGCGCTTCGTATCATAACGCACGCTAATGGCTGATGTAGCTCCTGGCATGATTGGCGTCTTCTCGCACTTTGGCACTGTGCAACCGCAAGATCCCTTGCATCGCGAAATGATCAAAGGCTCCGTTCCATCGTTTGTAACCGTAAACTCACAAGAACCGTCTGCTCCCTGAGAAATGGTTCCGTAATCGTGAACCTGTTTGTCCAAAGAAATGGATGGACCCTGTGCAATGGCTACTGTGAACGCTCCTGCGATCAAAAAGCAAGCTGTCAAAAATTGTTTCATAGCTAAATTTCTTATTTCGATATAAAGATAGTCAGATTCGAGGAAACGGAAACGCGTCTTCAGGAATTTGAGACAAATTCACATTTTCAAATAACTTGTCTCAACATTCGAGCCAAAAAAAAGGGACACACTTGTGTGCGTCCCTTTCTTTCAATCAGTCCATTCTGTTTTATTCGCAAGAGTAGCCGAATACAGAGAGGAATTGCAACAAGTCTGGCGTACCAATCGAACCATCGTCATTCAAGTCTCCAGGGCAATCGCTGCCTGTAGCAAACTCACATGATCCATCGTCCATATTGGCAGATGCATTGAAGTTTTCTGCATCTGCATAAGTGCAACCCAATGCAATAGCAGTCAAGCAATAGCCCTCTGCAGTCGAATTGAATGGATTGTATTCTGCATAGAATGGATCAGCACAACCAGCGCACTGACCACAGCTATTGAAACATGCCCCTGATGTCATTGTATCTCCCGAGACCTCTATTACACGGTTCCCTTCGTTTCCGCAGTCACCAACGCTTTCGTCCGCTCCCCATTCATCACCATTGATGAATTTGTACTCGTAAGAACCAACTTGCAATTGAAGTACCACCTCATGCACGCCATATCCCACCAATGGGACAACAATCGCCGATGGATCCCAACCCTGGAAGCTTCCTGCCAAATGCACTCCAGCATCGGCGACCACTTCGTTTGACATGTTGATGCGGAAAGAAACCAAGTAGGTGCAACTTCCATCGTCAACGTTTGCTCCTTCCTCATAGTTCTGGGCTGAAGCGTCGGTACAACCATTGTAGTTGCAATCGCCCTCGTCTGTGGCGTTTTCATTGTAATTGTCAGCTGAATTGTCTTGGCATCCTACAACCTCTTGGCAATCCAGGACCGCGTCGCCATCAGTATCCGTGTAGTCACAAGCAACACTCAAATCACAAAAATCTGTGAAGCCACAAGCCATTGGATCTCCACAACCTAGGTTAAAAGAACTCGCTGGAGCTAACCAGAGGAAACTGGCACCTAGGATCGGTACTGCCGTCATCCAAACTCCATCTGTTTCTGTTAGGATCGCAATTCCTCCCGTTGCAGGATTAACAAATCGCACAACATCACCGCAAAATGAAATACTCGCTGCTGCCGCCAAGGGCTCGAGACTCGCTAGAAGCCCACCTGTCAAGTCGGTAATATTCATGTAATTCATGACGGCACCATCACCAGAACCCGGGAAGTTTCCGGACAAGGCAACATTGGGATTGACACTTCCATTGGCCTCACAATCAGCTGCAAACGCTTCATTCTCGGTTCCCGTTAAGGTTAAACCAACCAACCAAGTCACATCCTCACCTAGTGAGATCGTTTCTGTCTCATTGAAATCACAAGAGCCATCATCCTGGTTTGCAGCGCCATTGTAGTTGCATGCAATTACATTCATGCATCCTGCAACTACAAGGGAATTTCCATCGCAATCAAATCCGTCTTCCGCATATGTGCAACTTCCATCATCTGAAGTCGCCAAAGCATTGTAGTTGCAAGCTGAATCATCATTGCAACCTGGGCCTAAATCAACAGCGCCCAAGGCTACTGCCATTCGAGGAGCCAGATAATCTTGAATCTGATCAATCCAGAAAAGCGCTTCATCAGGACCCATCGTTGGGTTCAAAGTGAGCTGTGTAGCTGCGATGTTTGTACCCATAGCTGCATCCAC